>Ga0315550_1001437_pt1 | contig 14664 bp, 5 predicted proteins | sample SalMarSW160190MG_2_FD_203100 | JGI IMG/M metagenome (GOLD analysis project Ga0315550, IMG submission 203100) | Salt marsh sediment microbial communities from the Plum Island Ecosystem LTER, Massachusetts, United States - Salt Marsh Sediment SW1601-90 ... | reverse complement strand
TCTTTCCCGATTGGCCAACCTCAGAGTGGGGCGATAGCGCTGTGCTGCGTGGGCAGTGGACGCTGCAGGTGGATCCGTATATTGCGCAGGGTGGCACATACGCTATGGCCCTGGGCCTGGTGGATTTGGAGGCGGGCGAGCAGTTAGACACGTCGATCGAGTTGGGTCAGTTGGACGTACAGGTTGTCGAGCGGACGTTTGAGATACCTCGGGTAGAGATAGAAAGCGATGCCGTTTTTGGCAGTCAGTTGCGACTGCTGGGGTACGATACACGTCAGGCGGACGGTCAGATGAAGATAACGCTCCACTGGCAAGCGCTGCAGCGGACGGACACAGCGTACCAGTTCTTTGTACACATGATCGATCCAACGAGTGAAAAACTGGTCACTCAGGCCGACGTGATGCCCTATCATTGGACCTATCCGACCTTCTGGTGGGAGGCCGGCGAGATCGTCAGCGACGAGATCGCGCTTTCGCTGGCGGATGTGCCTCAAGGGAACTATCGCCTGGAGATAGGCGTCTATGATCCCGACTCTGGGGAGCGGTTGCTCCTCGTCTCAGGGCGTGACCATCAACAACCAGCGGATCGGCTCGTTCTGCCTGAGATGGTCGAGATTGTTGGATGAGCCGATTCCCCAATCCGTGATTTGGTGTATTGGATGAATTGCTTGTCAGCCAGCAGGGGGAGGCTATAATGCCATGGTCTGCCACCATGGCCCGTGAGACCCGTTTTCTGCCAGGGGAGCACTTGGACTTCTCCCCATGCGTTGTTGGGGTGTAGAAATAAAAGGTGCAAGATAGTTGCCAGTAGACGCGCTGAAACAGATTAGATCGAAAGGCTTGGTGGGAGTGATCCTCTTGGCCCTCCTGAGCAATGTGGTCATCCTCTGGGGGCCTTCCCGCCTGCTGATCTTTGCGGCTGGGCTTGTTCTCGTCTGTCTGTTGCCTGGCTATCTGCTGGCCCGCGTTATCTTGCCCGGAGTCGGCTCGCTGAAGCGGTCGGAGTGGGCGGTGCTGACCATCGGACTGGGATATGCCGCCCTGATTCTGGGGACCTTGGTGCTCCACTACCTGCCTGGCCCGTTGATCCGCCCGTCTATCCTGGCACTGTACGATGGGCTGATCCTTCTGCTCGTGGTCGTTCTCTTCTGGCGTCGCCGGGATGACGCAACTCCTTCGGTCGGTCGCTCTTCGACGTACCACGATCTGCTCCTCTTGGCCGTGCTGCTGGTGGCTGCCTTTTTGCGATTCGGCAATCTCGGCTACTCCGAGTTCCAGGGGGACGAGTCGCGTGCTGCGCTGATGGCCGCTGCAGTCGTTCGGGGCCAGGAAGAGATTCTGTTCCTGCACAAGAAGGGCCCGGTCGAGATTTTGATCCCGGCCGTGTTCTATGCGCTGGATGGCACGCTCACCGAGCTTACGGCGCGCCTCCCTTTCGCCCTGGCAAACGTGACCGCTATCGCGACCATGTATCTCCTGGTCCGGCGGCTGTTCCCCCGCCAGGCGCTTGCCGCCCCGATAGCCGCCGGCCTGTTGGCCGTCGACGGCTACCTGACGGCCTTTGGACGACTCCTGCAGTACCAAAGCGTGGTGTTCCTCATGATTGCGCTGGCGGCGTGGAGCGCGTGCGTCTGGCGTCGCCGGAAGCATCCGGCACTGATCCTGCTCGCGGCTTTGTTCCTGGCCGTGGGCGCGCTGGCCCATTACGAGGCTCTCCTGGCGGCCCCCTTCGTCGCCTGGATGTTTCTGGATCGCGGGCGGCGTGAGGGGTGGTCCGTCCGCCAGTGGCTCCGGCGCGCCTGGCGGCCCGTCGCCGTCGCAGTCCTCATCCTGGGCATGTTCTACGTGCCCTTTGTCCGCCACCCCCACTTTGCCGAGACCGCCGAGTACATCACCGAGCGGCGCATCGGGGGCGGGTTGCTGTACAACCAACTGCACGAGTTCTTTTTCCGGGCCACCTTTTACAACTCGGTGTATTACATCCTATTTCTGCTGTTGGGGATGCTGTTGTTCGTGATGGACCAGCTTCGGATGGCGCTGCGCGCCTTTGGTTTGGCTGTGGGGATCGTGCTGCTTGCTGCTATGGCGGCCGTGGCAGCCTTTCCCCAAGCGGTCGTCGTCGGTGAACTGAACTTGGCCGTGGTGCCCTTTGCAGCGACGCTGCTTCTATTGATTGCCCTGCCGCGCGTCGAGACCAAGGTCCGGGCCACGCTCCTGTGGTTCAGTGTGCCGTGCTTGATCGCGCTCTTCCTGATGCAGAAACCCAAGACCCACGTGTATACGATGTTCCCGGCGGGGGCCGCTTTGATCGGCGTGACCATCAGCCGCATCGTCACCGGCCTCGATCGGCGCGTCGAGCGGGTGCTGAGGTCAGCGCGGGTCCGCCGGTTGGGACTGCTTCTGATCGGCGCGGCTGTGCTGGCGGTGTTTGGCTATTACACCTATATCGTGTTCGTGCGGCACGAGCCGGACTTTCGACGTGGCTATCCCGAGACGCGGCCGGCCTTTTACCCCACGTTCTACGGCGACGAGTCCCCCAAGGGGGGTGGCTTTGGGTTCCCCCACCGTGGCGGCTGGAAGGCCGTCGGCGCGCTCTACGCCCAGGGCGTGCTGCAGGGCAGCTACAGCGCCAACGAGGAGACGATCACCACGTCCTGGTACGTGCGCGGGGTGCCGTGGTGCCGCGAAGAGGCGGACTATTACTTCATCACCAGCGTCGTCCACGATCGCGACAAGATCCCCGAGGACCGCATTCTCCGGGAGAAACACCTGTTAGGCCGCGTCTGGTCTGAGGGCCAACGGGTGCTCGAGATCTATAGCGATCAGCCCGTGGATGAGTCGGCCGACTATGACCTGGCCGAGCTGGAGGGTGTGTTTGACGACGCGGCCCGACCCGACGTGTGGCTGTGGGCGCTGGAGCCTACGGCCCCTCGGCGCCGCGTGGACGCGCGCGTGGGGAAGTGGGCTGTCTTGGTGGGCGCTGACTTGCCCGATCAGGTGGTCGCCGGTGAGACGATGGTGCTGGCGCTGCACTGGCAGCCCATCACTGCCTTCGATAGCGACTATATCGTCTTTGCGCACGTCGAGTTCGAAGGTCAGGCGCTGTGGGGCCAGCACGATGGGACTCCGGTGTGCGGCTCTATGCCGACGACCGATTGGGAGCCCGGCGAGATGGTCATCGATGGCCGCTTCCTGCACATAGACCCGACCACGCCGCCGGGGGAGTATCCCGTGATCGTAGGTATGTACGATTACCGGACGGGGGAGCGGCTGCCGGTGTCGGGCCGCGACGCCAACGTGTGGGGTAACGCGATACGTGTGGGAACAGTGCAGGTCTTGCCTTCAGCCGATGTTCAGGAGGGCACACCATGAGCCAAGCGCTCCGCCTGGAGGTCGCAGCCGTCCTCCTGATATTGGCCGCGAGCTTGGTCCTGCGCCTGCTGGATCTGGATGCCTTTGTCGCCTCCGATGAACTCCGTTGGACCTGCCGCTCGATCGCGTTTCGCCAGGCCCTGCGGCAAAGGGATTGGCCCGGCACTTTTCGTGTCGGTCATCCCGGTGTGGTCACGACCTGGCTGGGTGCCCTGTTCATCCCCCGCAATGATGTGCGTGCCTTGGAAACCTGCCGCGCCACGGGCGACGCCAAGAACCCCGAGACGGCCGGCGATACCCCCGCCGAGCAGACGGAGCGCCTGCGCGAGTTGGGCCGGCTGCTCTTTGCCGGCCGCGTCGGCATAGCCTTGGCGACGTGGCTGTGCATCGGCGTGCTCTATCTGCTGACGCGGTTGATATGGGGTCCAAAGGTCGCCCTGGTGGGCCTGATCCTGGTGGCGTTGAATCCCTTTTACCTGGCCCACTCGCGTTTCATTCACCTGGACGCTGTGCTGGCTGGCCTGATGGTTGTTTCCTTGCTCAACTTTCTGGTCTCGCGCCAGTCCGCGAGGCCGGGCCGGTGGCGCCTGGCTTTTGTGGCGCTCTCCGGCGGCGTGGGCGGGCTGGCGTGCCTGCAAAAGTCGCCGGCCCTGTTCCTGGCTCTCTTCGTGGGACTCGTTCTGGTCGCTGATGTCCTGCGAAACGGCGTCAGCCGCCGCAGGATCCTGGAGGCCTCCCGCGACCTGGCGCTGTGGGGCCTGGCGGCCGGGGTCGTCTACGTGGCCCTGTGGCCGGCCATGTGGATTGATCCGCTGGGCACGGTCGGGCGGGTGTTGGATACCGCCATCGGCTACGCCGAGGAGGGCCACGAGCCGGGTAACTTCTTTTTGGGCCGTCCCGTTCACGACCCCGGTTGGGCGTTTTATCCGACGGCGGTGCTGTTTCGCACGACGCCCTTGGCCCTCCTGGGCCTGATCGGCGGGCTGATTGGGATGGCGAGGGTTGGGAAGGGAGAGCGTCGATTGGGCCTGGCGCTCCTCTTGCTCTACAGCCTGCTGTTCGGCATCTTTATGGGCTTGGGAAAAAAGATGTTCGATCGCTATCTGCTGCCCATCTTTCCGCCCCTGGAGATCGTGGCCGCTGCCGGGCTTGTGTGGATGGGCGAGGCCCTGTGGGCTCGTCTGCCGGGCAGGCTGCGCCCTCTGCTATTGACCGGACTGCCCGTCTACCTGATCGTTTTGATCGTCCGCCTCGTCCTGGTGTTGCCCCACCATCCCCATTACCTGACGTATTACAACCCCTTGCTGGGCGGAGCGCCCCGGGCGCGCCAGGTGTTGCTGATGGGTTGGGGAGAGGGGTACGGAGAGGCGGCGTCCTATCTGAACGCCCAACCCGGCGCGCAGGATTTGCAGGCCACGGTGCCCGGCTTTCCCGTGTTTGCCGCCCTGTTCCGTGGCGAGACGCGCGACATGAGGTGGTACAGCGTCTGGGAAAGCGACTATGTCCTGGCCTACGTCTCTCAGGTGCAGCGGGAACGGGACAAGGTCTCGACCACTGAATACTACGACGATCCGCAAGTGCAACCAGAGCACGTCGTCACCTTGCACGGCGTCGATTACGTCTGGATCTATCGCAACGAGCACCATCTCAAGCCGCTCAGGTATCTGGAGGAACACGGCCGACCTGCTCAGGGGGAGTGCCTGTTGGTCAACGGTGGCTCGCTCATCGCCGAGAACTACGGGGGTGGGCTTCCGGTGTATGCGTTCCGCGCCCAGTGGGTTCCATCCCAAAAGGCGTACGTCTACTGGAGCGCCGAGCAGGTGGCGGCGCTGGTCGACGATATGAGCGGCGACTGCCGGCGGGTGTGGTACGTCCGTTATCCCGAACACGAGGAGGAGGCGTATCTCGACGTGCTGCGAACGCGCGCCGTGCAGTTGGAGCGAGCGACCTTTCCGCACGTAGAGATCGGGCTCTATCAGTTTGTCGAGCAATTGGTTGAGCCTCGGCAATTCGACCTGCAGTTTGAGTCTCTACGCCTGCGCAGTTATGCCCTCACTAACCCGCCGCCGGCGTGGGGGCGGGACGGCGGCGTGATCCTGGAGTGGGAGGCCGTGCAGCCGCTGCAACGCGATTACAGCCTCTTTCTCCATCTCTACGATGGCCACGGCCAGCGCATCGCCCAGACCGATAGCCTGTTGATCGACCGGCGCCTGCGCCCGACCTCCCAGTGGGAGCCGGGGACACCGAATCGGGTCCTGTATCACGTGTCCATCCCGCCGGGGATACCGCCCGGCAGGTACGAGCTGGAGTTGGGGGTCTATCTGCTCGAGACGGGTGAGCGGCTGGATTTGAGCGACACGGGCGAAAGCTCGTTCCGGCTGGCACTGGAGGTGGGTGTCCCGGACGTGCAGCCGGATGCATCGGACCTGGCGATTCCGCATCCGGCGGCGCGCGACGTTCTCCCCGAGTTGAGGTTGCTGGGCTACGATCTGGAGCGGGACGCGGTGTTGGCGGGAGAGGGGGTCACGCTGCGCCTCTACTGGCAGGCATTGGCCGAGATGGCGCAGGCGTACCGGCTCCAACTGGCGTTGCAAGGCGCCGACGGGCAGGTCCACTGGCAGGCCGAGTCCGACCTGGTGCACACGGATCACCCGACGACGGAATGGCAGCCGGGTGAGCTGCTTCACGATCTCTACCCGCTCCCCACCGACGCGATAACGGCCACGGGCGAGGTGACCATCGCGCTCAACCTGTTGGATGCGCAGGGTGGCCCTCTGCTGGATCGTCCTGTCGAACTGGCGCAGTTGTGGGTTCAATCGCTGGAACCCAGTTTCGACGTGCCGCCGGAGATCGATCTCACGCATCAAGTCAACTTTGGCGATAGCATCATTTTCCTGGGCTATGAATTGGACTCGGAATCGGTCAGGCCGGGGGAGAGCTTTAGCGTCAAGCTGTACTGGCAGGCCCGCCGGGAGATGGAGGAGGGCTACAAGGTGTTCGTGCACCTGTACGACGAGGAGGGGAACATCCTGGCACAGCGGGACCGCATGCCCGGGCTGGGCGCGCGGCCGACCAGCGGGTGGCAGGCGGGCGAGGTAGTCGCCGATCGCCTCACCGTGCCGGTCGACTCCGAGGTGCCGGTGGGCAGATACCGCCTGGCCGTGGGGCTGTACGACGGGGGAACGGGAGATCGTTTGCCGGTCTATGGCCCGGATGGAGAGCAATTGCAGGAGGGCCGGGTCTTTATTGGCCATGTGGGGGTGGAATGACGAGAACGGCACACCTGTCCGTTTATCCGTTCATTCCGTTCAATCCGTTGAATATCTTTGGGGCAGCCGATTGGACAAAGGAGCAAACGTGACGGGAAACACATACGTTTGGCGCATTCTGGGGGTCTTTGTGGCCCTGTTCGCCGTCTACCTTGCCGTGGCCCTCGTCGTCCTGGAGCCGGTAGGGTACTATGGCACGGCGGAGAAATCCGGCTTTACCGATCCGTGGATCGAGCGGGTGGAGACGATCCTCAGCGGCGGGCTGCTGTACCGCGACGTGTTCACCACCACGCCGCCCTTGATCAACTTTCTGCTGATACCGCCGGTCTTGGTATCCGGGCTGTTCGATCACCAGTATCTGTGGGCCACTGTATCCTTCATGGCTTACTATTCGATCTTCAACCTGTTCGCCGCCTACGCCCTTCTGTACACGCCCGATGATCGCAAAGAGGGATATCGCTCCGCGCTCATCTTTCTTCTGAATCCGCTGACGTTCGGGAACTCCCTCCTGCGCCGCCAGGACGAGTCGATCCTGGTCTTTTTTCTCGCGCTGGCGGTGCTGTTTTTCGCGCACCGCCGGCCGGCGATGACGGGTGTAGCCATGGGGTTGGGCTCGCTGGTCAAGTTGACGGGAGCGCCCGTCATCCCTGTGGCGTTCCTGCAGACGCGAGATTGGAGGTATCTGGTCATCCCGGCGCTGGTCTTTGCGCTGGTCTTTGCGCCGTTCTTGATCGCAGCGGGGCGGTCGGCCGTCTTTTGGGACGTGACGCAGCGTGATACCGAGCATCCCTTCCAGTTTGCCGGCATCAGCCTGGGCCATCTCTGGTCGCGCGCCCACGATGGCGAGCTGTTGGTCGGCCTGACGACTTACTCGGCCATGTTCGTGGTGGGCGTCCTCGTGGTTCTGGCGATTATCGCCTGGCGTCCCCTGGGCCTGTTGGAGGATTTGGCCCTCCTGCTGACGACGATCTTTTTGTTGACGGCCAAGCTGCACTGCGGGTATTTCTCGCTCCTGGTGCTGGCGCTGGCTCCCCTGGTGCGCAAGTACCGCGTCGGGGACCTCTATTTTCTTTCTGGCCTGGTGATCCTGTTGGCGGATATGCACAAGTCTCCGCTGGACGACTATGCGACTGCTTTCAATTTGATGGTGGTGGGGTTCTTGCTTCTGGTCGCGGCGATGGTCTTGATCCGCCGGTCGCGCAGGGCGGATGAATCTGGCTCCGGGGAGGTCATTTTCCGCTTGCCGGGCCGTGGTTGGATGCGGGCGGCCTATTGGGTGGTGTGGGGCGTGGTTATCGCGCTTTACCTGGCCTGGCCTCTGGCTCACCTTAACGACTATCTGTGGACCAACGACGAAGGACTGTACATGCAGCGGGCGGCCCTTGCCAACGCGGGATATCCTCTATACGCAGAGATCTATTTGAACAAGCCGCCGCTGTTGGTCTGGATATTGCAGTTGGCTTTTCAGCTTGCTGGCCCGACAGTTGCCACGGCCCGCTTCACCGTTCTGTGCCTGACGCTGGTGGGATTTGTCGCCACGGCGATTGTGGCGAGGCAATTGTGGTCCAGGTGGGCCGGGCTGGCCGCCGCTGGTGTGTTGCTGGCATTGCCCGAGGTGCCCGCTAGAGCAAACGTCGTGATGGCCGACCTGCCGGCGCTGGCCTTGGCCCTGGTCGCTATGGCGGCAGCTCTGTGCTTTCGGCGCAGTGGGCGACGCGACTGGATGGTGCTCTCGGGAGCGACTTTCGCCGGGGCGTTGTTGATCCATCCGGTGCTGGTTTACATGGCGTTGCCGTTGGCAATGATCCTCTTTTGGCCTGCAGACAAATCCTGGTGCAGGATCGCCCCGCTTGATGTACTCATCTTTGTAGGCACGGCGGCTGTCGCCGGCTTGCTCGTGCTTATAGCGGTCGATCGGCGCGCCTTCTTTCGTTGGGTTTTCCAGTTCAACTATGGGGCGGGCGCGGACTTGTTGGAGCCACAAAAGAACTGGGAGCGGATCACGGGCTACTTGAAAGACATCTGGCCTTTGGTAGGGTTATCCGCGCTTTCGGCAGCGGCGTTGAGTCTTTCGCCGGAGAAACGACGTCCGTTGTTGATTGCGGTCGTCTGGTGGCTTGCCACCGTGGCCATCCTGATGGCCAGCTCGCCGCTGCAGAAACAATACCTGTTGTTCCTGGCATTTCCATTGGTGGTTATAGCCGGCGGTGGGTTGATCGCCGTAGGTAAATGGGTCATCGGGCACGTTCAAGGAGGGCGGTTCCTGCGAGGCTGGCGCGCGGTGCTGGCCCTGCTGATGCTTATCAGCGCGGTCTTACTGGCAGTGGACAGGTGGGAGGAGACCAAGCCATATTTTGCGCTGGCGGCGGAGTGGTCCGCGGATCACCTGGCGGCCCGTGCGTTTCTTGAGCAGCAGGTCTCTCCGGGTGGATTTGTGGCTACCGATGATCCTTTTCTCGCTTTCGCCGCCGGGCGGCTGGTGCCCCCGTCATTGACGGAGCTCTCGACCAAGCAGATCAAGGTGGGCAACCTGATGGCGAACGACGTAAAGGGAACCGTTTTGTGGTACGAGGCGCAGGTGGTACTGTTCAGCACCAATCGCCTGGAGCGCTTGCCCGGCTTGGAGGATTGGGTCGCCTCCGTGGCTGCCGAGCGGCGCGATTTCGGCGAGCTGCGGGCCTATCGGCTGGAATTGCCGCCCTCGGTTTCCCTCTCCGATCCTGTGCGCCTGGGAAGCGAGATCGAACCGCGCGGGTATGCACTTTCTGGTAATGAGCTGCACCCTGGCGAGATGTTGGCGGTGATGTTGCTCTGGCGATGCGAGACGCCGCCGTCAGCGGACTATCACGTCTTTGTGCACCTGGTGGATGGAGAGGGTCGTGTTTGGGGGCAGCACGATGGGCCGCCGGCTATGGGCAGTCGCCCAACCAGCCAGTGGATGGCGGGGCAACGAGTGTTCGACGTACACCCTATTGAGGTTGAGCAAATCCCGCCGGGAAGGTATCATCTGCGTGTGGGTATGTACGGTTGGCCGTCCCTTGAACGGCTGCCCGCTTTTCGTCCCGATGGGAGCCGCTGGCCCGACGATCAGGTCCTTTTGGGCGATGTTCGCGTTGTCTTGCCCTAAACGGCCTCTTACGTTACAATCTCTGCCAATGAAACGGCTCAAGTCCTTCGTTTCTCACATCTTTCCAATTGCGCTCTTCGTCGTCGCCTTCCTCCCCCGCGCCATCCGACCGGTCTCCCGGCCCCTGGTCTGGTATCTGCGCTCTGCCCACTTCATCGACGCGGTGCTGGCGGGCGATTGGGCGAACACGGTCTACTCGGAGCATCCAGGCGTGGCGCTGATGTGGCCAGCGAGCCTAGGCCTCAAGCTCTACTGGGCGCTCTTCGACATCACTCCGGCGGCCCAAAGCGTGCCGCCCGACTTTGAGCCGATCAAGTTCTTTGGCCCCGTGCCCGTGAACGAGATCGCCGCCGCGCTGCTGCCGTTGGCGCTGCTGATCTCGCTGGGCGTCGTGGGAGCCTATTTCTTGCTGCGCCGCCTCTTTGGCGCGCGAGTCGCCGCGGTCGCCGCCCTGCTCCTGGCCCTCGATCCCTACTACCTGGCCCAATCCAAGATCCTCCATCTGGATGCGTGGCTGGCGACGTTGATGCTGCTCTCGGCGCTGGTATTGCTCCTGTACTGCCGTGAGCGCCGCGCGCGCTGGCTAATCCTTTCGGCTGCGTTAGGCGGGCTGGCCCTCCTGACCAAACCTACTGCCTTGTTTCTAGTTCCCTTTGGTGGCCTCGTTCTCCTGGTCAACGCGGCACGCAGCACGCAGCCGAGTTGGACTCTGCGCAATCTCCAATCTCTAATCTCCAGTCTCTTTGTCTGGCTCCTCATCGCCGCCCTCATCTATTTCGCCCTCTGGCCCGCCATGTGGGTGGACCCGGTGCGGGCACTGAAGGCAATTGAGGGGGGACTGTCTCGCCACGTGAGCAGCGCCCACGACTCGCCGACCTTTTTCCTAGAGCAGGTCACGTACGAGGATCCCGGGCCGGTGTTCTACCCTGTTTCGATGCTCTTTCGCACCGGCGAGGTGGCGCTGCTCTTTTCGCTCGTCGCGGGGGTTTTGGGCGTGGTCTATCTACTCCGCCGCCGCCGGCTTTCGCAAGCCGGGGTTGATTATCTGCTTCTCCTGGCTTACATCATCTTCTTCCTGGCTCAGATGAGCCTGGGGGCGAAAAAGATGCCGCGCTACGTCCTGCCGGCCGTCTTGGCGCTGGACGTGCTGGCGGCAGCGGGAATCGTCGTCTGGGCGCGCGCGCTGGCAGGCAGGTGGCGCGCCTTGACACTGGTCTTGATGGCGCTCCCTGTGCTGGTTCAGGCTGCGCTGGTTTTGCCGCGCCATCCCTATTACGGCACGGCCGCCAACTGGCTGGCCGGCGGCCCTCAGGCAGCCGCGCGCGCCATCCTCACCGGCGAGGAGGGCGAAGGACTGGCAGAGCTGGCCGCGACGCTCAACGCCCGCTCCGATGCGGAGGAGTTAACTGTCGCAGCGCAGCTCAAGCACGTGTTCAACCAGTGTTTTCGCGGCGCTACGTTGGATATTCACGAGCGCCCGGCCGACTATTTTGTCTTTCACCGCAACTATACCGTGCGCGATTACAAGATCGAGCAGTGGGATGCATTGTGGGAGCGGCACGCTGCTCGCACGCCGGAGCGGCAGATCGACTTTGATGGCGTGCCCTACGCCTGGCTCTATGCGGCGGTGCCCGCCGAGGCGGAACCCGAGCACGCACTGGAGGTTCACCTGGGCGACCGGCGGCGCTTCCTGGGACACGACCTACGCTCGACGGAAGTGGCCCCCGGCGACCGCGTTCCGCTCGTGCTGTATTGGCAGGCGGTGGAAGCGAGTGAGGATGACCTGAGCATCTTCCTTCACTTGATGGGACCAAGCGGTGAGTTGATCTGGCAGGACGACGGGGCGGCTGCCCACGGCACGCGCCCCACGTGGAGCTGGGAGATCGGTGAGGTGGTCGTCGATCCTCATACGTTGATGCTGCCACGGGATCTGCCCGAAGGGGACTATCGGCTGGTGACCGGCCTCTACAACTGGCAGACGGGCGAACGGCTGCCTGCGACCACGCCAGGGGGCGAGGGGCTCGCCGACGATCAGATCGCCGTGGCCACGCTCGTCGTCCGGCGGCCGCGCGTCCATCCGGCAGCTTGGGTCGCATGGGGGCTTGGCGGGTTGGTGCTGCTCTCTGCATTGGTGATGCCGGTTCGGAGGTCCGATGGCTGAGCGAATGGCCCAGTGGATACTGGCGGTGATCCTCGCGCTCTTTGTAGGCTTGGGGGTGGCGTATGCCTTTACCACACCCACGCTGGAGGCCCCCGACGAGATTCATCACTATGATTACATCCGCAGCCTGGTCAACACCGGCAGTCCACCGGGGGCAAAAGAGGGCCAGAAGAGCTTTAGCAATCACGCGCCGCTTTACTATGTGATAGGCGCGCTGGGTTCTGCCTGGGTGGGTGAGGACGACCTGGATACCTGGCGTACGCGCTACAACCCGTACTTTGGTTATCGCTTCGGCGACATGGGGCGGGATAACAAGAACATCTACTTTCATCCCGACGAGGATCGTTTCGGCGCCAGCGATACCTGGCTGGGCGTCCGAGTTGTGCGCGTAATGTCCGTTCTGATGAGTGCGGCTACCATCTGGGTTATCTATCGCGTCGGGCGGGAGGTGTTCCCCGATAGGCCCGAGATGGCGGTCGGAGCGGCCGGGTTAGCGGCTTTTATCCCCGAGTTCCTTTTCATCTCGGGCGCGGTCAACGATGACAATGGCGCGGCCCTCTTTGGCGCGCTGTCTCTGTGGACGATGGTGCGCATCGTGCGCCGGGGGTTTAGCCCGCGCCGCTGCGTTGGGCTGGGGGTGGCCTTGGGGTTGGGATGGCTCTCCAAGCTGACGACGGCAGCGTTGATACCGGCGGCGGGCCTGGTGATGGCGCTGGTCGCGTGGCGCAATCGATCCTGGCGAGATCTGCTTATTTGGGGTTTGGTGGTCTTTGGGGTGGCGGCGCTGCTCATCGCGCCCTGGGCTGCCCGCCAGTATGTGCTTCACGGCGACCCTATCGGCCTGGCACAGGAAATGGAGGGGTTTGGAGAGCCGGAACGTGCGCCCTCCCTGGCCGATCTGTGGCCCGACCTCTACTGGCTGCGCACCTCCTTCTGGGGCCGTTTGGGCGCCAACCAAGTTCCTCTCGCTGGCTGGATATACATCGTGCTGGACGCGGTGACCCTGTTGGCCCTTGCCGGTCTCGTGCGGTCCCTAATCCGCTGCCACAGCCTCCTCCAATCTCCAATCTCCAATCTCCATTCCCCATTTGCCGAGCGCTTCCAGCAGTTCGCTATCCTTGCGGCAGCTTTTCTCCTTACCTTCGGCCCCATGGTCGCGCGGCGCTTCCTGCGTCCCATGCCCAACTTTGGACGTTATTTGTTCCCGGTGCTGCCGGCTATGGCGTTGCTGCTGTTCACCGGCCTGGCGGCCTGGCTGCCCCGCCGCCGTCACGCGCTGCTGGCCTTGGGTGTCACAGTGGCGATGCTGGTGCTGGGGATCGCTGCGCTGGTCTTTTTCCTGGCGCCCGCCTATGCCCGCCCGCCTATCTATGACGCCGCTTCTGCGCCGGAGCCCAAATATCGGCTGGACTGGGTCTACCTGGAGGATGACTGTCCTATCGCTCGCCTGCTCGGTTACGATCTCGGCAAGAAGCGGGTCGAGCCGGGGGGGACGCTGCGAGTGGTGCTGTACTGGGAGGTGCTGGGCGAGACCGAGACGAATTACACGCTCTTTGCGCAGTTGTTCGGGCGCCAGGCGGCGACGGTGGGCCAGCGGGATACCCACACCGGGCTGGGTCATTATCCAACCTCCTTCTGGCAGACCGGGCAGGTGATCGCCGGCGAGGTGTTTATCCCCGTTGCCTCAGACGCCCTTGGTCCCACCAAGCTGCGGCTCGACGTGGGCCTTTACCGGCGCGGCGGTGGAGAACGCTTGGCGGTCGTGGACGCTGCAGGCGACCCGGTGGGCGCGGCGACGATCGGCTGGCTGAAGTTGAACGCTGTGAAAGAACTCCCCCCGCCCGAGGTCGCCACCGATTATCGCTTTGGAGAGTGCATTGCTCTCGTCGGCTATGATTTGGAAAGAGATGCCGAGGGAGCGCAACTCATTCTCCATTGGGCCTCCCTGGGGTCGGTGGATCAGGACTATACCGTGTTCGTGCACCTGGTCGGTCCCGACGGCGAGCTGGCTGCCCAGGCGGACGGCCCACCCACGGGCGGCGATTATCCCACGTCGATGTGGGAGTTCGGCGAGATCATCTTTGACGAGCGGCTCGTCGCGACGCAGAACCTGCCCGCGGGTACCTATCACCTGCGCCTGGGGATGTACCTGCTGGAGACCGGCGCGCGGTTGCCCGCCCTGGATGCCAGCGGCGAGCGTCTGCCGGATGACGTGGTGGAGCTGACGGAGGTGGAGCTGTGATGAGCGAGCGGGTGGCGCGGTGGACGCTGTCCCTCATCGTGGGAAGTTACCTGATTCTGGGGCTGGCCTACAGCCTGGTCAATCCCGTTTTCGAAAGTCCCGACGAGGCGCTGAACTATGCCAACATCCGCTTCTTTGTCGAGCAGCGCAGCCTACCGGTGCTGGAGCCGGACGAGGTGAGCAAGGCCCATCACCCGCCGCTCTACTACGCGCTGGGGGCGTTCGTTACCTTCTGGGTGCCAGACGACAATTTTGATGCCATCGTCGCGCGGGAGAATCCCTTCTGGGCATACAAGTTGGAACCCGGAGTGGATAACAAAAGCCTGTACCTACACGATCCAGAGTTGGAGGGCTTTCGGGATGCGGCCCTGGGTGTGCTGCTGGTGCGCTGGTTATCGCTGCTGATGGGGGCGGGGACGGTCCTGTGCGTGTACGGTACGGCGCGGGAGTTGTTCCCCCGCCGGATGGGACTGGCGGTAGGCGCGGCGGCGCT
>Ga0315550_1001436_pt1 | contig 14666 bp, 11 predicted proteins | sample SalMarSW160190MG_2_FD_203100 | JGI IMG/M metagenome (GOLD analysis project Ga0315550, IMG submission 203100) | Salt marsh sediment microbial communities from the Plum Island Ecosystem LTER, Massachusetts, United States - Salt Marsh Sediment SW1601-90 ... | reverse complement strand
GGAAAAGTGGCCGCTTCGGCGCCGCCGGAAAGGGGATTACTGGCCGGGATTGCAGGTGACAGGCTGTCGACCGCCGTGTCTTTTTCGAAGGAGACCGGAACATGCCTGGTACTAAAGGGCGCTCCAACAATTGTAGCGGGCCCGGAAGGCAGGTCCTTCATAAATACGACGGGCAACGCCGGTATGGCCACGGCGGGGTCCGGAGACGTGCTGACAGGAATGATAGCCGGTTTGCTGGGCCAGGGGTTGAGTCCGGTCGATGCCGCAGTCCTAGGTACCTACATGCACGGGCTTGCCGGGGACATTGCCGCCTCCGGCAAGGGCATGCATTCCCTTATAGCAGGAGATATCATCGACAATATTGCGGCCGCCTTTTCCGCGCTCGAAGACGCCGAATGAACAGGCTCGTCTTTCCGGAAAACCTTAAGGGGAATGTCACCGCTTTCTTTACGGGCAGGAAGCCGGGGACCGACACGGGGGACATCGCCGGTATCCTGAAAGTCAGGGTCGCCTCGTTCTATCTTCCCATCCAGAAGCATACCGGCAAGGTCATTGTGCCGGGGCCTTCAAGAGAACCGCTGATTGCCGACGCCGTGATTACACGCGAGGCCGGCCTGTTTATAGGTGTTCAGGTCGCCGATTGCGTTCCCGTTCTCCTTTACGATCCCAAGAGGGCGGTCATCGGCGCCGTCCACGCGGGATGGAGAGGGACTTCCGAGGGGATACTGAAAAATACGGTGAGGAGCATGATGGACAGGTTCAGGTGCGAAGCGGCGGACATCCTCATTGCGATAGGACCCGGCATAAGATCATGCTGTTACGAAGTGGGTTATGATGTCGTGCGTGCAGTCGGTCATGCCACCGGCGAGGGAGACTATATTTTTCGCAAGGGTGAGAAATATTGCCTTGACCTGCCGACGGCAAATAAATATCAGGCATTGTCGATGGGCGTCCCGGAAGCCGGCATATGGATTTCCGGGGAATGCACCTTCTGCAATCCCGACAGATATTTCTCCTACAGATATGCGAAGGGGCCGATCGGAAGACAGGGCGGTTTCATCGGTAAGACCCCGCCCCTGATCCGGTCCTCGTAGTGATTTTGGAATCGGCAAATCAGGGAATTCCCGATTGTTTTCTCCTGTGGCGGGCCCTATCATGTGAACATGGAAAGCTTTTGCATATGCAAGGAATGCCCTCTGCATACCAAATGCAACGATTGCCATTGCAGCTGTCAGGCCTGCGCGTCTGCTATTGAACGGTGTCCGGCAAGGAGCATATCCGTCATCTATTGGGACGGCACATATGGTGTCGTCAAGGACGTAATTCTGGATGAACTGATATGCAGTGCTGAGATAAAGCAGTTTCTCCGTTCCGGCGGGTGGGCCGTCCTTGGCTGTGATCCGATACGCATCGAAGAGAGGGTCAGCCTGGCTTCACCTCTCCGCAGACCCGGCATGTACGATTCCGGTGAACGGGCAGACGAAGCCATTCTGCCTGTGTCCAGGATCATCTGACGGGCCGGCCGCGCGGTCCGGGTTATTCACGGACGTACGCAGGCACTGCGGGTTTTCAAGAAAGCCTCTGTTTTACCGACGCTCTTTTCCCTGTGATTCCGAACAATTTTCCTGTTGTCCATGGTAAAATTATTTCAAAGTCAGGGCTTGCTGATGCTGATGTTGCGTATGAAAAAAAGAAGGCGACCGTTTACATTGTTCCCGTTTATGGCGGCGAAGGTGTCCGGACCACGGTAACCGTAACCAGTGCGGGGACGCTTATCGATGGCATCCAACCAGGCGAGAAATCACAAAACGAGAGGTTCTCATGATCAGAGCGAAAGATGTAATGACCACCGATGTAATCACCGTTACCCCCGACACAACCGTTGAGGATCTCGGCCGACTGTTTATTCAAAAGCGCATAAGCGGCGCACCTGTGGTCGACGCCGAGAATAAGTTGTACGGTATAGTCACTGAAAATGACCTGATAAAGCAGAACGAGCGGTTTCATATCCCTACCATGATCAGGCTGTTCGACGCCTTTATCCCTTTGGGTGGCGATTCTTCGATTGAAAGGGAGATCAAGAGGATGTCCGCGTCAAAGGTGTCCGAAATATGCAGGAAGAAGGTCGTGACTGTCGAACCTGAGACCCCTCTGGCCGACATTGCTACCATCATGTCCGAAGAAGGAGTGCATCTGCTGCCGGTGGTGAGTTCGGGAAAGCTGGTGGGAATTATCGGCAAGATGGACGTGATAAAAGGGACGGTGGGGTGAAGCTTCTGAGCGGAAGCAGTGAAGAGACGGAGGAGATAGGTTACAGACTGGGGAGGAAGTTGAAGGCGGGCGATGTGGTAGGGCTGTACGGCGATCTGGGCGCGGGTAAGACCACTATGGTGAAGGGGATCGCCAGGGCCTTCGGGATAGAGAGGCGCGATGTGACAAGCGCCAGTTTTACCATAATTGCCGAATACCGGTGCACCCCGCCTTTCTTCCATATCGACCTCTACCGCGTCGGCGAAGGAGAAGACCTGGACAATACGGGAATATGGGAATGCATCGGAGGCGGATCGGTCTCTGTCATAGAGTGGGCCGAGCGGCTGGGAAAGCCTCCTGTCCGTGATTATATCAAGGTGATAATTGAAGACGGCGAAAAGGATGTTCGTGAAATAACGATAGAAGGGGTAGATGAAAAAGATTGGAATAATCTGTAAACCGGGAAGGCCGGAGCCGGAAGAGATACTGCGGGAACTCCTGCCGTGGCTGAAGGGAAAGGGCTATGAGACCTTTGTGGACCGGGAGGCCGCCGCAGCACTCAACATCCCGGGGTTCACGAGAAGCGAGATCGCTTACGCCGTCGATGTCGTCTTTGTCCTGGGGGGTGACGGGACCATGCTCTCCGTGAGCAGGTCGGTCGCGGAGAAAGGCGTCCCCATACTTGGGATCAACCTGGGCAGTATGGGCTTTATTACGGAGATCAATAAAGACGAGCTGTATGACGTGGTAGACAGGATTCTGGCCGGTGATTGCGCCATCGAAGAGCGACTGATGCTCACGGCCAAGATCCTCAGGGCGGGGGAGGAGATATCGGGATACACCGTCCTGAACGACGTTGTGATAAACAAGGGCGCCCTTGCCAGGATAATAGACATGGAGACGTTCATAAACGGTAAATACGTGACCACCTTCAAGGCCGACGGCCTGATCGTCTCGACGCCGACGGGCTCGACGGCCTATTCCCTCTCTGCCAGCGGCCCGATCATCTATCCCACGCTGGACAGCATCGTGTTGACGCCGATCTGTCCCCATACGCTTACCAACCGGCCGATCCTGCTGCCCCATGATTTCAGGATCGAGGTGGCCCTCAGGACCCTGAGCGAAGACGTATATCTGACACTGGACGGTCAGATAGGCGCCCCCCTCAGGATGGACGACGTCATAGAGATCAGTCAGGCGGAATACAAGACGAGGCTCCTCATCCCTTACGAGAGGGACTATTTCGAGATACTGCGGAACAAGCTGAGATGGGGGGAACGGTAGAGTGGACGCCGAAAAGGGGAGGAGCAGCATCTTTGAAGACCTGACGACCATGCTCGAATTCTATCAGGCCATGGGTATCGAAAGGATGCCCATTGAACTGAGGGAACCCCCTGTTGATACGACTTCTCAGATGAGAAAACCGGGAAAGCCGGGCGTCGCGGCAAAGAAGCCTGAGACTTCCGTAATCTCTGCTTCTTCAGGTGGAGAAACGCAACGGGCAGCGGAAAAGTCCGGACGGCTGAAGGACCTCAGGGACGAGATAGGAGAGTGCGTGCGGTGCAAGCTTTCGAAGCAGAGGAAGAACATAGTTTTTGGTGACGGAAATCCGGACGCGGCGCTGATGTTCATCGGAGAGGGCCCGGGTAGGGAGGAAGACATCCAGGGCTTGCCCTTTGTTGGCGACGCCGGGATGCTTCTTACAAAACTCATAGAGAAGATGGGCCTCAAGAGAAAGGACGTGTATATAGCGAACATTGTGAAGTGCAGACCGCCGGGAAACAGGGACCCCGAAGAGGACGAAGTAGCGACGTGCAGACAGTTTATCGAGGCCCAGATAGAGATCATCAAACCCCGCGTCATCATGACTCTCGGCAGGATCGCCCTCCAGACGCTGCTGGAAAATCCGAAACTGAAGATAAGCCTTTCGAGGGGGAGTTTCCTCGATTACCGCGGGGTCCCCGTAATGCCCACCTTTCACCCGGCCTATCTGTTGCGTAACCCGAAGGACAAGTGGCTTACCTGGGCCGATGCCCAGAAGGTCATGGAGAGGCTACATGTCGGCTGAGCGCAAATTTTGCCGGCGGGCGGCGTCATTCTTCCTCAGGAACAGGGCTGCGGGACGTGGTGAGCACGATACCTTGTCCGGGTCTCAGCTCATAGGAAAAGGGGGCCGGGACATTATCGAGGCGGTACTCCGGGGAGATATCTCCGAGGGGAGTTCCTGTCTGTAAGTATGTCTGGAGATCCTCCGTATAAAAATGCTGGCTGTTATATATATCCTTGTTCATGATCAGGAGAGACTCCTCCGGCGTGTGGCTTGAAGCCTTCCACATAAGAAGTATGTTGGGATTGTCGCAGTGAGGCAATTCGGTGGAGGCGTCCTCCTGGAAGATCACGTGGCTGCTCTTCATTTCGTTGACCCTTCGCACATAATCGGTGAGATCGATGGCCGTCTCCTCCCAGTCTTCGGGCCTGGTCTTTACCACATGGGGCTTCTTCCGGAAGCCGAACTCGAACCCCATAGGCATCATCAGTCCTCCTGAAAAAAGGGCGGCGAAAAGATAACGCTGTTTGAGACCATCCACGTTCCCGTTCAGCTCCTCGCAGAGCCTGACGGTGTCGTGGCTTTCCGGGAAGCTTATCGACGGGACGATGTCCCGCGTCAGAACATACTGCTTCATCAGCCATGGGCTCCTGAAGTCCCACCATTTCGAGCTGTTGAATATGTAATCGAAGCCGGCCCTGGCGGTCTTGATTGTTAAATCGGGCGGACACCCCAGGGTCTCTGCGAAAAAGAGTACATCGGGATGTTTCTCCCTTGTCTCATGGATGAGTCTTTCCCAAAAACTGCGGGGAAGCTGGTAGGCCGCATCGCAGCGGAACCCCGTGAACCCCAGCTCTATAAGGAAGGTCACGATCCTGAGACAGAGCCCGTAGAGCCCTTCCTTATCACGTGTATTCCTGTGGTCGAATTTTGCCAGGTCTTTCCAGACCACTTTCTTGCCGTTTTCGTCCGCGAAAGGGTGGGCCACCCCGCCTTTTCCTTCCCATATGAACCACTCGGGGTGGTCCTTCAGCAGATTCGAATCCACACTGCAGTGGTTGATCACAAGGTCAACCATGACCCTGAGACCCATCCTCTCCGCAGAAGCGACCGCCGCTTTTACCTGTTCACGGGGCGCAAGGGAACTTTCCCTGTCCAGAAAGAGCGGATTAAAATCAAAATAGTCGGCTATCGAATAGATGCTCCCCGACCTTCCGGTCATCTGGATGGGGTTGACAAAGACCCAGTTGAAGCCCATTCCGGCGGCCCTTGACAAGTGGCCCTCCCAGTCCGAAAAAGTTCCGGCAAGCAACGGGAAGAGGTTGTAGATCATCATTTTTTCGGGTGGTCTCATGTTTGTCTCCTTTGGTGGTTTATCGAGATTCCTGATGTCCATGAAATTGTCTGCACGTCTGTTCGATGAGCTTTTCATTCTGAGCGAGTACGGCGAGCCAGAAGTTCATCCTTTCTGCGTTCGTTCTGTCGCTCCAGTGATCAAACAGATGCGGGGCGTTGTCAATGGGAATCCTTCCCCTGCCCGGATGTATTTCGAGGGAGAAGGATACCTTGTCCGGAGTCAAGTTGCCCAACGACGTGCTTACGATCGATGACAGCCCCGAGGGGCCGTACATGAGGTCCAGAGATTCCTTGCCCCTGAACTCAAAGGGCAGGGGGACCGCATCGAGAAAGCTCATGTGGTCTGATACCCCGAATGGGTTCGCTGCTGAAAGAGGGTGACCGTCATGGAGGTGAAGATGAAGAGGCTTTCCCAGTGCTGCCAGTTCCCTCACGACACGGAGCGTTTCAGGTAATGCCGCTTCGACGGCGCAGACGATGTCTTCCATCAGGTCACTTACCCCCGGATCAGAAGTCCTTATATTGCAGACGTCACTGCCGGGGTGTATCTGCGAAAACACCTCGCGGGCCTTCCATATACCGACGTGGCCGGTGTCGATGCAGGCGCTGACATTCTCAAGACCGCGGACCTTGCGGAAGAGATCGACGAATGCTTCAGTGTCCAGTCCTGCTGCATACTCTATAAAGAGATGCGGACCATTTTCAGCCTGTAAGAGGAGGTCCAATTCCCCCAGGGCCTTTGTGTAAGCGTCAAATTGAGTTGATATTTCCATCTGATCGTGGACGACGAGGCCGAAGATACGCCCCCTGGCCCTGGCGGCGAAGTCCGATATATTCGTCCTTCCACCCGTGTCAAGGACATCAAGCCCCCGCTTCAGATGAACTGCCGCCGGTGTTTCAGGGTGAGGCTTGAACTGCAGCAGATAGTCCAGTTCTTCCGGTGTTTCCGCATAAAATTCGGTGCCCAGTCCCGCCTGGCTGAAGCGGAGCCTCGCCAACTGCAAAAGGGCATCGTCGCCGTCTATCCTCTTCTGAAAAAGGGCAAGTATACGCGGGCAGGGAACGGCCTTTTTCCCCTTGCCTGGCATGGTCCGCTTCAACGGACACCCTGCTGGGGTCTTGACTGTACAAGATAGATCTCGTCTCCCGAGATCACACCTTCGATGTCCTGAGGCTTACCAAGGTCCTTCTCCACAGAGACGGCGATATTCATCAGCCGCTCCCCCGTGGTCATTCGGGCTTTTTCATCCGTCGAGAGGGATGCCCCGGTATAATCCGTTACTTCCCTCGACAGCTCACCGGGAGGCCCGGGCACAAAGGCATAACTGAAGCTCGCAAAGGAGAGCATCCTCACGGCACCTGTGTGTTTGTCGCAAACCATACGGTAAGGTGTTCCCGGCACCCTGCCCGCCGCAAGGGCCTCGCCGAGTCCCTTTGCCAGTTCTATATATACCTCATCGCGTTCGCCTGTGACAGGGTTTATCGTGTGCATGATAAACGAATATTCCGGTATCATCATCTCCTGAACGAGGACCGCCATAAAGGCGTTTTTGTGCGAAATCCCGAGTTCAGCCCTGCTTGTTACGGCCCTCTCTGTCCAGAGCGACGCCCAGACGGACCTGACCGCATCTCCCGCTTTGTCCGGGGATACGTTGGCGACGGTCTCGTAGAGGCCGGCGCCGGACAGTCCCTCCAGGTCCTCGCAGTTCGAGCTTGACCGGACCATCAGCCTCTTGCCGGGTCCGAACATCCTTTCTACCGCCGCTGCCAACTCCTCCGGCTCTTCCGTCTCTGCGATTATCTCTCTTATCCTGACAAGGATGTCCTGTCTCTCTACCGTCCCGGACGTGTCCAGACGCTCCGTAAGAGACCGATGTTCTCTTTCGAGTTCAGGGCGCTCCTTCAGTGACTCTTCCAGTGCCCCGAAAGGTATTACTGCACCTCGCGGCGTCCTGAATGCTCCTCCCGAGGTCAATGACAGTTCCATAAGTCTTCTCGCCCCAAAGGCCTTGCCGCCTCCGCTTTCGAAGGTAACACGATCGATTCCGAGCAGCCCTTTTCCCGCGGTCATGACAACCGCGGGAAGCCTGATGTGGGCGGCAGGTGACTGCCTTACGGGCTCTTCCGTCGAGCCTTTTGAGACGGTGTATCGAACATTTTCACCTCCGGCGTCCAGGGCAATGGTCTTTCCACTCAGAATGTGGAGATCGGAGAAGAGGTCCTTGTCCTCGCAGATGACGAACACAACGCCGCCCTGTCTGGCGCGTACCGACAGGTGTGAGAGGTGGGGCATCTCGTGCGGCACGACCATTGCCGTGATCCCGGCCGGTATCTCTTCATCGCCTTCGACTTTCCGGAGCAGGGCGATGACCGGACGGGCGGAAGACGCAGATAAACCGGAGAGACCTGAAAGGGGCTGCAGGGTGCCCGATGCATGTCCCGGAACGATGACATCCCAGGGGGGAAGGGCCGCCTTCTGCCGGATGTTCTTAAGGAGAAGCTCGGCGAGTTTGGAGAGTTGGAAAACCGGGTGGCTCCTTATCTCGGATTCAGCGAACACCTTTATCGCCCGCCGGCCTACTCGCAGCGCATCACCGAGCTTTTCGGCCCTCTCGGGGAAGAGTGAGAGTATCCTGCCCGTATGGGCTTCAGCCAGCCTGAGGCTTCTGTCGACACTTGCCTTCAGTCTGAGAAGCTGGTCCCGGCTGTCCCCGTCGAAGTCCTTTCTCCATGCACCGGCTTCAGATATGATTGCCTGGCTTTCCTCACGGTCGGATCCGCTGATCATGAGGTTTTCGACCGTCATTCCGAGGCAGCCGAGAGCGTGCTGCCAGGGAAGAGACTCACGGGACCTGAGATCGTCAATGATCCGGCTCAGCAGGACGAAAGAGAAATCCTCCATGCCTATATCGGCGGCCAGCAGTTTCTGTGCCCGGGAATCCTCCTGCTTGCGGAAGCTGCCGGAAAAAAGGCCCCGGAGCTGAGTCAGAAGTGCCAGCACATCCATCAATTCTTCAGTACTTTCCGCCGAGTTTTTTGCTTCGAGAAAGCGTTTTATGAGGCCGGCCTCACTCTCGCCTTCGGCCGTCGCGATGGAGGAGAGACGTTCATCGAGAGAGCCGGCATTGAAAAACTCCGTGAGTTCGCGATGGAATTTTCTGAACTCATCGACAAAGGAAGAGGGGTAGTCGGAGCCGGGAGATGTAATTCGCTCCAGCACGTCCGATGAAGTTTCGAGGTCCTCCGGCCCGGCATTCCGGTGAAGCTTGTTCTGAAGGGTCGTCTTGATCTCCCTTTTCAGCTCCCGGGGGATATCGTTTCTGTGGGCTATGTCCCGTATCCTGGTGAGAGGCTCAGGCCGGAGGAATTCGCTGTCGAAGGAGGGCAGCCAGGGATAGATCTGCCTTATAATAAAAAAGTTTTCGGGCTTTGCCATACGTGTGAGACGAAGGAATATGTCCTTCGCCATACGCGCGTGATGAGAAGGCCGGTAGTGGCCGCCGTCTTCGCTCACCCTTACCTGGCCGGTGCCGAGAAAACGGAGGTAGATTGCAAGGTATACGAGCTGCCCGACAGTGAGGTCCGGCGCATCGTCCGAAAAAAGATCGTGGACCCAGTCGAGCTTTTCCCTCCAGCTCCTTCTCTTCCTGTCGGCCCCGGCAATGACCTGTGCAAAGTCGCCGGCCGGTATTTCAGGCCTTGGCTGCACAGCCGCTCCGGGCGGGAGACCGATAATGGATAAAAGCCTCTCCCGCGCGTTATTGATCAGCACGGGAGGATCGGGCCACTGTTCCAGGATGAGGGACCCGGAATACCTTCTCCTCTTCAACCGGTCGATAAAGCCCCTTATGCCGGAATCGTCCCTGCCGGACGGTCCTGTGAAGAGGGGCAGATGTCTGTCTGCGTCGCCGTAATTTTCGTGCAGATGCACGTGGATGACCGGCAGATCGTCATCCAGGAGATCCATATAGCGGAGGTAATCATTGCGTGTAGCAGGGCAGAGATTCGCATGTCCGAGGTCGAGGCACATTCCTATCCCCGGCCTTTTACCGGCCCCTGCATCGAGAAGGCGGAACAGCTCGTTGAAATCCCCGGGTGCCGTCTCGGGAGTATTCTCTATGGACAGGCTCATCCCTTTGCCGGAGAGTTCCGTTGCCAGCGGCCCGATCGCCCTGGCGAAGGCCGCGGCCCCCTGTTCTTTACAGAAGTGGATGTTCATGACTACGGCTCCCACATCGCGGGCAAGGCGGATTGCCCGCTCCATTTCGCCTTCGGACCCCTGAACGAAGGGGTTCCACCGCCACGGGACATGAACGGACAAACGTATGCCGTTGGCGGCGGCCGTATCTTTTATGTAGACGCGGGTTTCTTCGGCCAGTTCCTCTTCCGACCAGCCTTCTCCCGTCTCTTTCCTGTCGGGGAACCACTCGAAGGCATCGAACCCGTTTGAAACCGCGTATTCGAAGGGCTCAGTAATGCTTCGGGCGAACCATGCGGTCTGGTTGCCTATGCTGAACCTTTTCTCTTCAGCCATCTACTATGCCAACCTGCGGCCTCGCCTGGACGACGTGGAGGTCTTTACCCGAGAAGACCCCCTCTATGTCCTGTGGTCCTCCGAGAACTTTTTCGACCACTTCTCCCACTTCGGCTACGCCTGTCATGAACCTCCGGCGGAAATCCGTGTCCCAGACGATCCTTTCATCGCTGTAATCCAGAACGACACGCCGGGGTTCGGGCAGCATGAAGCTGTCGTAAAGGCCAGCGCCGGCATATCCCGCCAGGTCTTCACCGTTCGAATCGGAACGGAAGGTCAATCCGCCGCCGAAGAGCCCGATACTCTTGCCGGGATAAGAAAGCACCCTCAGCGCCTTATCGCCTTTTTCACGTACGAAGCTGAGCGCCCTTCCGGGGTAATTCCCGACAAGGGCCTCGCCCAGACCAAGGACTGCCTCGGCATAGATCTCATCCCTGTTTCCCGTCAACGGGTTCACCGTGTGGACGACATAGCTGTAATCAGCCTCTACGATCCTCTGAATGAGCACCGCCATTAAGAGGTCCCGATGGGCAATGCCCCCGGCAATGCGGCTTAGATAGGCCCGCCTGTTCCATTTGGATGCCCATACCTTCTTGATGCAGGCCCATGCCCCTTCCCATTCGGGCCACGGAAGACCAGCCGCGAACATCACCTTCTTCAGGGTTGCGGCTAACTCTCCCGGTGCATCCAGTTCAAGGATGGTGCTTCGGAGCCGGCTGAGTGTCTCTTCGTCGCCGTGCCCGTCTCCTCCTCCGAGCCTTCCGATGAGTTCTTCACACCGTCCTGCAACGTCCCGGTTCTCATTCTCCCCGAGAACTCTTTCGAAGATTCCGAAAGGAATGGCAACCGAGGAGGGAAGGTGGACCCATTCGGGCAGCCTGCCGACCATCTTTTTGATGTTGTTTGATTTGCCCCCAACGATATCTTCCGTGAACTCATCCAGCGAAATCGCATAAGCCGAGAAAGAAGGGGCAATGAAGCGGGCCGGAGCGGGCCTCGTCTCACGAAGTTCCTCGTCGCTGACGGCGGAGCCTTGTTCGAACAGCACTTCCCCGGCCGGACTGATTTTCAGAGAGGCGAAGTTCCCCTTGAGTCTTTTCAGCTTCTCGAGTTTTTCAGAGCTGTAACAGACGGCGAAGAGAACCCCTGCGTTTCTCGCCCTGATTGCGACATGTGCCAGGACATCCGTAGAATCTGGCGTGACGATCGCGGAGACGGCCTTGGGGATTTCCTCATCTCCCGCCACCCTGTCCGAAACGACTATTGTCTTTCCGTCAAAGCGTCTGCCCTGAACGGATTTCAGGGAGTCTGTCACTTCAACCCGTCCTTCTGCGCGTCCCGGACTGATTATCTGCCAGTCCCCCAGTTCCGCGGCCTCCCTCAATATGGGGTTCAGTTTCTGCAGTAGCATGGAAAGGGCGAAGGCCGGCATGCCGCGCACGACCTCTTCGCTGAAGAGCGTGACCGTCCACGCATCGGCCCTGAAGGAGCGGCCGAGAAATTCCGCCTTCGGCTGAAGAAGCCCGTAGCAGCGGTCGATAAAAGTACCGATAGCGCGATGAATCCTGTCGATTGCCGAATCGGCGTGAAGGGCCCAGTCCCTGGAGAATCGCTCCGTTGCCGCCAGACGCCTCCAGTGGCGGAGGCACGCCTTCAACTCCTCATCTTCGGAGGACAGTCCCGTTATCTCCGTCATGGCTTCTATGAGGTCCACCAGTTCGTCCCTTCCGAGGTCTGCGGCGAGGTTCCTCTCCACAGCGATACGCGAGTAATTCCGCAGCGCGATGTCCAGGAAAAGAAGGTCCCTCACCCTGTCGGCATGTCCCTTCATCAACCCCCTGAGGCGTCTCAGCCCTTCAATTATCATCCGGACCAACGGAACGATTTTACTGTCGTCCCTGTGATGCCATATGTGTTCCATCAAACGGTGCATTTCAGGGTCGAAGAGATATCTTGCCGCGTGGATGGCCGTCCCGAGGTCGGTGCCGGAATGGACTTCCTTCAGGATGCCCAGGAAATGCTCGAAGTCCCTTATCAGGTCATCCTTAAGGTGAGGAACAAAGTCAGGATGAGATACGATAGGCCGCTCATAGCTCTCCAGTCGCTCCCTGGTCAGGCCCCCTTCCTTGAGCTTTTCGTAAAACCTGTCGAGGTTGCCGTTGCTCTTGAGAAAAGAGATATAGGCGTCGCAGATCACTATATCATCGGGGGTCGCGTTGTTGTGGAGCTTCTGGTGCCACTCTTCCATGAAATGACCGGAGACTTCCTTGATGTTACGGCGGTGCATGATGTTCAGCACCTCGTCCCGCACGCGCTGTGCGTCGCCGCCCCTCCCCAGTGTCGTGAGGATGAGGCTGATCAGTTCGCGGTCTCCGGGCTCAGCGGCGTATCGTCCGGCCAGTTTGAGAGTCAGCCTGTCCATGGCATGGCCGAGTTCCCGGGGCTTGGTATTGTAATTGCGCTGCCAGTCGAGTTGCCTGATTGCAGAGAAACGCAGCCAGACAAAGATCAGGGCAAGTCCGTCAATGTTATTCTCCACCCTGTCGAGGAGGTCGTAACAGAGGTCGAAGCGGTGCATCAGTGTCCAGGAGTTGCGGCCCATCTCGTGCTCCACGATTTCGTCGGCAACGTCTGACAGGTCCGGGCTTCCCAGGGCGGTCTCCCGTTCAGGTGAAACGACAAGCGGCACGTAAAAATTTCTTCCCCGGTCCTTGAACCATCTGCCCGCATCTTTTTGGTAGAGGACAAACGATATGCCCGAAGGCGCATCCTGTGCCGCAACCTTCAGGGTGAGGCGCCTTATTCCGTCTTTGTCGGTGAAGGGCGTACGTACCGCTTTTTTGTCGAAGGTCTGGCTGCCGGCAGGCCACATGGCCTCAGGCGGCATCTCCCACTCGAACCGTGAGCGGACAGAAACGCCCCAGTGCAGAAAAAGGGGGCCTTCGAGGTCAGCAGCCAGACCTATCAGATAACCTTCCCTGTCCTTCCATACGGCCACGGCCAGTTCGAGGCCCTCCTCCAGATGATACATGCGTCTGTGTAACACTTCTTTCTCTTCAATCTCCTTTTCAAGCACCTGTCCGGGAAGAGGAGAATTTCCGTTTGCCGGGGGAAGGTCGATCCTGTAATATCGCCCCCCGTTATTGTCCCATCTTCCCTCATCGGGAAAGAAGAGTACAAAATCTATCGCCATCAGGTCCGGTGAACGGCCTATGGTTATGGCGACTCCCCTTCCGCCGTCACGCAATGCCAAAGGGGTCTGGACCGCGGCTCCGTCAAATATGGTAGTCCCCTCCGGCCACACCGTACGCGGAGGGGCTGTCCATCCATCGCGTCCCCTCAGCTCCATTCCCCAATGGAAAATGCAGCTCTTCCCGCCTTCAGTGTGAATATCTATCTTTACTGCGGTCTCCGTCGCCGTCTTCTCGACAGAGAGAACCATGTCTTCATTGCATACGATTCTTTCAACCGTCATAGAGGGACCTGTTCCCCGTTCCTTGATTGTCGAAGCCGAATCGGAAAATCATTCCCGACACAGGTCGCTGTCGGCGTTGCCGGAGTCTCCTGATGACAGATCTTCTGATTGTGTCCGACCTGATATGGTAATGGTAATAGTAATATGTTAGCAGATTCCTGCCTGCCGCGATGGGTATGGTGGGGCGTTTCAAGATAGGGCCGCTCCGTTTTTTCTTTCAAATTCTCCTGCCGTTTTTATAAAATAATAAGAAATATAAATAGGCGGAGGCAATAAGATGGGAGAGGGTGCGGAAACTCATGTTGATAAGTCGATCAATATCAAGGGGTTGGTGTGTCCATATACCTTTGTGAAGGCCAAGCTTGCAATCGAATCCATGGAGGTAGGACAGGTGCTGGAGATCCTGCTGGATTACGAGGAGGCCTCCAGGAGTATTCCAAAGTCGATGGAGGACCACGGACAGAAGGTATTGAAGGTCGAGAAGATCAATGACACTGACTGGAAGCTGTTGATCAGAAAGGACAGGGAATAGTGGATTTCACGGACGAGCAGGTACTGCGTTACAGCAGGCATATCATACTCCCAGAGGTGGGGGGCAAAGGACAGACGAAGATAGCTGAAGCGAAGGTTTTCATTATCGGAGCCGGTGGACTGGGTTGCCCGGTGGGCTATTATCTTACTGCAGCGGGCGTGGGCACCATCGCCATGATTGACAATGATACAGTGGAGATAAGCAACCTGCAGAGACAGATTGCTCACAGCATGAACACACTGGGGATGCCGAAGGTGGAATCCGCCAAAAAGACCTTTGAGGCTCTCAACCCCGACGTTAATATCGTTGCTCTCAGGAAGAGGATCTCCAAGGACGATATTCTCGATCTGATCAGCGCTTACGATGTCGTTGTGGACGGAAGCGATAATTTCCCTACGAGATACCTTGTGAACGACGCGTGCGTGATGGCCGGGAAACCGCTGGTAAGCGGGGCGATCCTGAGATTCGAGGG
>Ga0315550_1001430_pt1 | contig 14706 bp, 15 predicted proteins | sample SalMarSW160190MG_2_FD_203100 | JGI IMG/M metagenome (GOLD analysis project Ga0315550, IMG submission 203100) | Salt marsh sediment microbial communities from the Plum Island Ecosystem LTER, Massachusetts, United States - Salt Marsh Sediment SW1601-90 ... | reverse complement strand
CTTGGTCGTTCTGTTCAGGCAAAGAGGCAGAGGGCGTTGACTTTCCACAGAAAATCGAAACAAAAATGGGATCGGTCGTGGGCGGCCGTTTGATCAATTTTCACCACCCTAGTGCTGAGGTATACACTACCATCGGGGGCCAGGGTCATGGCCAGAACGGTGCTGTCTGAAAGGCCGTGCCCGATGGTATACGTGGTCCAGGTCTCCCCGCCGCGACCTGAGCCTGTCGAAGGATCGAATCGCGAGATGCCGCCGTGGCCGCCGGCCCACACGCTGCCGTCGGCGGCCGTGGCGATGGTGGTGGGGTGGTCAACCAGGCCATCGACGTAGGTTGTCCAGGCGTCGGTCTGAGGTGCAAAGTGCAATACCTTTCCAACGTACGCGTCGGAGGCAGTCGAGTAGCCGGTCACGGCGATCCACACCGTGCCGTCGGGACTTGGGCCAATCGACCGCACCCGAGCGTTTTCCAGGTCGCTGTCGATAGGAGTGCTGTCCCACCGCTGGCCGTCGAAGTGGGATACCCCGGCGCCAGCGCCGACCCACACGCTGCCATCGGGCGCCACGGCGAGGGTGTCGATCCAGTTGTCCGTCAGACCATCGGCGACGGTGTAGTTCGTCCAATGCTGGCCGTCAAAGTGGGACACGCCCCCTTGCTGCGTGCCGAACCACACGCTGCCGTCGGGGGCTGCCGCGGCAGTGGAGATGGTGATGCCTCCGGGCCCGTTGGTGTTGTAGGTGGTCCAAACGGTCCCGTCGAAACGGGTGATGGCGTCGAGGGTGCCAAACCACAATGCGCCGTCGGGCCCCATGGTGATCGATTTGACATTGTTGCACCCCAGGCCATCCTCGGTGGTGTAGCTGGTCCAGTGCTAGCCATCAAAGTGAGAGACGCCGCCGCTGGTGCCGGCCCACACGCTGCCATCGGGGGCCACGGTGAGGGCGTTGACCAGGTTGTTCGTCAGGCCGTCGGCAGTGGTATAGGTGATCCAGATTTCACCGTCGAATGCTGCGACACCTTCGCGAGTAGCGACCCAGGGTGTGCCGCCGGGAGTGACGGCGATGGAGGGAATGTAAAAGTCCGGCAGCGTATCGGTGGGATAGGCGGTCCATGCCTCCCCATCGAAGCGGGCGACGCTGCCAGCCCCGGCCGCCCATATCGCGCCATCAGGGCCTATGGCGACGGTGCCGATGCTCTGCAGGGCGGGCAGGGTGTCGGTGGTGTAGGCGGTCCAAGACAGGCCGTCGAAGCGGGCGACGCCACCGGGGAGGGAGGAGTAGTCGATGTAGGAGGAAACGCGGCTGGGAGAGCCGAACCAGACATCGCCATCCGGGGCTATGGCGATGTCGTCGATCTGGCTCCAGGGAGGGCTGTGACGCGTCCACCGCTCTCCGTCGAAGCGGAAGGCGCCATCGTAGAGCGTGCCAGCCCACACCGCGCCGTCAGGCGCTATGGCAATGGCGTTGACGTGATAGTCGGTCAGCAGCAGGGTGATCGTGTGTGTGTTTGGGTCTATCTTGGCCACGCCGCGGTGGGCGACGGCCCACAGGTTACCCCGGTGGTCGAAAGCCAGGTCGGTGACGGCGTGCAGGGTTTTGGCGTACGAGGTCCATCCGGCACTGGACGCAGGGGCCGGTGTCAGAGTGAGGGTGACGGTGGCGGCCGGCTGCGGGCCGGGCACGAGGGCGGTAGATGCGCGTTCGACTCCCGAGCTTGACACGCCGCAGATGGCGACCGACGTGGTCAGTATGATCAGAAGCGATAGCCAGAAGTACCTTTGCAGGGCGGGATGTATTTCCACCGGGGCCTCCTTTATCGGAAGGTGTAGTCATTTGCTCCGGATTGTAGCGAACGGGCGTCACAGGAGTATAGCAGGGTTGTCACAGCCTGGAAACGGCGTGTTGCAATCTTGCAACATCACTGTCGGTACTCGACCGTGGCGCCAAAGAGGTTGAGCGCAGGATCGAGAGAGCTTACGATGTCGGAGGAAGTGTCAATGACCTCGATGGCTGTGAGCCAGCCTTCCTGGCACGCTGCCGGTAGATCGAGACTCAGCATATCAATGTAGCCTGTCTCATCGGGCGTGCTTAAGATATAGCCGCTCCACACTTGGCGCGCATGGGTGGCCGTCGAGACGACGTTGGCGGCCGCGTGCCACTCGCGGATTTCTTGTCCCAGTTGCAGATTGGCGACTACTGTCGGTGTGTCGTTGCAGTGGGCCACGACCTGGCCGATGGCTTGCCCATCGAACTCGGTGAAGCCGTTGCCGGTATTGAGCAGGAGGTGTACCTTCTGCGCGTGGGGTATATTCTCCTCAAGTAGAATACTCGTGGGGTAGAAATCGTATGGCGGGGTCGAGGCCTGGCTCTTAAAGACCTGGTCTGACAGCCGGAAAGGGACGCCTTCCAGTGTGACGTAGCCCGTCGGCGGCGACTGGAAGCCGGCCCTGCCGTTGGCAAAAGCAGCGATGGGCAGTGTGACGTAATCTACGCTGGTGATTGGCAGCGCCTCCTGGATCGCCGCGAGGCTTTCGGGAGCGATCTCCCATATCCGCGCCGTGCCGTCGTCGCTGGCAGAGTAGAGCGTGTGGCCGTCCGGGCTGAATAGGAGACCGGTTATCGCCAGCGTATGCCCAGCCTGTGTATGCAAGAGCTGGCCGCTCTGGGTGCTCCAGAGCTGTATCTTGCCGTCGTCGTTGCCCGAGGCGAGCCAGCGCCCTTCCGGGCTGTATGCCAGTCGGGTCGCGCCGGACGTCAACCCCTCGATCGTGTGCAGGCGTTGCCCGGTATGCAGATCCCACTGACCTAGCGAGCCATCACGCGTGCCGACGGCGATAACTGTGCCGGCGGGGCTGAGCGCGATGCTGCTCACGGGACGCTTGAAATCGAATGACAGGTTCAGCAGCTTTCGGCCCGTCTCCACGTCCCACGCCACGACGGCGGCGTTGCTGGGGCCGCAGCCCGTGTCCTGGAGCAAAGCGATCACCACTGTTCTATCGGGGTTCAGCATCGTGTCCTGGACAGGCAAATCGAAATCGCGGTTGGACCAGAGCGGCGCCGCGTCGTCGCCGCGCGACACGAGGTCGTCCACGTCCCACGTTGCCAGGTCGCAGGAGCGCCGCGAACAACTATCGCCAGTGCATCGCGTGGTGAATAACCTTTCCCCTGTCGCGAACGTCTCCAGCGAGATGGCCTCCGGATACCCTCTGTGAACGGCCAGCAGCGCGCCCGTTTCTGCGTCCCACAGGTGTACGGGGCTGTACGACTCGTAGAACAGAGACGGGCTGAGAGCTCTGGACGACGTGACCATAGTAGAGGCGAGTAGATTGCCGTCAGGGCTGAACGCCATCCCACTTACCCTTGCCCGTGGGCCTTCTACAAGTGTATGCGTCGGCCGGCCGGTGGCCGTGTCCCAGATCTGGATGGATTCGTCCGTATTCCAGTCCTGAGTAGGTCCGCCCGCATCTACTAGTGCCAGTTGCCGATCATCGGGGCTGAGGGTCATGAGGCGCGAGCCGGGGAATGCGTTCAGGAGCGCGAGATGCTGGACCCCCGCGTGCCAACGCCAGGCCGTGGTCTCGTCGGGCCGGGATACAAAGAGCCGCTCGTCAGAGGTGAGTGCAATGCTGTTTAGCAATTGACTTTCGAAGGTGCGCAGAATCTGGCCGGTGTGTGCGTCAAACAGATGGATGTCGATTCCATCACCTCGTCCAACGTTGGTCGAGACCGCGAGTACGCGTCCATCAGGGCTGAGGGCGGGCGAAGGCCGCCGGCCCAGGTCTTGAAGCGTGTACAAGACTTGGATCTGGCCGGTAGCAGTATCCCACAACTGCATCGTGGAGTCATCGCTCCACACTGCTAGGAAATGACCGTCTGGGCTGAAGGCCACAGGTTTGGAGCTATACGCCGGGTCTCCAAGGGTGTGAAACACCTGACCGGTGGTGACGTTCCATATTTGGACGACGTTGTCGGAGCTGCCGGTCGCGAGCTGACGCCCGTCCGGGCTGAAAGTCAGGAAGCGACTGTTCCATGGCCCATCCAGCGCGCTCAGGAGCCGGCCTGTGCGCGCATCCAAGACCTTGATCGTATCGAATTCGCCCGTCGCATAGCTTGAAACCGCAAGCAGCGTGCCATCGGGGCTGAAGGCGACGTCATGAGCGGGTGCGCTTTCAAGCGTGTAGAGCCATTCACCTGTGCTCAAATCCCATACGCCTGCCACCTCTTTCCATGCGCTTGCCACCTGTCCGGAACCTTCTGCGTACGCCGTGCACGAGTCCAGGCTAAAGGAGATGGTGTTCCAAAGCACCCCTTCTTCTCCCAACGTGCGCACCAGTCGGCCACTGGCGATATCCCACACGTGTACACCATAGTATCCCTCGGTCGCCAGCGTGCGCCCATCGGAACTGAGGCGAAAAGTCCCAATGGCCTCTGTCTCTGTGATGACCTGGAAGGGCTGGCCTGTATCAACGTCCCACAGGGAGAGGGTGGTGTACTGACTGGCTGCTGCCAGGGTGTGACCGTCAGGGCTAAAGACGAGATCGCTGACGGCCTCGCGTGTCTCGACGTAGCGCACTTCCTGCAGCGTCGCGGCATCGTACAGGTGAATGCCTAGAGAGCCGCCCACCGCCATCCATTTACCATCCGGCGACCAGGCCAGGGCATTCACCGTGCCTTCTCCCAGTACAGAAAGCTGTGCCAGAGGTGTGGAAGAAACAGTGAATGGCATAGCGGAGGGGAGCGGTTGGTTGTTCTCCATTGACCTCAGCGTGCCACAGGTGATAACGGAGGTTAATAGTACCAGCAGGGCAGAAAAACGCGAGTGTCTTTGCAGAATAGATGGCGTGCTCATTGGTTGGTCCCTCCCAAGACAATGATTTTGCCCTGAATTGTAGCAAGTGCCTGTTACGGACGTATGACAGTGGTATGGCAGTCCTGGAGCAGGGTGTTACAATCCTGTAACGTCACCGGTGGTATTCGATCGTGACGCCAAAGAGGTTGAGTGCCGGATCGAGGGACCCGACGGTGTCGAGCGAGGTGTCGGCGATCTCCAGCGCGGTCAGGCTCCCGCTTTTGCAGGCTTCGGGCAGGTCGAGGCTGAACAGGTCGATGTGCCCGGTCAGGTGAGGGTACTCGGCTAACGCGCCCGTCCACACCTGTTGAGGGCGTTCGGCGGTGTAGACGACGTTGTGGGCCAAGTGCCACTCGCGTACGTCTTGGCCCAATCGCAGATCGGTGATGGAGCTTGACGTGTCTCCGCAGTAGGCGATGATCTGGCCGACGATCTGGCCCTCGAATTGGGCAAGGCCGTTGCCCGTGTTCAATAACAGGTGTGCTTTGGAGGCCTGGGGGATGTCTGCCCTGAACAGGACGCTGATGGGCAGATCTCCATCGGTTGGGGACGAACTTTGGCTCTTGAATATCTCCGCCGAGAGATCGAATGGTATGTCGCCCAGCGTGTGCTGTCCTGTGAGGGGGGATGCAAAGCCGGACGGGGCGTTGGCGACGGTGCCCAGGGGAATAGGCTGATAGAAGACGCCGGGTTCATCGCCGGCGATAGGAGAGGGGGAGGAGGCCGTAATGTCGGTCGGCTCGGGTGTGATGCCGAGCGTCGCTTCCAGCATTGCTACTTCTGTTTCCAGATGGGCGTGCTCCGTGGCCTGTGCCCTTGCTGTGAGATCGGTTCGGAGATCTGGGCTAGGTGGGTGTTCGAGCCCAATCTTTACCGTCCCGCAGGCGACGAGGGAAACGAGTAGTACCGCGAGCAGGATGCCTATTTGGTTTGTACGCATCAGGTTCACCATCGGAAAGATATATGCACCATCTGTGATAGATAACGTCAACTCGCTACTGCCCGACCTCCCCCAGCGCCACGGCGGCGACATAGCGCACACCCGCTTCCACATCCTCCAGCGCCCGGGTCAGCGCGGGGACGGCCTTCTCCGATCCGATCTTCCCCAGCGCCTCGACGGCGGTGCGCACGCCCGAATCCATATCCTCCAGCGCCTGGATCAGCGCGGGGACGGCCTCGGCTGCCTCCGGTCCGATATCCCTCAGCGCCACGGCGGCGTGGTAGCGCGCGGCCGGGTCTTCGTCTTCCAGCGTCTGGATCAGCTCGGGGATGCCTCCAATCGCCAAATCTCCATTCTCCACAGCATCGCCTTTGACGGTCGCGGTTGCGGTTTCTGCCGCTGTCACTCTCGTCGTCGCCGGTGGCGGTGTACTGTCGATGCGCGTTGGGTTTTGGACCCTTACCTCGACCGTGCCACACGCTGTGAAAAAGATCGCCAGGATGGTGCAAAGGATCCAGGTTGTTCGTTTGATTTTCATTGTCTTCCTTTTCTTCCTGTATAATCTATTTCTCCTTGACCTACGGGCGTATGCGATTTTAGCATGGGCGCGTTGCAGACTTTTGGCTGGAATGTTACAGAAGTGAAACAGCGTGTTACAGACTTGTGACATCACAGGTGGCCATCAGGGGCTACCCGAGCAAGCTCTAGCTTGTTGGCAGACGAAGGATGAAGACGGTGCCTTGTCCGGTGCGGCTGCGTACAGAGGTCTGTCCTCCGTGGCGCTCGATGATGGCTCGTACCAGGGCTAGCCCTAGGCCGCTGCCGGCGACGCTGCGCGCGCTCTTGCCTCGATAAAGCTCCTCCCACACGTGGGGGATATCCTCTTCGGGGATGCCGGGGCCTGTGTCGGCTACTTCGATGACGACCATTGCGCCGTCTTCGAAAGCGCGTATCTCCATCGTATCACCTGCCTGTGTGAACTTGCAGGCGTTGTCGAGCAAGTTGTAGACGGCAAGGAAAAGCAGATCCCAATCTCCAGCCGCGGGGGAAAGCGGCCATGGGGCCTGGGGCACGCTTAGCGTGATGTGACGGCCGGCTGCCTGCGGAAGGTCTTGAATCACGTTGACCGCTTCTTCCAAGAGCGCCGTCATGTTCACAGGGATGCGCTCCAAAGGGCGGGTTTCCAGCTCGGCAAGCTTACGCAGGTCGGCCACCAGGTGGCTGATGCGCAGGATTTGCGTCTCGACGCTGTTCAGGGTTTCCTGCTGTACGTCTTGGGAAAGGGCCTCCGCCAGATTCGCCAGGCCAGCCCGGATGGCGGTGAGGGGGTTCTTTAGTTCGTGGTCCAGTCTGCGGAGGAAACGTCGTCTATCCTCGGCGGCCGCCGCGGATGCCTGCTCTACGGCTTGTTTCTGGGTTTTTGCGATCTCTGCGCGCCAGACATTGTCACGTCGTCGTTCCCAGATGTATATTATGGAAACCGCTGCCAATAACAGGGAGAAAAGGCTGCCACATATCCAAGCTACCGCTGCTACGTCGGCTTGGAGGTAAATGCTCTGCATGTCCTCCGGCGCTATTGCGCGGCTCAACATCACCGACACCGCGAGACCCAATGCGGCGGGAGCTGGGATGATGAGGACGGCGAGGAGCCAGGGCCGGTGCCTGCGCATCACGCGCTCTCAACCACGCCTGCGAAGCGATAGCCGACCCCGGGCACCGTCTCGATGTAGCAGGGATCGCTGGGATCGTCGTCCAATACGCGCCGTAGCTCGGCCACGCGGGTATCGACCGCGCGGGTGCCGACGGGGTAATCCCAGCCCCAGACGGCGTCCAGCAGTCGTTCGCGGGTGAGGACCTCGTCGGGGTGGGTGAGGGCGTACTCCAGCAGCGCGAACGCCTTGGGGGTGAGCGTCAACTCGCGCTTCCCCATCCAGGCGCGGCGGGCCTGCCGGTCGAGCCGTAGATCGCCGCAGGTGAGTTGTCGTGCTGCGGCGAGGGGGGGCTTACCGGGACGGGCGCGACGCAAGACGGCGCGGATGCGGGCGGTCAGCTCGTGTGGGTCGAAGGGTTTGTTGAGATAGTCATCGGCGCCTTCCTCCAGGGCCATCGCTCGCTCAGTGGCCTCGCCGACCTGGGTGAGCAGGATAATGGGTGTCCAGTTGCCCGCGTTGCGCAGACGACGCAGCACCTCCCGGCCGTCTAGTTTGGGCATCATCACGTCGAGGATGATGATCTCGGGCTGGAAGCCAGCGACTTTTTTCAGAGCCTCCTCGCCATCGGCGGCCGTCGTCACGTCGAACCCTGATCGCTTCAAAAAGGGCGCCAGGTTATCGGTGATGGCGGTCTCGTCGTCTACCAAGAGTAGTTTGGGCGTTCCCATTTCGTCTCCTTGACCTGTGGGCGTTTTTTCTGGCGCACTATATCACAAAAAGCTTGCGTCGTAAAGCGTCGCCGACTGATTTTGTTCACCCAGATTATAGCACGCGGGGGTTGCACAGGTGTGATGTGATGTCGCAGGTTTGAAACAGCGTGTTACAGTCCTGTCACAAGGGTTCCCCATCTAGGCTGGCCAGTGGCCACAGCCGCTCGCATTCCTCTGCGGAGAAAGAGGGCGAGGCGGCGCTGAGATACCGCAGCACGGTCCCGCCGGTGTTCTCCAGGCCGTGTTTGGCGAACGGAGGGTAGTAGATGCAGTCGCCTGCTTTGACCGGCCTGCGTTCGCCGTCGACGGTCATCACCCCCGAACCTTCCAGGATGTAATACACCTGCTCCGGCTCGTGGCTGTGAATGTGCTGTACGCCGCCGGGTTCCATCTCGACCAGCGTTATCGCCAGGTTCTCTGCGGCGCACGTGAGCGCCGAGACCAGCAGGTAGGACGTGATGTTGTCCCGTTTGTATCTTGAAGAACCGTCTTTTGTCAGGACGTTCATCATTGTCTCCTATGATAGTGCCGTGGCAACCGCATTGCCCATCTGTTCGGTACTCACGGCGGTGGTCGTCGGGCCGGCGATGTCGGCCGTGCGGTAACCCTGATCGAGAGCGGCTTCCACAGCCTGCTCGACGGCCTTCGCCTCTTCTCCCAGTCCCAGCGAGTGGCGGAGCAGCATCGCGGCGCTGAGAATCGTCGCCAGCGGATTGGCGATGCCTTTTCCGCTGATATCGTACCCGCTGCCGTGGATCGGCTCGTAGAGGCCAAAGGCACCCGCTCCCAGGGAAGCCGAGGGGAGCATCCCCATCGACCCGGCCAGCATCGAGGCCTCGTCGCTCAAGATGTCACCGAACAGGTTCGTGGTCAGGATGACGTCGAAATCGCGCGGACGGCGCAGTAGATGCATCGTCGCGGCGTCCACCAGCAGGGTCTCGAACGTCACGTCGGGATACCCTGTGGCGACCTCCGTCACGATCCGCCGCCACAGGCGGGACGAGGCCAGGATGTTGGCCTTGTCAACCGAGGTGACCTTGTTCCCTCCGGACGCCCGTCCGCGCTGACGGGCCAGTTTGAATGCCAGGTGAGCGATGCGCCGCACTTCGCTTGCGTCATAGACCATGGTGTCATGTGCGGTCAGGTTCTGCTCGGTGGCCTCCTGGCGCTGCCCAAAGTAGATGCCGCCGGTCAGTTCGCGCACGACGACCAGGTTCACCCCTTCTAGCAGCTCCGCGCGCAGCGGGGAGACCGCCATCAGGGCGGGGTAGACGTGTACCGGGCGCAGGTTGGCGTAGAGTTCGAGCGCCTTGCGCAGCGCCATCAGCCCGTGCTCGGGGCGCACGGGGGCTGTAGGATCGTCGTACCTGGGATCGCCGACTGCGCCAAAGAGCACGGCGTCTGCCTGCTGGCAGGCGGCCAGGGTTTCGTCTGGCAGCGATGTACCTGTGGCATCGATGGCGCAGGCGCCGATCAGGTGATGCTCGAACGTGAATCGGTGATCGTACTTTTCGGCCACGGCCTGGAGTACCTTGACCCCCTCGGCGACGACCTCCACGCCAATACCGTCACCGGGCAGTGTTGCGATTGTCGCTTTCATACATCTCCCGCTTATAAAAACCGCCCGGCGTCCCGCACCATCAGGTGCGTCGCACCGGGCGGCGATTTGCGTTTCCGCCGGGTGCTTATGCGATCCTCTCGGCGACCAGATCGCCCATCTCGCGGGTGCCGACCTGGGTCAGTCCTTCCTCCATGATGTCCCGTGTGCGGAAGCCGTCCTCCAGCACCTTTTGCACCGCCGCTTCAATGGCGTCCGCTTCCTCGTCCAAATCCATCGAGTAACGCAGTAGCATCGCGGCGCTGAGGATGGTGGCGATGGGATTGACCACGTTCATCCCCGTGTACTTGGGTGCCGAGCCGTGGATCGGCTCGAACAGGCCGGGCCGGGTGGCACCGATGGCGCCGGAGGGCAGCATGCCCATCGACCCGGCGATCATTGAGGCCTCATCGGTCAGGATGTCGCCGAACATGTTGCCGGTGACGACCACGTCGAACACCTCGGGGTAGCGTACCAGCCGCATGGCGGCGATGTCGACGAACATGGCGTCGAACTCGACGTCGGGATACTGCTCGGCGACCTCCAGGGCCGTCTCGCGCCACAGGCGTGAGTTCTCCAGCACGTTGGCCTTTTCCACCGAGGTGACCTTCTTGCGTCCGGACTTTTGTCCGCGCTTGCGGGCCAGTTCAAAGGCCACGCGCACCACACGCTCGATCTCTGGCTTGGAGTAGAACATGGTGTCGTAGGCCGCCTCTACAGGCTGCCCATCCGGGCCGTCTACCATCTTGCGCCCGCGCTCGCCAAAGTAGATGCCGCCCGTCAGCTCGCGCACGAACAACAGGTCCACGTCCTCGATCACCTCGGGCTTGATGGTCGAGGCGAACAACAACTGCGGGTACAGCTTGACTGGCCGCAGGTTCGCGAATACCCCCATGGCCTTGCGCAGGCCCAGCAGTCCTTGCTCGGGGCGCACCTTGGCCCGTGGGTCGTTATCGAACTTTGGGTGGCCCACCGCTCCCAGCAGCACGCCGTCGCTGGCCAGGCACTTTTCCACGGTCTCGTCGGGGAGCGGGTTCCCCGTTTTGTCGATGGCGACGCCGCCGATCAGCGCCTCTTCGTATTCGAAGGTGTGACCGTAGGCTTCGGCCACGCGGTTCAGCGCCTTGACCGCCTCGGCGACGACCTCAGGGCTGATGCCATCTCCGGGTAGTGTGACGATTTTTGCTTTCATAGAATCTTTGCCTCCTTGTTTGGTTGAGTTAATCGTTGTTTGACATAATGGCCTCGAGACCGTCTATCCCTTCTCACCCTGTGTCGGCGGTGACTAGCGCGATCGCAAAGCCGTCATATCCTTTGCTGCCTACGGTCTGGATTGCCGTGGCGCTCACGCGTGGCTCGGCGGCGAGCAACTCGTTGAATCGCCGCACGCCTTGAACGCTGGGATCGCCGCTGGTGGCATCGATCACCGCGCCGTCGCGCACGACGTTGTCGACGACGATCAGGCTGCCGCGCTGGGAGAGCTTGAGCGCCCATGTAAAGTAATCCGGCGTGCTGCGCTTGTCGGCGTCGATAAAGATCAGGTCAAATGGACCGCGACCTTCCTCGCTGAGTTGCCGCAGTGTATCCAGTGCCCATCCAAGACGCACCTCGACAGGTGCGGCCAGGCCAGCACGTGCGATGTTAGCGCGGGCGACCCGGGCGTGCTTGGGGTCGGCCTCCAGCGTGATCAAATGACCATCGGCGGGCAGCGCCCGCGCAAGCCAGATCGTGCTGTAGCCACCCAGTGTGCCGATCTCTAGGATGGTGCGTGCCCCTCGGGCCTGTGCCAACAGCATTAGCAGCTTGCCTTGATTCGGTGAAACATGGTAAGCCGGCAAGCCGGCCGCTGCGCTGGTCTGGAGTGTCGTATCCAGCACAGAATCGGATGGCACGAGCAAATCGGTTATGTAACGGTCGACCGCGGTCCATTGATCTTGCATCACGGAGCCTCACTTCACAGCGGCAGCCACGCCGCATAATTCTTCCTGCCATAGTGGTTGTACTGGGCTTGCCCGATTATACCACCAAGCCGCGCTTTTTGTGGTATTATAGCTGACTTAGAATGCAATGGATTTTCCCTATCCGTTCCATTCCAAATTCGTTGTCGTCTCCGCCAATACCACCGATGTCTCCACTTGCCGCTCCGGGATCGACCAGTACTTTTTTAGCAAGCGGTTCTTTTCCTTCTCGGAGACCAAACGAAAGCCGTGCTTTTTGTAGAACCGGACTGCCCACGTGGCGGCGGCCCAGGTGCCGATCAGAATGCGCCGCTCGGCCAGCGTGAGCAGATGTGATAGCAGCTTGCCGCCGATGCCTTTGCGCCGCTGCGCCGTGCGCACGTAAGCGTGCCGAATGAGAGTCACGTCCTGTACATCCTGGATACCCATCACGCCGACCAACTTGCCGTTTTCCTCGTATCCCCAGAACCGCACACCGGCGACGATCTCGTGCTCCAGTTCCTCACGCGGCATGTAGGGTTCGTGCCAGCGATCGGCCGGGATGATGCCCTTGTACGCCTGCGCAGCGTCGTTGACAATCTCGTAGAGGCTCTCAAAGTCGCCGGTTTCACATGGTCGGATCATTGCTCAAACCCCATCAGTTCACGAATCTTGGCCGCGTTCTCGGGCGAGGTCAGCGCCTCGACCAGGGTCAACGCCACGTCGGCCGCCGTGGACGGCCCGGTGGACGTGACCACATTGTCATCGCGGACCAGGGCCGCGTCGATCACCTCGGCTCCCATCTCGGCCAACTGCCGCCTGTGCTTGCCTCCCAGCAGCTTGTACGTCGTCGCGCGCCGTCCCGCCAGCACACCGCTCTTGGCCAGCGGCAGCGCCCCGACGCAGATGGCGGCGATGGGCTTGCCCGCCCGGTCGAACCGGCGGATGACGTTGAGGAACGGCTCGGCGTAGGCGTCCTCGTAAAAGCCCGCCGTCTCGAACCCGCCGGGAATGGCGAGGGCGTCGAAATCCTCCACGCGCACCTGGTCGAGCTGCACGTTTGGGATCAGGTCGGGACCAAACGTGCAGCGCAGCCGGGGGCGCAGCCCCGCGCAGACGAACTCGATCCGCTCAGAGCCAAAGGTGTCGGCCCAGCCCAGCACGTCGGTAAAGGCCGCCGCTTCGAACAACTCGACGCCGTCGGCCAGGAGCAGCAGCACGCGCTTCACGGCGTTGTCTCTCCGTCGACGGTGACTTGGATGTGCCGTTGCTTGTAGGTCTCGTAATCGGGCAATCGCCGTTCGTAGGCCTCCGTCATCAGTGGCGACGAGATGATGAAATCGGCAGAGGCACGATTGCAGGCAACCGGGATGTTCCACACTGCAGCTATCCTCAACAGCGCTTTCACGTCCGGGTCGTGGGGTTGGGGTTCGAGAGGGTCCCAGAAAAAGATGAGCAGATCGATTTCTCCACCCGCGACCTTGGCGCCCACTTGCTGGTCACCTCCCAGCGGTCCACTCTGCAGCTTTGTGATCTCAATTTCCAATGCCTGTTCCAAAAGCGTACCGGTCGTACCTGTGGCGCACAGATCGTGTTGCTTCAGGTTTTCCCGGTTGAACTTGACCCATTCCAGCAGGTCCTGCTTCTTGTTATCGTGCGCCACGAGTGCGATTCGCTTTCTCTGTCGCACGGATTCTTCAGGGGGTGGTTGTTGTGTCATGTTTTCGTTCCTCCATATACTGCATAGTTGTAGTATTTCCACACCACGTCCACATCCGCAAAGCCGACCTCAGCCAGCCAGGCCAGGTGATCGGTCAGCTTTGCCGGGCGATCCTCGTCATAGTACTTGGGCAGCCACGTGTGCTCGATCTCGTCGCGGGAGACGTTTTGGAGCATAAAGGCCTGCCATTTTTGCATGTACACCGCCTGGAGCGCGTCGCTCGACCCCAGCACCACGTCGGCGTTGTAAAAAACGCCGCCGGGGGCCAGGGCATCGTAAATCTGGCGGTAAAAGCCCCGCTTGTCCGCGTCCGTCGTCAAGTGGTGCAGTGCCAGCGACGAGACGGCGACGTCGACCTGCGCGTCGAACGCGAACGTGTTAAAGTCGCCCGCGAGATAGCGCACGTGCGGGTGCTGGGCCAGTTTGACCTTGGCCATCTCGACCATGTTCTCCGCCAGATCGAGGCAGGCCACGCGCGCGTTGGGGAAGGCGGCCAGCACGCGCTGCGAGATCGTCCCCGTGCCACAGCCCAGGTCGATGACGCGGATCGGCTTCGACGCATCGAACGGAATTGCCGAGATCAGGGCCTCCAGCATCTGCGGGTAGTGGGGGATCAGGTTGAGGATGATGCTATCGTATTCTCTGGCTTCTTCCTCAAAGTGTCGCTTGATCCTATCCACGGCAGGTCGCCACGATGCTGTTGACGTGGATGGCGGTCGTGTTCAGGAACGGGACGCCGTAATACGTGTCCTGTGACAGGATCAGGGGCAGCTCGGTACAGCCCAGGATTACGCCCTCGACACCTTCCTGGTCGATCATCCCCTTGGCGATGGCCAGCAGCTCCTCGCGGGTCGAATCTTTTAATACGCCCAGTTCGATCTCGGTTTCGAGGCGATGCTGGATGAGGTGCTGGCTCTCCACATCGGGCACGACGACCGTCATACCACCGGCGGCAAAGGCGCGCTGGTAAAAGTCGGCCTGCATGGTGAACAGCGTGCCCGTTAGGCCGAGCTTTCTCAGGCCCAAACTGGCGGCCCTTTGGCGCGTCGCCTCGACGATGCTGGCCAGCGGGATGGGCGAGCGCGCCGCCACCTTGTCGAAGACGACGTGCGGCGTGTTCGAGCCGATGGCCGCAAAGTCGGCTCCGGCGCGGTGCAGGGCCTGGATCTTTTCCACGAGCCAATCCGACAATTTGGCCGTATCCCCGGTTTTCATAATCGCCATCAACTCGGTCAGGTTTGCGC
>Ga0315550_1001428_pt1 | contig 14711 bp, 13 predicted proteins | sample SalMarSW160190MG_2_FD_203100 | JGI IMG/M metagenome (GOLD analysis project Ga0315550, IMG submission 203100) | Salt marsh sediment microbial communities from the Plum Island Ecosystem LTER, Massachusetts, United States - Salt Marsh Sediment SW1601-90 ... | reverse complement strand
AGGTCCAGAAGGGGATGCCCCAGCCAATTCTTGAGCAGCCTGCCACCCATGGCTGTCTTGCTCAGGTCAATGACGGAGAGGAGGGAGTTGCCGGTTTCTCCCCACCTGCCACCCTGAAAGAGCTCCAAGTTGCGGATGGTCTGGCCATCGAGGGTCATAAAGGAATCTGTAGAGTAGGTAGCAAGTTTGCTTAGCTGGGGCAGAGTTTCCTTCTGCGTTTCCTTGACATAATGTATTAATGCGCCTGCGGTCATTACGGCTAAAGGCAAGCGGGCACAGCCATAGCCTTCCAGACTAGCCACTTTGAAATGTTCCAGCAAAGTTTCCTGGGCAATCTCCAGGTCAAACCAGTAGTCATCGAGTCGGCTTATAGTGAACGGCAGTTGAGGATAATCGTCGGCACCTTCGGGAATAAGAACTTCGCTGGGCTGAAGTCGCTCCAATTCAGGCATGACTCTTTCAGAGGGAAGCTGAGTGGTGGCAAACTCGCTCGTGCTTATATCAACATAGGCGATTCCCGCTTCCTCGCCTTCGATGACCAGGCTGGCCAGGTAGTTATTGCTCTTACTCTCAAGAAGATTGGGCTCGACCACCGTCCCGGGAGTCACCACCCGAATGACGTCCCTTTCCACCAGTCCCTTACCCGGCGGGCTAAGTTGCTCACAAATAGCCACTTTATGACCGCGGTTGATGAGCTTAGCCAGATAGTTATCCAGAGCGTGATGAGGTATCCCCGCCATGGGCACCCTCTGCCCCTTGCCCATCTCCCGGGAGGTCAGGACAACGTCCAGCTCTCGCGAAGCGACTTTGGCATCTTCATCGAAGGTCTCATAGAAGTCGCCTAAGCGAAAGAAAACTATAGCCTCGGGATACTTCTGCTTAACCCTGAGATACTGCTTTCTAAGAGGCGTTACAGTCATTTATGTTATTTTACTATAAAGACCTCATTGAAACGAATTAACTTGCTTGCTATGATACTTTGCTAGATAATTTACTATGAAAGAACAAATTGGCATCCACGTTGAGGAAGAATTCCGGGGGGTGGTGAACCAAGGCTGGGTGAGGAGGATAGCCCAAACTGTCCTTAAGGCTGAAGGGGTGGCTCCTCCTTACGAGATGAGTCTGGTTTTCACCGATTCTGAGACGGTGAAACAACTTAACCGGGACTACCGGGGGGTGGATGAACCCACGGATGTGCTTGCTTTCTGTATGCTTTCACAGAAGGAAGCTGATTCTTCCTTTGCACTCCCTCCTGATGGGGTAACTCGCCTGGGAGAGGTAATCGTCTCCTATCCCCAAGCAGCAGAACAAGCCAGAGAACAAGGGCATTCAACCGAAAGAGAACTGGCATTGCTGGTTATCCACGGGATACTTCACCTTTTGGGCTACGACCATGAAGAACCCGAGGAAGAAAGCAAGATGAGGGAAAGGGAAAGAGATCTCCTGAAGAGATGCTTGCCCGGGTAGTGATATAATATAAATGCAGGATGGGGTTGAGGATGCCAAACCGCTCTACTTATTCAGTGACTGGTATTCCAGCGTCATTTAGTGTGAGGCACAAGCGGGACTTTTGAGCCGAGGTCTTTGAAGTGCAAAACAGCGCAGAGGAGGTAAAAGATGGCTAAATTCCTAATGTTGACGACCCTCACTGATGAGGGAAGAAAGACTATCACGGAGAATCCCGGAAGGATCAAAGAGGTCAACAAAGAAGTAGAAGCAATGGGGGCGAAGGTTCTAGCCCAGTATGCTGTGCTGGGTCCGTACGATTTCATAAACATTATAGAAGCTCCCAGTAATGAAGTAATATCCAAGGTGGCGGTAAGTCTGGGGGCAAGAGGTACGCTTCAAACCATGACCATGGCCGCTATGGATGTTGACGCTTTCATTGGCAGTCTCAAAAAGTAGAGGTAACCCTCGGCTACCCGCTTGTGCCAGCAACTTTTAAGGCTGATTGGAATTTCGCATTGAAGCACTAGTGACAGAGATGCGAGACTGCAAAACCATAAAACTGCAAAACTGCTTAGGTCTCTGGATTTGGGGTTTAGAGATAGTTGAGAACTATGGTTTGTGTGCTGCCGGGCAGAGACGATGAAGTAATCGAGAGCTTTGGCCTTGCTTCTAGCTCCCGAATTCTCATTTTATCCAGGAATTTGTCCACGGGACTGAGATCGCCAGTGAACGTCTCTGTCTTATAGTGCATGGGGATGACAATAGGAGGCTCTAATTGCCTTACTATTTCCACAGCCGTGTCAACAGTTATAGTAGATACCTCTCCGACGGGCAAAAATAGTATATCAATATCTCCTATTTCTTCTATCAGATGTGGGGCTAGAGGATGCCCCAAATCACCTAGATGACATAAAGTTATACCATCCATCTCGATAATATAAATGGTATTCTTGCCCCGTAAATCCCCCTTCCTATTATCGTGGAAAGTGGCGACGCCTGTAATAAAAGTCCCCCCTATTTCATACTCTCCGGGGCTTTTTATTAGTTTAGGCTCATTGGCGACGCCTTCGATGTAGTTATGACCAGGGTGGAAATGGCTCAATGTCACTATGTCTGCCTCAGGTTCACCCAGGCGGTAGCCCAAGTCAGGATGACATGGGTCTGTGATGATGGTTTTTTCTTTCCCTTTAATCAGAAAGCAGGAATGCCCTAGCCAGGTAATCTCCATCAGCGTCTAAATGATAACCCTTTTCTTTAGCTCTGTCGATAGCAACAGCAAAATCCAAAAGCTCAAATTTTAGGATTTAGATAGTAGCATTTAGTGCTTATCAAGAAGTGTATCGCCTTTGCACTCGTGATCAGCTTTTTCCACAGGGCTTATTAGAAGCGTCATTCCCTCCATGCCCGCCACGGCAATTTCCTCGCCGGCATCTATAGTTGAACTAGACGAAGCTTGCCACAGTTCACCGTTAACCCGAACATAACCTTTAGGGGAAATGGGAGTTGTTGTTCGACCTCGACTACCAATGTCCGGTGAAATCATCGGCTTCTTAACTAGCGCCTTCTTGCTAAGCCGGTAATTTATAGAATTATATACCCCGAGAGCAATCATCATAATGATGAGACCCCAGATGGGGATATTTATCGCAACCCTTGGCAGCAGCCAGAGCACGACTGCCACCAGGGCTGCCTCTTCAAGTAAGGTTGTTGTAATGGTGAGTACTGTATATCTCCTGTATTTCATTTTGGTATTGAGATAAAGAGTTAGGTCGGAATTAGATTAACCTTCAAATTTAATAGCTTCACTCAGGCCATCAGCGCGCGAGCGGGTGGGATTGTTGACAAATAAAGCTTTAACTCCCTCCATTTTCTTTAGTTCTGGTCGTCCTTTGAGCCGGGCATTAATGATATGCAAAGTAATAAAAATAGTCAAACAATGGGGCAATTGACAGGAACCAGTATAATCGTTAACATTTGAGAAATAAAGGTTAACGAAATGAAGAGCCAGATACTAAAAGCTCTGCGAGAGTGTAGTGATTATCTTTCTGGCGAGACACTTTCTGAGCAGCTTGGCATCTCCAGAGTTTCTGTCTGGAAGCATATTCGCAGCTTAAAAAAAGATGGCTACGTAATAGAGGCCTCGCCCAGGGGATACAGGCTGGTCTCCTATCCGGATTTACTACTTCCTTACGAATTCCCCGATTTAGAACAAAGAATTCACTACTTTCAAGAGATTGGCTCGACTATGGATGCGGCAAGAGAGTTAGCCAGAAAGGGAGCAGGGGACGGGACAATCGTGATTGCCGAAGCCCAGGCTCATGGTCGAGGAAGGTTAAGCCGGGAATGGCTTTCACCAAAAGGCGGGATCTACTTTACTCTCATTTTACGGCCCAGTATAAGTCCCGCATATGCTCCCAGGATAAACTTGATGGCCTCTGTTGCCGTGGCCACTACAATTAGAAAGCTCTTTGGGTTAAACGCTGAATTAAAATGGCCCAATGATGTCTTGATTGAAGGCAGGAAGGTGTGTGGCATACTGGCTGAAATGGATGCTGAAATGGATGTTGTAAACTTTGTGAACGTCGGGATAGGTATAAATGCCAATACCTCTATTCCTCAGTTTGAAAAAACGGTGACCTCCTTAAAGGATGCGCTAGGAAGGGAAATCTCCAGGAAGGAGTTTTTGAGCGTAGTGTTAGTGGAACTAGCGCGATGGCAAGCTCTATTGATGGAAGGAGCTTTACTCGATGAGTGGAAAAAACTCTCTGGGACATTAAATAAGTATGTAAGGATATTATCGCCAGGTGAGGTAATAGTAGGGCGGGCAATCGACATTGATACTACCGGAGCTTTAATAATAAGAAAGAGGAATGGTTCTTTGAAGAAGGCGCTGGCAGGGGATTGTATTCACTTGAGGGAAGAGGCACCAGATACTGATATGGGAGCAGTCAGCCGTCAGTAGTCAGTATTCAGTATGAAGCTGATAGCTGAAAGCCACATCGTTGTAAGATGCCGCAACTAGCTATCATTGCCGTCTATTTTCTCGCCATAATTGGCATAGGTGTATGGAGTAGGAAAAGGGCAGGAAGCCAAAATGGCTTCTTTGTTGCCCACCGTCAGGGAACTCTGCTCCTTATCACCGGCTCACTTGTAGCCACTGCAGTGGGGGGGTCAGCAACCGTGGGGATGGCTGGCCTGGGGTTCAAGCAAGGTTTGACAGGCGCCTGGTGGCTTCTTGTTGGCTCCATCGGACTCGTGATTCTGGGGGTTTTCTTTGCCAGGAAAGTAAGAGGTGCCGCGCTTTATACTCTTCCAGAATTGGTAGAAAGGCACTATGACCGCCGTATGAGTCTGGCGGCTTCTATTCTTATTGTTATCGCCTGGGTGGGGGTGGTGGCAGGACAAATCGTCGCTGCCGGGACAGTTTTATCTATCTTGGGAATAGGTTCTGTTGCTTTCTGGATGACTGTCTTTACTATAGTTTTTGTAGCTTATGCTATTCTGGGGGGCCAGTTCTCGATTATCCGTACCGATGTTTTCCAGGCAGCGATTCTTTTCCTTGGGATTTTTATCGCTTTAGCGCTGGTTTTCTCACAAGTGGGAGGACTTGATGGGTTAAAAGCCTCTCTACCCCCGGGTTATTTCTCTTTTCCAGTAAGTTCTGAATTCAGTTGGAAGGCGCTCCTATCCCTTTTAATTCTCGTTGGAGCGACTTACGTGGTGGGACCTGACATGTATTCTCGACTTTTCTGTGCCAAAGGAGAAAAAACAGCCCAACAATCAGCCATTTTGTCGGCGTTTCTTTTTATTCCCTTGGCCTTTGCCATCACCCTTATAGGGATGGGCGCTAAAGTCTTATATCCTGAGATATCTGCCGAAGGAGCCTTTCCTCAGGTGATAGCCAGTGTGCTTTCCCCCGGTTTAAGTGGACTACTCTTGGCTGCCCTTGTCGCAGCGCTTATGTCCTCAGCAGATACCTGCCTGCTTACCCAGGGTGTCATTTTAACCGAGGATATAATTAAGCGAGTGCACCCTGCGTTTGACGAAAGGAAAACCATTTTACTGACTCGCTTAAGTCTAATTGGGTTAGGTCTGGTGGCGTTGGGGCTGGCTTTGGCCTTAAAGGGGGTGATTTCATCTCTTCTTTTCGCTTACACTATATTCACTTGCGGCTTAGTTGTTCCGGTTGTCGCTGGGTTTTACAAAGAGAAGCTGAGGGTGACACCACGAGGTGCCCTGGCTGCTCTCATAGGTGGTGGTGTAGTAGGATTACTGGGAAAGGTCCCGGGTCTTGACATTCCTCTCAAAGGAGACCTTGGCCTCATAGGTTTTGCTGTAAGTGCGGTGCTCCTTTTCGGAGTGAGCTTACTCGATCCAAAGAGGTCGTCCCTTCTAGGCACAAAGTAAATCGAAGCTTGGGCGGGGCTTGTCCCCGCCCAAGCTTCTTACTATTCTGAGTTCTTTTACTTTACCCTAATTCCGCCATATGTCCCCCGTAGCTTCAACAACCCAAACAATGGGGTCAACAAGGAGCTCCCTGACCAGAGCCCTCAAAAGCTCATCCCCAGCTATGAAATCCGCAATCGGCGGACTGGTCCGGTAGTACAGATCAACGAATGCGGAGCCCACCATGCTTTTTAGCAGTACGTTGTCCCGGAACTCTCGCAACACATCGATCTGTTTAGCGGTGGGAGTACCGTAGGCTGCGGTGGCAATAAAACAACCTCCGGAGGGTGGTGGGTATGATGGTGAATTCTCTTCAAAATTGGCGGTGATTTCGTAGTTGTCATGCATGGTGATGGTGGTGATGGCAGCCTCGAAATCGGCAATGGTGCCCACATCACCAGTCCATTCGACAAACCGGTAACCTTCCTCAACCTCGGCCACCAGGTAGACTACCGTTCCTTCATCATAAGTAAAAGTTCCTTCGCCAGGTGTGGTTACCGAGCCTCCTCCCGCGCTGTAGGTGGTGAGGTCGTATTGAGGCGGTATCTCCTCAAAGTTGGCCGTGATGGAATAGTCTCCGTTCATGGTGATGGTGGTCGTGGCGGCATAGGCATCGGCAATGGTGCCCACATCACCGGTCCACTCGACAAACCGGTAGCCCTCCTCAGCCTCGGCTACCAGGTCGACTACCGTTCCCTCATCATAGGTAAACACTCCCTCACCGGGGTCGGTTACCGAGCCTCCTCCAGTGCTTGAAGTGGTGAGGTCATATATCGCCACGAAGTTGGCCGTGATGGAATAGTCTCCGTTCATGGTGATGGTGGTCGTGGCGGCATAGGCATCGGCAATGGTGCCCACATCACCGGTCCACTCGACAAACCGGTAGTCCTCCTCCGCCTCGGCTACCAGGTTGACCACATCGCCGCAGTCATAGGTAAATGTACCCTCACCGGGGTCGGTTACCGAGCCTCCTCCAGTGCTTGAAGTGGTGAGGTCATATATCGCCACGAAGTTGGCCGTGATGGAATAGTCTCCGTTCATGGTGATGGTGGTCGTGGCGGCATAGACATCGGCGATGGTGTCCACATCACCGGTCCAGTTGATGAACTCGTAACAGGCATCCGCCTCGGCTATCAAGTCGACCACCTCTTCTTCATTATATGTAAAAGTATCCTCACCGGGCTCGGTTACCGAGCCTCCTTCTGTGCTGGAGATGGTGAGGTCATATTGCTTGACAAACTCGGCTGTTATGGAATAGTCGCCGTACATGGTGATGGTGGTCGCGGCGGCGTTGACATCATTAAGGGTGCCCACATCACCAGTCCACTTGACAAACCGGGAGCCAGCATCTGGAGTCGCCACCAGGTCAACTATCGTTCCTTCATCACAGGGAAACACTCCCTCACCGGGAGTAGTTACATTACCACCGACCGTGCTGGAGATGGTGAGGTCGCGTGGTGCTGGTCTAACCGCTATGGTAAAGGCAACCCATTGCTCCGTTACTGGAATAGTGAAAGGCCCCGGGTTTTCCGAGGTAGCAGTAAGAAGCACCCTGCGGGCTGAGTGCGTTCGGCAACTCAAGTTCGTGTCAGAAGACAGTGTACTTATCCCCTCTGTATAACCAATTGGGTAAGCCAGAGTTCCCGACTGGTCTCCCCGGTCCTGCCCCGCCACAGCTAGCCAGAGGGTGTTTGATACACCCCATCCGGCCGGGTCAAGAAAAGCCGGGTCTGGCGCCGTACTTGTGGCGGTTGCAGCTGCTGAAATCTCTGGCGGAGTTGTGCCCTGCCAGTCTGTAATCCTGTAGACCTGCGCCGCCGCCTGCTGATTGGCGGAGGTTACAAAGTTTACGGTTGTGCCACCCTCTGTCCCTGCGGCTATCTTGTAATAGACAGATAACCTGACTTGTGGCCCTGATCTAGCTGATGCCAGTAAACTCCATCCAGCGGGTGTAGTTACTGTTTCGTCCCCGTCATTGGTGAAAAGGACAAGCAGCAAATCGCCCGCGTTAACCGTTGCTGGCATATCGACATTATGGTCTGTTGTATCAGTGTCGAATGCTGTTTCTGTTACTGAAGCCACTACTGGCGCTGCCAGCACCGGCACCGCCGTCGCCAGACTGAAGCTCAGCACCAGCGCCAGGGCAACTGCTAAATGAATTACCTTGCTATGCCATTTTGTTTTAATCATAGTTCCCTTTGTTTCTGCAAACATGTGCAACCCCTCCTAAAAATAGCTGGATATAGTCTACGAGACGTTCGTTTACTCGTCAATCACCCATTAGTACCCTTACTTTCGTAGGGGAGAGGCTTGTCTCCTCCCCAATTGGCGGGGGCACACAAGGGGTTCCCTACAGAGGCTCTGGCGAGATTGCCACGCTTCGCTGGCGATGGCAGGAAAGGAGAATCGGCGATGACAGGCGGGCCTTACACTGCTATAATAATACTGTGCTGGTTACCATCATCGGTTTAGGGTTAATCGGCGGCTCAATCGGGTTAGCTTTAAGGCAAGGGAAGAAGCCTGGGTGGGAGATAGTAGGCTATAGTCGTCGTCAGGAAACTGTAGCCAATGCCTTAAGTTTAGGCGCCATTGAGCGAGGCGAAACCAGCTTGAAGGATGCGGTAAAGCAAGCTGGTTTTGTCATCATCGCCACACCGGTTCTGACGGTAAAGGAAATCTTCTCCGAGATAGCTCCTCATCTTCCCTCTGGTTGCATTATCACCGATACCGCCAGCACGAAAGTCCAGGTTATGAAGTGGGCCGATGAAATACTGCCGCCAACGGTGGACTTCATTGGCGGACACCCCATGGCCGGGAGGGAAACTTATGGCATCCAGGCTGCTGAAGCCGAATTATTTCGGGGGTGCACTTATTGTCTCACCTCATCGGAGAAAGTTTCACCAAAATCGATAGATACGGTGATAAGCATGGTCAAGAAGCTTGGAGCCATACCTTTTTTCATTGATGCTCAAGAGCATGACAACCTGGTAGCTGGCATTAGTCATCTACCTATGTTGCTCTCGGCGGCTTTGGTATCGCTAACCACCAAGAATCCCTCCTGGTCTAAAATGTCCAAACTGGCGGCCTCTGGCTATCATGACCTTACTCGCCTGGCTTCGGGAAGTCCTGAGGTAAATTCTCATATCTGCCTTAGCAACCAAGAAGCCATAGTTAACTGGATAGATAAATTCAGCCAGGAATTGGAGAGGTATCGCCAACTGGTAGCTAAGGGGGATAAACGCTTGGAACAAGTCTTAACTGATGCTAACAAGGCAAGGCAAGAATGGCTGAACAATTTGTCGGCTTAAGGTCGTTTTCGCCAAGAGCGGAAATAAGAATCATCAAACCTTGTCCCAGGTTGGAAGGGAAGATAATTCTACCTGGTGATAAGTCTATTTCCCACCGGGCTGTCATCCTGAACAGCTTAGCTAAAGGTAAAGCCAAGATTGACAATTTTGCTCCAGGGAGAGATTGCCTGTCTACAGTCAGGTGTCTGAGAGCCTTGGGGGTGACAATTGGCAGAAAGGGGTCGCGGGACTCGCCTACTCTTTTAGTCTCAGGAACTGGTGAAGATGGTCTTAAGGAGGCCAGCAATGTGCTTGATGCCCAGGATAGTGCCACTACAATGCGCCTTCTGGGCGGTCTTCTTTCCAGCCAGCCTTTCCTGTCTGTTATTACCGGGGATGCCTCTCTTCGTAATCGTCCCATGGGCAGATTGATTGAGCCACTGAGGTTGATGGGTGCTGAGGTGTGGGGAAGGGGGCGAGATTCCTTTGCTCCTCTGGTCATTAAGGGGAAAAAGTTGCGGGGTATAGATTTTACCTTGCCTGTTCCCAGTGCTCAAATTAAATCGGCTATTCTATTAGCCGGTCTTTTTGCCCGCGGCGATACCATCTTACACCAGACAATCCCTTCTAGGGACCATACGGAAAGGATGCTTAAACGGATGGGAGCAAGTTTGGAAAGCCAGGGAAATTCGATTTCCTTGCTGCCTTTGAGCAGCCCTTTAGTTCCCGTCAACCTTCGCGTCCCGGGCGACATCAGCTCAGCAGCCTACTTTTTGGTTGCCGGAGCTATTCACCATAACGCCAGGATAGTGATAAGAGACTGTGGAATTAACCCGACACGAACAGGAATCATCGATATTCTCCTGGCTATGGGAGCCAGGTTAAAGATAGATAATGAGCGCCTGGAAGCTGGTGAACCTTTAGCCGATATTGTGGTAGAATCTAGCGAGTTGAAGGGGATAGAGGTCGGTGGCGATATTATACCTCGCCTCATTGACGAGATTCCCGTGTTAGCCGTGGCTGGCTGTGTTGCTAAAGGGAAAACTGTGATCAGGGATGCCGGGGAGCTGAGGGTGAAAGAATCAGACAGGATTGCCACTGTGGCAAGTGAGCTTTCCCGTCTAGGTGCTAAAGTTGAACCTCTGCCGGATGGCATGGTCATCTATGGCGGTAGACCTTTGTCGGGCACAGAGGTTGATAGCCATTTCGACCACCGATTGGCGATGAGCCTGGCAGTAGCCGGTTTGATAGCTAAAGGGGAAACGACCATCAAGCATGCCCATGTGGCACAGGTATCCTATCCCGCCTTCTGGCAAAATTTGTTGTCAGTGATGAGCAAAGAACCAATCTAGGCTTGCTGGGCGATAGATATCAAGCAATAGTGACAGGAGGGGTAACATGTGTACAGAATTAGTTCATATCGGTTTTGGTAATGTTATCGCTGTAAATAGGGTAATTGCCTTCCTTTCCATAAATCAGCAACCGATAAAGCGACTCATTCGTGAAGCAAGGGAAAAGGAACGTTTAATCGATGCCACTCATGGCAGGAAAGCCAAGACCGTTATTCTTTTTGAAACTGGTCACATGGTATTGGCTGCCGTAACAGCGGAGACCATCGCTCATAGGTTAGCCACTTTATCCATGCCATCTGAGGAAAAAGTTGAGCTGGGAAGTATCTGACCGAAGCTCTGAGTTAAATCTTCGAACAAAGCGAAGAGGCGACAAGCGCTCTCGACCCCTGCTCGTTGTTCTTTCTGGGCCTTCGGGAGTAGGTAAGGATGCTGTGCTTGCCAGGATGAAAAAGTTAGGGCGTCCCTTTCACTATGTCATTACCGCTACCACACGTCCTAAGCGTGCCGGAGAGAAGAATGGAGTGGATTATCAGTTCCTTTCCCGAGAAGAATTTCAACAAATGATAGATAAACACCAGTTCCTTGAGTGGGCCAATGTCTACGACAACTACTATGGTGTGCCAAAGAACGAAATAACTGCGCCTTTATCCAAAGGAGTAGATACAATAGTCAAGGTAGATGTTCAGGGTGCCGCTACTATTAAGGAAATCCTGCCCCAAGCAGTATTTATTTTCCTCATGCCTCCTTCGGTGGAAGAACTAGAAAAGAGGTTGAGAAGGCGACGCAGCGAGTCTTCAGAAGATTTGGCTCTAAGGTTGGAAAGGGCTAAAGGGGAAATAAAAAACCTGCCGCTTTTCGATTATGTCATAACAAGCCACCAAAATAAGCTTGATGAAGTTGTATCTCAGATAGACACCATTATCGCCGCCGAAAAGCGTCGTGTGAAGCCCCAGATTGTGGAATTTTAACTTCCTGGTTTCCCGAGGAATTGCCCGCACTTTTGACAATATCCCCATTTCACTTCTACAATAAACACTGATATGAATTTGGCAGGGCAACTTTATAAGTTGCAACAACTTGACCTAGAGCTTCAAAAGAGGCAACAAGAGCTAAACGAGGTTGAAAATCAGTTAAGCGACAATAAGGCCTTGGTCGCCGCCGAATCCAAAATTGCTTCACAGAAAGAACAACTGGAAGACGCGAGGAGAAAGCAAAAGAGTTCTGAATGGGAACTGGAAGACCTTCAAGAGAAAGTCAGGCAGATTGATAGCAAACTCTACAGCGGCAAAACCAAAGATCCCAAGGAACTGGTTAATCTTGAGAAAGAAGTTAAAGGCCTGAAGAGCCAGATTAAGACTAAAGAAGATGCCCTCTTAGGATTAATGAGCCAGGTGGAAGAGATAGAAGCCAGGGTAAAAACTACCACCGAGGAGATTAAACGATTGAAACGGGAATGGGAGCAGAGGCAGGAAACTTTTGGGCCAAGGAAAAGCGAAATTGAAGCTCTACTTGCCAGGCTCAGAGGGGATCGTAATGGGCTAGCACAGCAAATTGACTCTGAAGCCTTCAACATTTATGAGCGAATCAGGCTAACAAGGGGACAAGCTGTAGTCAAAGTGGAGAGAGGAAGATGCCTGGGATGCCATATCACCGTACCTACAAGTCAATGGCAAAAAGCCAAAGCTGGTGATTTAATCCAATGCAATAACTGCAGCAGGATACTGTACCTGGAGTAGCCCATACAGAATCGTGTTCGTGTCAAAATATTCCCAGGCACCCCGACCAGCTGCTGCTCAAATCTACTATAGGCGAAGAGAGCCTTGCACTAGAAGGCAGGCAATGCTACAGGGCCTTCACCATTGACAACCCCAATGCAAGGGGCATAATCTATATGCAGGCCGAGGTACGCTAAAAAATTGGCTGTCAAAAGTCAGAGATAGGAATTTTGGTAGGAAGGCGGGACAGAGATTCGACGAGTAAAAATAAAGGAGGATTCAATTCATGGCTGGCATTATTTCATACGGTGCCTATATACCGTTATGGCGGCTCGCTCGAGATGCTATCGCCGAGGCTTGGGGAAGCGCCTCAACTAGGGGTGAAAGGAGCGTAGCCAACAACGATGAAGACACTATCACCATGGCAAGTGAGGCTGCGGTTGACTGTTTAGCTGGCTTAAAACGGGAGAGGGTAGATGGCTTATATTTTGCCTCCACTACCTCGCCCTATAAGGAGAAGGAATGCTCTACCTTGGTGGCCATGGTTGCCGACTTAAGACCTGAAATTATCACCGCTGACTTTGGCAACAGTTTGAGGGCAGCGACGGCGGCATTCAGGGCAGCGTTGGATGCCGTAGCCAGTGGCTCTGCCAGCCAAGTCTTGGTGACCGCCTCTGATTGCCGCATAGGTTATCCTCGGTCAAACTACGAACAGACCTTCGGTGATGCCGCAGCAGCTTTGCTGATTGGCAATACTGCTAAACCCGCTGTCACGGTGGAAGGCAGTCATTCCCTATCCAACGAACTATACGATGTGTGGAGACTAGACAAAGATATCTATGTCCAATCTTGGGAAGATCGCTTCATCATCGAGCACGGCTATACAGAGAATATGGAGAGGGCAATTTCAGGATTACTGCGAAAGAAAGCTCTCTCCGTCCAAGATATCACCAAAGCTGTGCTTTATGCTCCCACGTCAAGGGCGCAGCAAGGGCTAGCGCGTCGCTTGGGGTTTGATGTGAAGACGCAGCTCCAAGACCTGCTTAGCAGCAATGTGGGCATTACGGGTTGTGCGCACGCTTTGCTTATGCTTGTGGCTGCTCTGGAGGAAGCCAAGGCTGGTGACAAGATCCTGGTGGCTAGCTATGGTAGTGGTTGCGACGCCTTCTTGCTCAGCGTGACGGAAGAAATTGAAAGGGTCCAGGGTAACAGAAGAGGTGTGAAGGGATACTTGGATTCCAAGAGACCTCTTCCTAGCTATGCAAAATATCTTAGCTATAGAGGACTGTTAGAGCCTCAACCTGGTGAACCGTTCAGGCTCTTTCCGGCAGCGACCACTAGCTGGAGGGAGCGCAACTGGGCCATTCGCATGCACAGTAGCAAGTGCAAGAATTGCGGTACCGTCACTTTCCCCATAGAAAGGGTTTGCTATAACTGCCGAAGCAAGGATAATTTTGAGGAAATCAGGCTCTCGGATAGAAAAGCTAGGGTGTTTACTTTCACCCTGGATAACCTGGCTGGCAGGAGTGATGACCCCACAATACCACAGGTAGGGGTAGAGTTTGACTACCAAAATACCAGAACTTATCTTCCCATGACGGATTGTGACCCCGGCGAGGTAAAGGTGGATATGCCCGTAGAGATGACTTTTAGGAAGCTATATGAAGGTGCGGGCATGTACAACTATTTTTGGAAATGCCGACCTATAAGGTGAAATATCAAGATGAAAGGATGAGCAATGGCAGAGCGAAAATGGAAAAAGGTACCAGGGTTTGATTTCAAAGATATCATCTATGAAAAGAGGCCCGGAGTAGCCAGGGTAATCATAAATAGACCTGAGGCGTACAACGCTTTTACTACCTACACCCAGGATGAACTGATAAAAGCTTTTGAGGATGCGGCAAGCGATGATACTGTAGGAGTGGTGGTATTTACTGGCGCTGGAAACAAGGCATTTTGTACCGGCGGTGATGCCAAGGAAGCAAAAGCCGGCTATCGGAAGGGAATGTTAGAGAAGGATTTAATGGTCAAAACCCTGATAAGAGAGATGCCCAAGCCGGTTATCGCAGCAGTGAACGGTTATGCCATAGGAGGGGGTCAAGTCTATCAGCAGATTTGCGATCTCTCCATAGCTTCAGAAAATGTTGTCTTTGGCCAGGTCGGTCCCTTGGTGGGAAGTTTTGACCCGGGTGTAGGTATTATTGATTTGATGATGGTGGTGGGAGAAAAGAAGGCCAGGGAAATTTGGTATCTCTGCCACCGATATTCTGCCAAAGAAGCCTTGGAGATGGGACTGGTGAACAAGGTAGTGCCAGCAGATAAGTTAGAAGAGGAGGTGGACAAGTGGTGCGACGAGATATTGGAGAAAAGTCCTGGAGCTATAGCTGGCATAAAAGCATGCTTCAACGCTGCCACTACCTATATGCGAGGTATAGAGGCAGTTTCGGCTCAGTATCTCTGGA
>Ga0315550_1001426_pt1 | contig 14732 bp, 15 predicted proteins | sample SalMarSW160190MG_2_FD_203100 | JGI IMG/M metagenome (GOLD analysis project Ga0315550, IMG submission 203100) | Salt marsh sediment microbial communities from the Plum Island Ecosystem LTER, Massachusetts, United States - Salt Marsh Sediment SW1601-90 ... | reverse complement strand
GACGTTGCTGCGGTCTTGATAGGCCATCTGCCATCCCTCGTTCGAGAGGTGCAAAAGGTGCCGGCCTGCGCCGACCCAGTACCCGCCCTCGCCATCCGGCAAGACAACCTGGAATGTGCTAGCCAAGGGCACGTCCGCTGCTTGCGTGAGCAGGTCGCACTGCCACGTCCTGAGGTTCAGGCGCGCCAGGCCGCGACTCGTCGAGAGCCACACGCTTTCGCTATCGGCGGCCGGACCAACGTCATAGATGTGGACGGAAAAGGAGCCGCGGGGAGTGTCGGCGTTGCGCCAGGTGCGGAAGGGCAGGGCGTTCCCTGGTTTCTCTCGACAGACGACCGAGGTGGGGAGACTGGAGACCGACGCGGTTGGCGTGGTCTCCGGCTGCGTGGGGACGGCGGTCTCTGATTCTGGACCGGTATAGTCTATCTTGGGCACCGGCATCTGTGTGCTGGACGCGCAGGCCAGGGCGCTGCCGATCAGGGCTATGAGAGCTAACGGAAGAGCCAGGTCCCTCTTCATCTTGTACCTCCAAGTGGCAAGGGTTCTCTGTCATTATGATGCCACACGCAGGTTACGGCAAGTTCACTGTGGGTTTACTGTTGAGTTACCGTTTACCCTCCCATACGGAAACGCCCGCCTCACCACGGGCGAGGGCGGGAAATGTTACACCAACAAAAAGAGCCAGTCGGACGACTGGCTCTCAAGGGAGGTGGTTGACCGTTGGGTCTACACCGCACTGCTCAACTTTGTCTTTCTCTCGACCTCCGCCCGGTGATCGCCCGCAGCGCCTTGGCGGCAGCCCAACGCACGTAGGCGCTTGGATCTTCCAAGGTCCGGGTCAGGGCAGAGACCGCCTCTATCGCCCTTGGCCCGATGCTGCCCAGCGCCTCTGCCGCGGCCCGGCGTACGTCCTCGCGCTTGTCCTGCTCCAGCGTCTGGATGAGGGCGGGGACGGCTGCTATAGCTCTGGGACCGATTTCCTCCAGGGCCATCGCAGCGGCCGTGCGCACCTGCCAATCGGCGTCCTGCAAAGCTTGGAGGGCTTCTGATACGGCTGGGTTGTACACGTAGATGACTGCGTTGTCTACAAAAGCTGTAGAGGTGTGGGGTGACCTATCTTCTCTCATCGCGCTCTCCTTGAGCTATTTTTCTAACACGAGGCGAGGCTGGGGCAAGACGCTCGCCTTTTTTGTGATATGTGCTCTTATATAGCATAACGCTAGAATGGCGAAAAAGCAATGCCTAAAACCCGATGCAACAGAATTTACAACAATTTTCGCCGTCAGAAGCCCGTAACGGCGCTCCCTAGAGCGGGTTTCACGTTCAATCGAGCCCTAGCATGTCCCACCAGGCTTGCCAGTGCTTGGGATTCTCGCCAAAGCTTTGTCCGGTGATTTTCTCCAGTGCTCTGGCGGCGTTCGCGCGTGCTGCCAGGTTCTCATTTTCCAGGGTCTGGATAAGGACAGGAATGGCCCTGGTCCCAATGTTCTCCATCGCTCGATCGATGGCCTGCTGCACGAAAAAGTTGGTACCGGTTGTGTTCATCAGGTCTCTGTGAGACGATTGGCTGGCGTCTTTTGCCAGATAGATATACTGAGTTTGCATTGTGATGAGCCTCCTTTGGCCAATAATAGCACAGTGCTGTCACAAGTCTGTACTAGAGATGTTGCAAATCTGTCACACTACCGCAGCACGAGTAATGACTTCTTGACGTGCGGCGATGGAAAATGGTTCCACTTACATCTATTATGACGAACGAGGAGCGGAAATGTTATACCAAAAAGGGCCAGCCGTGAGGCTGGCTTCAAATCGTTCGATCAGGAATCGGCAGCAAATTCGCGTGCTTCGATTGTAGGTCACCGCTTTTGCAAGGGGGAGGCAACCTTGTTACAGTCCTGTAACAGGAAAGAAGCCGACCTCAGGGCCGGCTCCAGGATTGTTCTTGTGGAAGAAGCGCTCGTTACTCTGCCAGGGGGTACGCACTCCAGATGCCGTCATCTACTATAGGTGTTCAGATAAGGTTTTTGACACTTGAGTCGCTTTTCACGCCTGCTGGCGGGCCGTTTTGTCAAAAACATTACCTGAAGGTCTATAGAATGTAGGTCATGCTATCGAGAGGGTCCCACAGCATGAGCCCGTGCTCGAAGGACTGCATCTCTCCGATGTAGCCCTGCTCGGAGGCCAGCGCCCAGCCGATCCTTGCGTCAGGGCCATCCAGTTCCTCCCGCCAGACCTTGCCAAAGCCGCGGATCGGCTCCAGCAGTCCATCGGGGGGCGTGAGGTCGTTGCTTTCCAGATCACCCTCGCGGAAGGTGTCCGTGTACGCTTGCCATGTGCCGCCGCTTTCGTCCGTGGCATGAGTCAGGACGTAGACGGTGTCATCCTCCAACTGGTCCACCCAGATCATGCGGCCGCGCTCGAAAGGCTGCGTCGCGCTCCACAGTTCTTGCACCTCGCCCGTGGCATAGCCCAGCGTTCCAGTGGGACCGCCGAGCTCGGCGCGCCAGATGGTGGCAAAACGCCCGATGGGGTTGATCCCTCCGCCGCCTGCCGATTCCTCCGCCTCCGTGGTAAAGCGCAGCATGATGGGTTCGTCCAGCGGCGTGCTGGCAGCAGTGTGGGCGGTCGTCGCCACCGTCAGCGTGTATGTCGTGGCCGGTTGCCAGTTGGCAAAGGGCACGATCGTCAGCGTCTGTCCCTTCCAACCGAAGGCCAGCCCTGTCTGCGGCGTGATTTGGGTGGCATCCTCGACCGACGCCCGATCCATGGCTTGAGCGAAGGTGATCGTCAGGTTGGCATCCAGCGGCACGTTCGTTGCCCCATCCTCTGGATACGCGGCGGCGACGCCCGCTATCTGATCGACCGGCTGCATCCGCTGTAGGATCACGTACACGCCGAAGGCCAGGGCCACGAGGGCCAGCGCGAAAGCGGCGGTCGCCAACCCTCTTCTCAGGCTCAAGCCGCGCGCTCCGCGCCAGGGAGAGGCGCTCAGCTTGCGTAGACGTGTCTCGAACCCTCTCGCCATCTCGGCCGGCACGCGCACGTTCGGCAGTTCGCGGACGTCCTGCCCCAGGGCGCGGTACTCGTCGAGCACGCGCCTGCACTCCGGGCAGGCAGCCAGGTGCGCTTCGACCTCGGCCAGCTGTGCAGGATCGAGTTCGCCATCGTGATAGGCGGAGAGCAACGGACGGATGCGCTTGCAGTTCACGGTTTCTCGCTCCTCGTTCGGGAAGCGCCCTGCAATCGAGCGCCGATCTTGCGGGCGCGCTCACGGGCGCGATACAGCGTCACCTTGACCGTCTCCAGCGAATCGCCGGTGATTTCGGCAATCTCTTTGTAAGAAAAACCCTCTCTCTCGCGCAGAAGCAGCAGCATGCGGTAGCGAGGCGGCATTTGCGCCAGCACCTGCTCGATCTCGGCCCGCTGCTCGCTCCGCAACACCTCTTCCTCTGGGTTGGGGCCGCCGCCGATGTTCAGGACGGACAGCAGACCCTCCAACGGTTGCCACTGGATCAGACGGCGGCGGCGTAGCACGTCTATGCAGGTGTTGGAAGCGATTCGATATAACCAGGCTCAGTAGATCCAAATTCTTGGTGTGCACATGTGCGTGTTGATGAAAATCACCTGCGAAACCGTCATTCTGAGCGTAGCGAAGAATCTCCGCCCTGCATTGGGAGACTCCTCGCTCCGCTCGGAGTGACGAAAATTGGATCTACTGAGGCTGATAGATTCAGCGGTTCTTCGCCGCGCAGCAGGGCCTGGTAGGCCTTTAGGAAACTCTCCTGGGTTAGGTCATTGGCCTCCTTGGCGTTCCCCACCAGCCGGTAGGCGTAGTTGTAGATGCGGGTGTGGTATTCGCGAAACACCTCTTCGAAGGCGGCGCTATCGCCCTCGCGGACGCGTTGAGCTAACAGGGCTTTGTCCATTATGACGATTCTAGCGGCAAAAAGTTACGCTTTGCGGGCGAGTACGTGGCGACATTCTAACGCGCCTTGCCCGTCTTGTCAAAACACCCCGTTACCAAACTTGCTTCACCGGCTACTAGATCATATAATGGGCGTGTTAGGCTGGGCCACCAGGTGAACCCTGTACACGCAGAGATGACGAGGCGAGATGGACGACGAAGAACTGCCGGTTCCCCGCATTCTGATCGTTGAGGATAATCCCGAGATGGCGGAGTTGATGCGCAACATGCTGTCGCCGGTGCGCTGTCAGATCCAAGAAGCGTGCTGCGGCGAGGAAGCGCTCGCTCTGCTGCGCCGGGAGGCGGAGGCCGGGCGCGAGATCGACCTGGTTCTGTTAGACATCATGATGCCGGAGATGGATGGGTACGAGGTGATCGCACGCCTCAAGGCCGATCTTCTGCTGCGCAAGACCTCGGTCATCATGACCACGGCCCTCGATTCGATCCACGACAAGACGCTGGGCCTGGGGATGGGGGCCGACGATTACATCACCAAGCCCTTCGACCCGCAGGAGCTTTTGGCGCGAATCGACGCCGTCATGCGCGTCCGGCGCAGCGAGCGGGCGTTGCTGCGCCGCAATCAGGAGCTGGCGGCCCTGATCGAGATCAACCGCGTGGTCACCTCCAGCCTCGACATGGACGAGGTCCTGGAGGCGACGATCAGGGGCATCCGCGAGATTCTCCGGGTCGAGGCCGGCTCCCTAGTGTTGGTGGACGAGGAGGCGGAGCGGCTGGTCTTTCGCACGACCTTTAGCCCTGAGCGTGGGTGGGCCTCCGGCCGGACGATTGAGCCGGGCGAGGGCATCGTCGGATACGTCGTCCAGACCGGCCAGCCCAAACTGGTCAACGACGTCGAACTCGATTCCCTTTTTCTGGTCGAGGTTGACGAGGAACCAGGGCTCACCGCCCGCGCGGTTCTCTGCGTGCCGCTGATCGTCCGCGGCCGGGTGATCGGCGCTATCGAGGTGATCAACAAGCTCGACGGGACGTTCACCAGCCAGGATCGGGAACTGCTTGAGGCGATGGCGGCCTCGGTCGCCGTGGCGGTGGAAAACGCGGGTCTGTACAGCGAGCTGGCTGACTTTGCGGAGGAATTGGAGCGCTCGCAGGCCCAGCTCGTGCAGGCGGAAAAGATGGCGGCCATCGGTCGCCTGGCGGCGTCCATCGCCCACGAGATCAACAACCCACTGCAGGCCATCCACAACACCCTGCACCTGAGCCTGCACGAGAACCTGGAGGACGACAAACGGCTGCAGTACACGGGCATGGCCCAGACCGAGGTGCAGCGGCTGATCGAGATCGTGCAGCGCATGCTGGACTTTTACCGGCCCTCGCGCGGTGGCGCGCAGCCCACTGACGTCAACAGCATCGTGGAGAACGTGTTGGCCCTGGCCCAGAAGCGGCTGGAGCACGGCGGCGTCCGCGTGCACACGCACCTGAGCCCTGACCTGCCGCCTGTGCCCATCGTGGCCGACCAGATCACCCAGGTGTTTTTGAACGTCGTCATCAACGCCATCGAGGCCATGCCCTCGGGCGGTGATCTGGACCTGGAGACGGCTCTCTCGGAGGACGGCAGGTGGATGCTGATACGTTTCCACGATACCGGCGCAGGCATGTCGCCTGAGCAGGTCGCCAACTTGTTCGAGCCCTTCTACACGACCAAGGCCGATGGCACCGGGCTGGGATTGGCCATCAGTTACGGGATCATCGAGCGGCACGGTGGGGAGATCGATGTGTCGAGTCAACCGGGGCAGGGGACGACCTTTGTCGTAAAATTGCCCATGCGCCCGGCAAGGGCGTAACACGCCAATGTGGGACAAAATGGCATTTTGTCCTACTCCTGGAAAGGATGGAGACGATTATGGCGGAACAAGCGGCACGCATCTTAGTGGTGGATGACGAGGCCACGGCGCGCGTCTCGCTGGCAGAGATATTGCGGTTGGAGGGCTATCAGGTCGCCACGGCCGCCAGCGGGGAGGAGGCGTTGAGCCTGTTGGACAAGAGCGACCCTTTTGACCTGATGGTGCTCGATATCAAGATGCCCGGCATGAGCGGGCTTGAGGTGACCGAGTTAGTGCAGGAGAGATACCCCGGCGTCGTCATCATCCTGCTGACCGCTTTTGGGGCGCTGGAGACGGCGATCGAGGCCATCCGGCAGGGGGCAAGTGATTACCTGCTCAAGCCCGCCTCTGTCCCCGAGATCCTGGAGAGCGTGCGCAATGGTCTGGTGAAGCATCGGCAGACGCAGAGACGGCAGCATCTGGTCGGCCAGTTGCAGCAGACGCTTTCCGAGTTGGCCGAGGTCGAGGGGGCAGCGGCGGTCGAGGAGGCGGCATCTCAACCCAGCCGCTTTATCCAGGTTCGTGACGTCGTCATCGACCGGCAGAAGCACATCGTCACGCAGGAGGGCAAGTCGCTGGACCTGACCCCCACCGAGTTCAAGATACTCGCTTGTCTACTGGAGACGCCGGATCGGGTGTGGAGCCCGCAGGATTTGGTGCGGCAAGCGCAGGGGTACGAGACCGACGCCTGGGGCGCGCGGGCCATCATCCGCGTGCACATCCGCCGCCTGCGCAAAAAGATGGAGGCCGATCCCTCCGATCCAACGTACATCCTCAATATGCGCGGCGTTGGGTACGTGTTCTCCAGCGGCGAATCTGGCAAAAAAGACAGCGATAGCTCATAGACCATCTTCCAGGCGCATAATTATCGGCGTGCTAATCCAACTGATGCCGCACAGGAAGCGTACTGTCCCACCCACGATAAACAGCGGGCGTACACCAAACACATCGGCCATAGGGCCGCTGACCAGCAATCCCAAAGGGACGACAATTTTCTCAAGCCCCTCTTCAAGGAAAAGACTCTACCCTGCATATCTGATGGGACATATGATTGCAGGAATGCCCCGATGCCCAGGCAGCCTCCCAATGCCAGCCAATAACCGTTTCCAGGGGCGGCACCTATGGCAAACATGCTCAGGCCGTAACCAAACAAGCCGATCAAGGCGGTCACTAGCCGCCGCTTGAAGCCGCCCCACGTGCTCAGAGCAAGCCCGCCCAATACATAACCGAACCCGTATGCAGAGTGAAGCCACCCGAGCTCCAAGGCTCTGCCATCGAATTGCCTGGTCACCAGTAGAGGGAGCATCGTGAATGGAGCCACTGTCACGAGACGCCTCAATGCATCGGTAGCCACCATAAGAAACAAGCCACACTGGCTTGAAAAGTAGCGCGCTCCCTCTACGAGACCACGAATGAACGGCGCTCGATTTTCAAGTACTGCCTCCGGCTGTGGGATGCGCACGAGAAGTAGCGTGACGATGGCAGCCGACGCCGTTACGACATCGATCGCTAGAATGCCCTGTATGGGCAAAACGCTCATCAGCCACGCAGCCAGGGGAGAGGCCACGATATAAATCACGCCACCGTGATCGGATGTTTTCCGGCCTTTCCCCATAAAACAAGCGAGTGAAGACTCCTTCGATGATGTCCCTCGCGTGTAAATTCCGAGACATCGACGGGCAGGATGCCTTGCTCACGACGTTAACCAAACCGTAACCCCTTCGCAACCTGCACGCCCGGCGTTGTGTGGTATGCTGTTAGCACCTGCTACAAAATCGCTGTAGCTGTGGGGCGGGCAATCTGGTGCCACAGAGCTGGATTGTGAAGCAGTAGGCAGCGGAGGGTTTGCTCCATGACAGTTTGGCTTGACAAGGTCAAGAGGTGCGTAGGTTGGGATGCGGTCGACCGGGACCGTGTTTGCAAGCTGTACGCTCGCCTGGACTCTGACCTGCACGGGGTGATCCAGGCCATTGGCAGTTGCGTGGTGCAGTTCAAGGGCACACAGTCGCTGATGACCAACGCGCGCTTTGTGCAGCGCTTACATGGCGTGCTGCGCGAGTGGTTGACGGGGCCGCTTAGCGGGGAGTTCGACGAGGCGTATGCTCAGGCGCGCTGGACGCTCGTGTGCAAGTTGACGGAGGTCGATCTGACCTTTGGGGACATCATCCTCATGCAGGGGCTGGCACGGGAGCAGTTGCTAGAATTGACCCAGGCGCGTTTGGGCGTGGGTGCCGATGAGCTTTCAGCCACGATGCATGCCCTGGACAAGGCGCTGCGCCTGGATATGGCATTGATCTACGGCGGCTATACCCAGGTTCGCGACACCGAGATCGAACGCGCGACGTTGGACCGGTTCCTGGCGATCACGGGGTTCAGCCGCACGCTGTACGAGAACTTGGCCGAGGCTCGGGAGTGGAGCGAGGTGAGTTTGCAGAGCGGTGTGCGTTGATCCGTCCGCATATCGCGTGGTCGTGAGGCCGAGCTTGAACAGCTCGGCCTTTTTGCTGCCGATCCTCCAATTTGGCTCATTGAAGGAACAGCCGCTCGATGGCGTAGCGCAAGATGTCCGCGAACGGCTCGCTGCTGTTGACCGCCACGACCAGCGTAAGCGCCGCCAGCACGACCCACAACGCCGGGAGATAAAAGATCAAACGGATTGCTGTTCCTATCCTACGCATCGTGCACCTCCTCTTTTGCTTGCACAGAATGCTTCTGGTTTCTACTTGTTACATGCACCTGGAGGCGATTTTGTTCATTCTTAGCATAGCACAGGCGTATGGAGATTGTGTGGCGATGAAGCGAGGGTTTTGCGGAGGTTGTGTGGAGCGGGGGTGTCTCAAAGGCTCAGGACGATGCTGATATCCCCGCCCGCCACCGGGCCGATTAGCGCCAGGACGACGATCACGGCGACGGCGATGAGGGTCACTGCCAGGAGCAGGGTCATTTTCCCGGTTGGCTGAGCAGGTTCTGCGTCTCGGTCGTTCGGCGCATCTGTATCTGGCAGAGCGTGTATATTTACTTCTGGGGGGCGCTTGTCTAATTCTACCATCGTCCCAGTTTAGCACAGACAAGTGTAGATTCTGTCACGCCCATGCGGAGGTTGTGTGGAGATTTTTAGAAACCTTCTGGGGAATGCTACAACTGCTCGATATCCAGCACCAGCACTACTTGCCCTGCGCCGGTCACGATGGCACCAAGGAGGTATGGTCGCCGGGTGCGGCGAGGCAGGGGCTTGATCACCGCTGTCTCTCGTCTAGCCACGTTATCAGCCAGCAGCCCGACCGGGCCGGCGGCGCGTCGGCACGCAACCACTACCCCCGCAGTTGATGGCGCCTCTCTTGGTACCTGGAGTCGCTCCTGCAGGTCGAGCGTCGGTAGATCGGCGATCTCGCCGGCTGGGCGGGCGCCGTCCACGGCTGCCTCCGGGATGGCGTAGGTCTCTGCTCCCACCCGCACCAGCACGACGTCCTCCAATGCCATCATCGCTGGGAGCCGCAGGCGCACAGTGGTGGATCGGCCCGGCTGTGACTCGATCTCCAGCCGCCCGCGCAGCGATTCCACCCCTTGGCGCACCGCGTTCAGCCCGATCCCGCGTCCGGCGACCCGGTCGACGCCGCTGCGGGTGGAAAAGCCGGGGTGGGCCAGGAACGTCCACAGGTTGGCGTCCGCCATCGTCGCCGCCTCCTCTTCCGAGCACAGCCCCAGCGCGACTGCCTGGGTTGCGATCCGCTGCCGGTCCAGCCCGTGCCCATCGTCGGTCACCTCGATCACCACGCCGTCGCCCGCCTGGCGCGCGGCGAGTTGAATCGTGCCCATGGGAGGTTTGCCTGCCGCTTCCCGTTCCTCCGGCGGCTCGATGCCGTGGGCCAACGCGTTGCGCAGCAGGTGCACTACCAGCTCGCGCACCGGGTCGAGGGCCGAGCGGTCGATCTCGGTTCCGGCCCCTTCGATCACCAGGCTCGCCTGGTATCCCGCGCTTTCGGCTAGGTCACGCACTAGCCGCTCGAACCCGTCAAAGGCCCGACCCACGGGCAGCAAGCGGGTTTCGAGGACGGTGTTGTGTAGTTCGTGCAGCAGCCGTCGCTGGCGGGCCAGGTGGCGCTCCAGCATCTCTCGCGGGGCCTGGGCCAGCTCGCTGTGGGCGAGACGCAGTTCCTCGACCAGCTCCAGCAGGCTATCCAGGTGGCGCACCGATGCGGCGATCTGCGATGGTTGGGCCCTGAGTGGACGAGGGCTATCGCTCCCTACACCTTCCCGGGGGCGGGCGGGGGTGGGGGTTGGCGCTTCGCCCAATGCTTGGATGGCGGGAATCGGCGGCCCGCTTTGCCCTGCCGCCTCCGCGACCGAGGCGACCATCGCGCTCAACACGTCCAGGCCGCGCAGTAACAACACAGGGGAGGGTGGAGATGACGTGTCGGCCAGCGCATCCTCCAGCGCGTGGGCGGTCGCCGCCAGCATCTCCAGTCCTACCAGACCGGCGTTGCCCTTGAGGGTGTGCAGTGCCCGGCGCGCCTCGTCCAGCGCCGCCCGGTCGGCCGAGTTGCGTTCGAGGGCCAGCAGGCTGTCGCTCAACGCCGCCAGCCTGCGGCGGGCATCCTGCACGAACGTGACGCGGCGGCGCGCCAGGCGATCGGCCTCATCGCCCATTCAGCATCTGCTCCAGGTTCAACGGCTGCGCGGCGGACTCGACGAGGTGCAGCACCTCGTCCACTGCCAACGCGACTAACTCCCCCTGCGCCTCGGTTACCACCAGGGTGCAGCGGTCGATGGGGGGATCGGCACATCCCAGTCGCTCTCCCAGTGCGATCACGGGCAACACCTGGGCGCGCCAGGCGACCAGGCCACACACCAGCGGAGGCGGGTCGGGCAGGCGCGTCACGGGTCGGGGCGCCAGGATTTGGTGCACCGTTTCAGCCGCAAGTGCATACTCGGATGAACCGAGGCGGAAGATGACGAGCTCGTCCATAGGTCGTGATTCGTAAAACGTGATGCGTAAAGCGTAAATGCTTGGTATGCAAGTCCTTACGTTTTACTTCCGCTGCGTGATGAAACGCGCCGACAAATCCTCCAACTGCCCCGCCATCCCCGCCAGTCCTTGCGCGGCAGTGGCCAGTTCGGCGATGGCGTCCACCTGCTCGGCCACGGCGGTTGATACTCGCTCTGCGATCTGGGCGTGGGTGTCGCTCACCGACATAGCCTGATCGACGATGCCCGCTAGGCGCGCGGTTTCCTGCTCCTGCTGGCGCGCCGCTTCGACGGTTTGACCGGCAAAGTCGGCCGTCTGGGTGACCGCCTCCTGCACATCGTCCACCGCCTGGCCCACGCTCTCCATCTCGGCCTGTGTGCGGGCGCTAAAGCGGGCTACCTCGCCGGCAGAGCGGGCAGAGCGCTCGGCCAGGGCGCGCATCTCGTCAGCCACCGCCGCAAAGCCTCGTCCGGCTTCCCCTGCCCGGCGGGCCTCGATGGCCGCGTTGAGCGATAGCATGTGGGTCTCCTGAGCGAACTGTTCGATGACGGCGGTGATGGATTGGATCTCTTCCGCTTCCTCGTCCAGCACCGCCATGGTGCGGGCCGAGCCCTCCAGCTTGGCCTGCGCCTCCCGCGCTGCCTGGCCCACCTCGCCCGCCTGCTGCGCGCTTTGCCGCAGCGCGGCGGCTAGACCCGTGGCCACTTCTGATGCGGCGCGCATCTGTTCGCGCTGCGCCTCGGCTCCCTGGGCGATGTGCTCCATCTGCGCCAGCGTGCCCCGCGCCAGTTCGCTCAGGTTGGTCGCCGACGCAGAGAGCCGGTCGGCGGAACCGATCAAAGCGCCGGAGGTCTCGCGCATGCGCTCGATGGCCTGGGCCAGGCTGCCCGTCATCTGACGGAAGGAGGCAGCCAGCGCGCCGATCTCGTCGGAGGTGGGCGTCTCGGGTACAGCGGTCAGGTCGCCGCTGCCCAGCCGTCGGGCGGCCTCGGTGAGTCGCTCCAAGGGCGCGGTGATGTAGCGCCGCCCCAGCGCCAGCCCCGTCGCTGCGCCGATAAAGATGAGCAGGCCCCCCGATATGGCCACGATCCGGTAGCCGTTCAGAAAAAAGGCCTCGTACTGCCCGGCGGCTATTTTGACCCGCTCGTTGGCGTTTTCGTATATCGTGTCGATGGCTTTCACGAGATCGTCGAGCGCTGCGTCGGCCTGGCTTGCGTAGGTCTGCGGGGAGCCCGCTTCGCCCGAATAGTAGAGCATCCCATCCAGTAGGACCGCGTAGGTCTGATATTCGGCGGAGAAGGCATCCTGTTCTGCATCTTCCATCGATTCCAGCAAGATGTCTTTGTAACGTTCTGCCCGTTCGCGGGCTTTTTCCGCCTGAGATCGATAGGTCGAGTCACCGCTGGCGAGGTAGCGACCTGCGGCCCAGCGTGTCTCTAGCAGGTTAGACTGCATGTGCGCGGCGACCAACTTTTCACCGACGCCGTCGATGATATCTTCAAAGTTGATGTAGAGCTGTCTGGCGTAGAAATAGAGACTCATCAGCAGCAGCGCGCTGGTGAGCAGCACCATGATCGAAAAGCCCAGCGTCAGTGGCGTAACGACACTGCTTTTGCGCATATCGTTTACTCCTCTCGATGGATCATGCGGCGAACCGATAGCCCATACCTCGCACGGTGAGGATCAGATCCTCGTCGGGATAGCACTGGCGCAGCTTGCGCCGCAGATGTTGGATGTGTGTGTCGACCACACGCGCGTTGCCGTACCAATCGTATCCCCATACCTTGTTGAGCAGCGTCTCCCGGTCGAGCGTCTGCCCGGGATTGGCGATCAGCAAGTGTAGCAGGTCGAACTCGGTAGGGGTCAGGTCAAGGGGCGTGCCCGCGCACTGAGCTTGGTGGCGGGCCAGATCGAGCGCGATTGGCCCGGCACGCAGCACATCCGTCGGCGCTTCGGCGCGGGCGACCCGCCGCAGCAAAGCGCGCACGCGCGCCAGGAGCTCCCGCTCGCCAAAGGGCTTGACCAGGTAGTCGTCAGCCCCCAATTCCAGCCCCACCACCTTGTCCGCCTCCTCCGCCCGCGCCGTCAGCATCAGGATCGGCAGGTGAGCGGTGTTGGGATCGGTGCGCAGGCGGCGGCAGGCCTCGTAGCCATCGACGCCGGGCATCATCACGTCCAGGATCGTCAGGTCGGGCATTTGCTGCTCCAGGGCCTTTGGAATGTCAGCGCCGTCCTCGATCCACGCGACGTGGAACCCAAAGGGCTCCAGTGCGTCCCGCACCGCGTCAGCGACGACGGGGCTGTCGTCTACAAGTAGGATGTGTTTTCCGCTCGAATCGCTCATCTCGCTCCCTCCTTCTACGGAACGACAAAATCCGGTCCGTCTATCTCTGCGATGCACGCGCTGTCCGGCTCGGCGGTTGGGTCGTCGAGGAACACCAGGATGATGTGCTGCGCGCAGTTCCTCGCCCCGCCTGTACTCGGAGCATGTCCCTTGCCGGGGAACTCAAAGTAGTAACTGGCGCTCAGGGTCTCGGTGACGCGCCGGCCAAACAGCGGCGGCGTGGTGGAATCATATTCGCCGGCCAGGACCAGCGTCGGGATGTCGCTGACCAGGGACCTGCCGTGGCGTGGGTCGAACGGCTCAGCGCCCCACGTTTGGCATATCTCGACCACCTCCTCGCCGCTGAGGGACAGCAGGCTCAGGGCTTCGGTCAAGTGAAAGTCGGCGATCAGGTCGTCGAGCGCGGCCGGCGCGGTGGCGAACGCGTGATCGTGGCACTCTACCGAGATCATCATGCCGAGGCTGATGTCCTCGTACGTCAACAGCGGGGCGGCCATTCCGTAGACGATGGATTCATAGTTCCCATCGCGGGCCTGGTAGATCGCCTGGGGAATGAGGGGGATGGTGTAGGACGAACTCAGGCCCCACACGGCTGCGGAGGCAAAGCGCGCGCCGTTCACCTCGATGGCGTAGCACTCCCCGGTGAACGGATCGGGGATTTCCACGATCAGAGGCTCGGCGTCCAGTTGCTCGACCAGGTCGTAGAACACCGTCTCCAGGTCTGGATAGGCGGCACTGCACGCCGGATCGGCGGCGCAGCCATCGAACAGCACCCCCAGCGCGGCGTCGCTCGAGACTTCCTCGTAGACGCTCACATCGATGGGCACCACCGAGTCCAGCACGGTGCTGCGCACGATCTCAGGATAGTCGCGCATCACCGCCTGCGCCAGCCGGGTGCCGTAGGAGATGCCGAACACGTTTACCCGCTCGTAGCCTAACACGGCGGCGATGTCCTTGACGTCGGCGGCGCTTTCGGCGCTGGTGTAGGCGGCCAGGTTCACCCCCTCGATCACCAGCCGGTCGCGGCACATCATCAGCGCGTCGGTGTAGCGCTCCGTCATCCCCTCTTCGGGGAAGCCTCTCATCATGTCTTGCATAAAGAGCAGTTTCAGTTCCCGGCAGTCGAGCTCCGGCTCAGAATGTCCCGTGCCGCGTTGGTCGAAAAAGACAAAGTCGCGCTCTGCCAGCACAGGCTTGACCAAGAGGCCGTAGAACCCGGCGCTCCACTCGAGCGAGCCCATGCCGGGGCCCCCTTGCAGGTAGATGACCGGATCGGGAGCGGGGTTATCGCTCGAACTGCGATAGACGGCCACGGCCAGCCGGATCGTGTCGCTGGGGTCGCCGTTGCGGTCCTCCGGCACGACGACATAGCCGCAATCGACCGTCGCACCCGCAGGCACGTCGAAGGGGCAGGCGCTGGGCTCTAAGGTGGGAGTATAGGGTGCCTCTGTCGGGACCGGCGTGGGCGTAGGCGTCGACGTTGGTGCCGGTTTTTCGGTGGGGGCAGGTGTGTCCGTCGGCGGGATCGGCGTGTCGGTGGCGATGAGCGTGTGCAGACTAGCGCAACCGAGGGTAGCCAAGATAAACGTGGCCACGAACGTGCCTCGCGTAAGCTCG
>Ga0315550_1001419_pt1 | contig 14783 bp, 16 predicted proteins | sample SalMarSW160190MG_2_FD_203100 | JGI IMG/M metagenome (GOLD analysis project Ga0315550, IMG submission 203100) | Salt marsh sediment microbial communities from the Plum Island Ecosystem LTER, Massachusetts, United States - Salt Marsh Sediment SW1601-90 ... | reverse complement strand
CGTGGTGGTATTCCAGCGTCTCGGCGCTCATCGCCGGCTGCAGCGCGTCGTAGGGGTAGGGAAGATCGGGAAGTTCGAATGCCATGACGGGCCTCCTTGTCGTCTTGGAGCGCCGGCGAAGGCGGGGCCGCCGGCTTCGGGGCGGTTATAGGCGCTCGGGCGGGCGCCAACAATGGCGGCGAGGCCGCGCTATCGCCGATTTGCGCCGGCGGCGCGACAATCGTCCGGCGGCGCGACAATCGTCCGGCGGCGCGACAATCGTGTTGCGAACGTGTTGCGGCCCCTGCAGCTTTCCCCTATCGGGCAGTCGCGTTACCGAAAGCGCGCGCCACGGGGGCCAAGGTGAAGCTTTATCTGTCCTCCTACGGACTGGGCGATCATCTCGGTGAATTGACCGCGATGACCGGACCGGAACCGCGCGTCGCCGTCCTGTCCAATGCGCTCGACGGGATTCCCGCGCCCCGACGGCGGGCGCACCGGCGCGACGTTTTCGATCCGATCGCCCACTTCGCCGCCCACGGAATGGCCGCCGAAGAGCTCGATCTTCGCGACTATTTCGGCCGTTCGGAGGCGCTCGAAAAGGCGCTGATGGCGGTGCAGGTCGTCTGGGCGCTGGGCGGCAATGCCTTCGTTCTGCGCCGGGCGATGCGCGAAAGCGCCTTTGACGCGACGATCGGAAAGCTGCTGGAGCGGCGCGACCTGGTCTACGCGGGCTGGAGCGCCGGCGCCGTGGTTGCCGCTCCCGACCTGCGCGGAATTCAGTTGATGGACGATCCCGCCGCGCAGGGGATCGGACATCCGCCCGGCGAGCCGATCTGGGAGGGGCTCGGGCTGATCGATTTTCACATCGTGCCGCATTTCGATTCACCCCATGCGGAGGCCGCCGCGGCGCGCACCGCGGCGGATTTTTATGCGCGCCAGGCAATGCGCTTCGAGGCGCTGCAGGATGGCGATGTCGTCGTGAAGAACGGCGAGGATCTGAGGGTGCTGCGCTCGCATCCGCGCCGGCAGGCGGAACGCTAGGGCGTCTCTGCCGTACCGGTGACCTTGCAGGCGAAGGCGTAGGCGATGGCGGTCTCGCGGATGCGCTCGAAGCGCCCCGACGCGCCGCCATGGCCGGCTCCCATGTTGGTCCTGAGATAGATCGGGCTGTCGCCGGTCTTGGTGGCCCTGAGCTTCGCCACCCACTTGGCCGGCTCCCAGTAGGTGACCCGCGGGTCGGTGATGCCGGCGATCACCAGCATCGGCGGGTAGTCCTGGGCGCTGATATTGTCGTAGGGCGAGTAGGCGGCGATGGTCGCGAAGTCCTTCTCCGAGGTGATCGGATTGCCCCATTCGGGCCATTCCGGCGGGGTCAGCGGCAAGGTGTCGTCGAGCATCGTGTTGAGCACGTCGACGAACGGCACCTCGGCGATGATGCCGGCGAAGAGGTCCGGACGCATGTTGGCGACCGCGCCCATCAAGAGCCCGCCCGCCGAACCGCCCTCGGCGACGATGCGCCTGGGTCCGGCCAGACCTTCCTCGACCAGCTTCTCGGCGACCGCGATGAAGTCCTTGAAGGTGTTGGGTTTGTCCGCGCGCTTGCCGAGCCGGTACCAGCGATAGCCCTTGTCCTTGCCGCCGCGCACATGGGCGATCGCATAGACGAACCCGCGATCGACAAGCGACAGATGGGCGCCGGAAAACCCCGCCGGCATGGAGATGCCGTAGGCGCCATAGCCGTAGAGCAGACATGGCGAGTGCGGCCCCGGCGGGCTATCGGCACGGGTCAGAATGGTGATCGGCACGGTTTCGCCGTCCTCGGCGGTGGCGAATATGCGCCGTGTCACATAGTCGTCCGGATCGTGGCCGGAGGGGATTTCCTGCTCCTTGCGCAACACGCGCCCGCCGGTGGCGACGTCGTAGTCGAAAACGCGCGCCGGGGTGGTCGGCGAGGAATAGGTGAAGCGGATCGTTTCGGTGTCGAACTCGTAGCCGGCGCCGACCCCGAGGGCATAGGCCTCCTCGTCGAAGGCGATGGTCTTCTCGGCGCCGGTCGTCAGATCGCGCAAGACGATGCGCGGCAGTCCCTCGGTGCGCTCGAGGCGCACCAGGAGGCCTCTGATCACGAAGGCGTAGAGGATCAGGACGCCGGCGCGGTGCGGCACGAGTTCGGCCCAGTTGGGCGCCCCCGCCGCCGCCGCATCGACGGTGACGATCTTGAAGTCCTCCGCCCCGTCCGCGTTGGTGCGGATGAACAGCGTGCCGTCGTGGTCGTCGAGATGGTATTCGTGCCCCTCCTCGCGTGCCTGCACCAGGCGCGGTGCGCTGCGGGGCGCGTCGGCGTCGATCAGGCGCGCCTCGCTGGTCAGGTGATCGTGCACGTCGATGACGATCCATCGCCGCGACAGGGTCTTGAAAACCTCGACGAAGAAGCCCGGATCGGCCTCCTCGTAGATCGTCCGGTCGTCGGCCGCCGGGGTGCCGAGGGCATGCAGGCAGACCTTGTAGGGGCGGTGGTTGTCGTCGAGCACGGTGTAGAAGAACGACTGCCCGTCATTGGCCCAGGCGAGGCCGCCGGCGGCGCGTTCGACACGATCGTCGAGGTCCCCTCCGCCCGCCAGATCGCGCACCCGGATGGTGTAGAATTCCGAGCCGTTGCGGTCCGCGGACCAGGCCAGATAGCGGTGCGCGGGGTCGTGAGCGGCGCCGCCGAAACCGAAATAGCCCTCGCCGGCCTCGGCGTTGCAGTCGAGCAGCACCTCTTCGTCGCCGCCGGCGCGCGGCGTGCGCACCAGAACCGGATACTGCTTGCCGGTTTCCATCCGCGAGTTGTAGGCGTAGGGCCCGTCCGGGGTCGGCACGCCGGTGTCGTCCTCCTTGATGCGGCCGCGAATCTCCTTGTAGATCGCCTCCCGCAGGGCTTCGGTCGGTGCGGCGAAAGCGTTCTCGTAGTAGGCGTTTTCGGCCTCGAGATAGGCGCGGATATCCGCCGGCAGCGTCTCCGGGTCCGCCATCACCTGCTGCCAGTTGTCGGCCCTGAGCCAATGATAGGGATCGTCGCGGACGACGCCGTGCTGGCGCGCCCGATGCGGCCGGAGCTCGGCCACGGGCAGGGTCGGCCGCGCATCGGATTGCGGCGTCGGGTGCGGCGCCCGGCGCCGCGGCGGCCGGCTACTCGCCTTCTTCGAAGTCAAGGGCGACCCCGTTGATGCAATAGCGCTGCCCGGTCGGGTTCGGCCCGTCCGGGAACACATGCCCCAGATGCCCGCCGCAGGCCGCGCAGCGGATCTCGATGCGCCGCATGAACATCGAATTGTCCTCGTGCTCGGTGATCGCGTCCGGCGAAATCGGCTGGAAGAAGCTCGGCCAGCCGCTGCCGGAATCGAATTTGGAGTCCGAGGTGAACAGCGGCGTCCCGCAGGCCATGCACGCGAAGGTGCCTTCGCGCTTTTCGTCGTTCAGCGGGCTGGAGAAGGCCGGCTCGGTGCCGTGCTGGCGCAAAACGCGAAACTGATCGGGGGAGAGCCGGGCGCGCCACTCCTCGTCCGACATCTCTTTCTTTTCGGGCTGGGTCATCCTTACCTCGCAATCTGCCGCTTACGTAGGCCGCCGGGGCCGCGATTGGAAGGGCGGATTCGGCGCTCGACGAGATGTGAACCGGCGGTGAGCGGGCGAATGGTCATCTTGTACCCCCTCCCAAACTCGCTAAGTATGAGCCGGCCGATTCGCCATGCCGGCCTCACTGAGCGCGGCGGGCGGCTGACTGAGCGGCGGCAGGGGCCGAACGGGGCGGGGGTGGATTGGTGGCGGTAACCGAATTCAGCTTCCTGCTGATCGCGCTCGCGCCCTTCATCGCCGCCGCGCTGGCGCCGTGGGTGACGCGGTTCGCGGGCCATCATGCCGGCTGGGTTCTTTCGATCGTCCCGGCCAGCATGTTCCTTGCGCTGACCGGGTTCATCGCGCCGGTGTCGCGGGGCGCGCGCGTCCGGGTGGCCATCGACTGGATCCCCGCCGACCCGCCGACCCCCGGCATCCCCTTCAGCTTCTATCTCGACGGGCTGAGCCTGGTTTTCGCGCTGCTGATCGCCGGCATCGGCACGGTCATCATCGCCTATTCGGGGGGCTATCTGAGGGGCCATCCCCACCAGGGGCGGTTCTTCGCCTTCATGCTCGCATTCATGGGCTCGATGATGGGACTGGTGCTCGCCGATTCCATCGTCACCCTGTTCGTGTTCTGGGAGCTGACCTCGATCACCTCGTTCCTGCTGATCGGGTTCGACCACTACCGGCAGGCGGCGCGGCGCGGCGCCATCCAGGCGCTGATCGTCACCAGCGGCGGCGGCCTGGTGCTGCTGGCGGGGCTCATCCTGCTCGCCTACACCAACCAGACCTGGTTCGTCTCCGACATGCTGGCGCGCTCGGGGCTGATCCAGGGCAATGCCCTGTATCTGCCGATCCTGCTGACGGTGCTGGTTGGCGCCTTCACCAAGTCGGCGCAGGTGCCGTTTCACTTCTGGTTGCCCAACGCCATGGAGGCGCCGACCCCGGTCAGCGCCTATCTGCATTCGGCAACGATGGTCAAGGCCGGCGTCTACCTGCTCGCCCGCATGCACCCGGTGCTCGGCAACACTGTCGAATGGAACGTCATCCTGCCGGTCGTCGGCGGCGTCACGCTTGTCACCGGAGCGATCCTGGCGCTGCGCCAGACCGACATGAAAATGATGCTCGCCTACACCACGGTCGGCACCCTGGGGATGCTGGTGATGCTTATCGGCGTCGGCACCGAGGCGGCGATCACCGGCGCCATCCTGTTCCTGATCGCGCACGCCTTCTACAAGGGCGCGCTGTTCCTGATCGCCGGCACGGTCGACCACGCCACCGGCACCCGCGACGTCACCCAGGTATCGGGGTTGTTCACGCGCCTGCCGGTTTCGGCGGTTTCGGCCCTGCTGGCGGCGATCTCGATGGCCGGCCTGCCGGTGTCGCTGGGCTACTTCGCCAAGGACGTGATCTATACGCAGATCGGCGGCGGCCTGCCGCAAGACATCGCGGTGGTGCTCATCGCGCTGGTCGGCAATGCGCTGATGCTGGTGGTCGGGCTGGTGATGGCGATCGGCCTGTTCTTCGGGCCCCGCGTGCCGACCCCGAAAACGCCCCATGAGGGCCCGTTGTCGATGATCATCGGCTCGCTGCTGATCGGCGTCGCCGGCATCGGCGCGGGGCTGTTCATCCACGAGTTCGCGGACCTCTTCGTCGTTGCCTCGGCGTCCACGGTCTACAATTTCGCGATTACCAACGACCTCGAGCCCTGGCATTTCGAGATGCCGCTGCTGGCGCTGTCGGCGGCGACCTGGGCGCTGGGCGCGCTGGTTTTCTGGTACCGCGGCGCCGTCCGCACCGGGCTCAGGCGGCTCGCAAATGTGTGGCGCTGGGGGCCGGACCGGGGCTTTGACCAGGCCATGTTCTCGCTCGTTCGCGGTGCCGGCGCCGTCACCCGGTTCCTGCATCACGGCAAGCTCGAATTCTATCTGATCGTCATCTTCCTGGCGCTGTCGGCGGCGACCTTCGGGCCGGTGCTGATGCATTCCGAGGCGCTGCCGGCACTGCCCGCGATCCCCCACATGTCCTTCTACGAGTGGGGCATCATGGTCGTCGCGCTGATCGGGCTGATCAGCGTCGTCGTCGGCAGGACGCGGCTGGTGGCCATCGTCTCGCTCGGCATCCAGGGGTTTGCCGTCGCCATCATCTTCATGCAGTTCGGCGCCCCGGACCTGAGCTTCACCCAGTTCATGGTCGAGATCTTCTCGGTCGTCATTCTGGCGCTGGTGATGACCCGGCTACGCCTCGATCAGCGGGACCACCGCATCCTCGAGGAGGCGGTGCGCGACGGGGCGCTCGCCATCGTCGCGGGGGCCGGGCTGACCGTGGTGCTCTATCTGGTGCTGCAATCCCAGTTCGACCCGCGCCTGTCGGAGTTCTTCGCCCGCACTTCCGTTCCCCTCGCCCACGGGCACAACATCGTCAACGTCATCCTCGTCGACTTCCGGGCACTCGACACGCTGGGCGAGATCACGGTGGTGCTGACCGCCGGTATCGCGATTCTGGCGCTGATCCGGATTCGCACCGGCGCCCCGGGGCGCCGAGCCGGCGGGGCACCGATGGCCACGGCGGTTGCCGGCGCCGGCCCGGACACGCATGAACCGGCGGCGGCCGAAGGGAGCGGGGCGACATGAATACAGTCATTTTCCGGACCATCGCGCCTTACCTTTCGGCGCTGATGCTTGTGTTTTCCATCTTCGTGCTGCTGCGCGGCCACAACGCCCCCGGCGGCGGCTTCATCGCCGGGCTGATCGGCGCCTCCGCGGTGGCCATCTACGGCATCGCCGCCGGGCCCGCCGAAGTGCGCAAGGCGCTCATCGTGCACCCGATGGTGATGGCCGGTGGCGGAGTGTTCCTGGCCGGCGTGAGCGGGCTCGTGTCGGCCTTCCTCGGGGTGCCGTATCTGACCGGGCTGTGGCTGATGTTCACGCTGCCCGACGGCACCGAGCTGGCCGTTTCGACGCCGCTGGTGTTCGACATCGGCGTGTTCCTGACCGTGCTCGGCGTGCTCTCGACCCTGGCGCTGTCGCTCGAGGAAGACGAAATGGGGTCCCGCTGATGCCCGAATACGCGCTCGCGGGACTGATCGGCGTGTTCTTCACGGTGGCGATCTACCTGATGCTCTCCCGCGCCCTCATTCGCATGCTGCTGGGCGTGGCGATCCTGGGCAACGCGGTCAATCTCCTCATCTTCACCGTCGGCCGCCTGACCCGTGAGGTGCCGCCGATCGTGCCGCCGACGATGACGCAGCCGCCCGAGGCGGTCGCCAATCCGCTGCCGCAGGCGCTGATCCTGACCGCCATCGTGATCGGGTTCTCGCTGTTTGCGTTCCTGCTCGTGCTCGCCTACCGCGCCTACCAGGAACTCGACGCCGACGACACCGACACCATGCGCCTGGCCGAGCCCGAAAACCCGGCCCGCCCGCCGGAGAGCTACTGATGGCGCCGCTCCTCGAGGCCGCTCTCGCCGAAGCCCTGCCGCCGCTGACCGACGCGATGCGGGCGCTGCCCACCGCGGTCACCGACTGGGTGCTGGTCTGGCCGGTGGCGCTGCCGCTGATCGGCGCCACCGTGTTGCTGATCACCAGGGGCCGGCCGGCCTGGCAGTCGACCTTCGCCTTCATGGTGCTGGTGGGCGTTGTGATGAGCGAGGTGCTGCTCGTCCAGCGCATCGCCGCCACCGGCCCGCTGGCGATGACCATGGGCAACTGGCTGCCGCCGTTCGGGATCAGCTTCGCCGCCGACATGCTCGGCGCCCTGTTTGCGCTGGTGGCCGGGATCGTGACGCTCGTGGTGCTGGTTTACGCCCAGTCCGAGGTGCAGCCCCGCCAGACCCGCTACGGCTTCCATCCGCTGCTGCTGGTGATGATCGCCGGGATCAACGGCGCGTTTCTGACCGGCGACGTGTTCAACCTCTATGTGTGGTTCGAGGTGATGCTGATCGCCTCGTTCGGGCTGATGATCATCGGCGGGCGCCGCATCCAGCTCGATGCGGCGGTCAAATACGGCTTCATCTCGCTGCTGGCGACGACGCTGTTCCTGACCGCGGTGGGGTTCATGTACGGGCTGCTCGGGACCCTGAACATGGCCGACATCGCGCGGGTCGCGGCCGACGCCGACCCGGTGGCGCTGGTCGCCGTGCAGGCGATGTTCCTGCTCGCCCTGGCGCTGAAGGCGGCGGCGTTTCCGCTCAATGCGTGGCTGCCGGCCTCCTACCACACACCCGATCCGTCGGTATCGGCCCTGTTCGCGGGCCTGCTCACCAAGGTCGGCGTCTACGCCGCGATCCGCATCTTGGTGGCGCTGATGCCGCCCTCGGCGGCCGAAATCAACATCGCCATCACCGCCATCGCCATGGGCACCCTGATCCTCGGCCCGCTCGGCGCCATCGCCGAGACCAATCTGCGGCGGGCGCTGGGCTTTCTGGTGATCGGCGGCATCGGGGCGATGCTCTCGGGCATCGCCATCGCCGAGCCGGCCAGCGATGCGTATGGGGGCATCTTCGGCTCCGCGATGTATGTGGCGCACTCGATGCTCACGATCACCGGCCTCTACCTCGTCGCCGGGCTGATCGAAGCGGCGACCGGCACCCGCGACACCCGCCGCATGGGCGGGCTCTATCACGCCAACTCGCCGCTTTCGCTGGCCTTCATCTGTCTGGTGCTGGCGATCTCGGGGATGCCGCCGTTCCTCGGCTTCTGGCCGAAATTCGTTCTCGTCAAGTCGGCGCTCGCCGCCGATGACTACTGGATGGCCGGCGTGATCCTGCTCAGCGCCCTGCTGACCACCATCGCCGGGTCGCGGCTGTGGGCCCACATCTTCTGGCGCAACAGCCGGGAGGGCGATCTCTCCGAGGCGCCCAACGACCGGCTCAGGCCGCTCTCGGCCCGGCACCGCTGGCTGGGGCTGGCGCCGGCGGCGGCCCTGACGGCGGCGATCGTCGGGCTCGGATTGTGGCCGGCGCCGCTGTTCGAGGCGGGGCGCATGGCGGCGGTCGGCATTGTCGATCCGGCGCCCTATGTCGCGGCCGTGGGATTGCAGGGAGGCCCCTGATGCGTGTTGTCGCCATCATCGGCTTTGCCGTCATCTGGGCCGCGATCACGGGGGTGTTCACGCTCACCAACGTGATCCTGGGGGCACTCATCGGGGCCTGGGCGCTGTGGGTGGTGCGCGAGCGCATGGCGGCGTCGCGGACCTTCCTCAGGCTGTGGCAGGCGATCTCGCTGTTGGGCCTGTTCATATTCGAGATCATCCTGAGTGCCGTCCGGGTGGCCATGGTCGTCGTCTCGCCACGGCTCGACCGGGTCCTGCATCCGGCCATCATCGCCTACCCGCTCACCCTGACGTCGGACGTTGGAATCACCATGCTGGCCAACATGATCACCCTGACCCCCGGCACCCTCAGCGTCGACGTCTCCGAGGACCGCAAGACGCTGTACGTCCACGCCATCTCGGTGCCGGACCGGCAGACCCTGATCCACTCCATCGCCCGGGGCTTCGAGCGCAAGATCATCGAGGCCTTCGAATGAGCGGGCACGCATTTCTCGATTTCGCCGGCAACCTGTCCCTGGCCCTGCTGACCGGGGCGCTGATCCTGGTCACCATCCGCATCGCGCGCGGGCCGGGACTGCCGGACCGGATCCTGGCGCTCGACATGCTGTTCACGATCGGCATCGGCTACATCGCGGTGATCGCGATCAAGACCGGCTTCATGCTGTATCTCGACATCGCCATTTCGCTCGGGCTGGTCGGGTTCCTGGCGACCATCGCTTTCGCCCGCTTCGTGCTGCAGAGCTGGCGCATCCGCTCGGGCAACGAAGCCAACCACAACCGGGAGTCGCAACGATGATGGAAGGAACCGCCGCCTATATCGCCGGCGCCTTGCTGATCGTCGGGGCGCTGTTCAGCTTCCTGGCGGCGATCGGCATCCTCAGGCTGCCGGATCTCTATACGCGCATGCATGCCGCCTCCAAGGCCGGTACCCTGGGCGCCGGCCTGGCCCTGATCGCCATCGCCATCTACGCCCTGGACGCCGCCGTGGCGCTGCGCGCACTGGCCGGCGTGACCTTCCTGGTTCTGACCGCGCCGGTGGCCGCGCATCTGCTGGCGCGCGCCGCCTACACCGCCGGCTACAAGCCCGCCGCGATCACCCACATCAACGATCTGGAAGCGGACAGCCCGGACGGAGCGGATTAGGAAAGTCTGCTTTCTTTCTCGGGTGCGATGAATTGTCCAAGGTTTATTTGCGCGACGGGGTTGAGTCCGAATTTGGCAATAACATAAAATGCCGTAATCACTTTGCATGAAGTGTGCGCAAACACCAAAAGAATCGGGAAACGCAAAATGAACGAACAGATGCAAGTCGACTCGGCCATGATGAAATCCGATCTGGTCGATTTGTGTACCGACATCGTGAGCGCCTACGTCTCCAACAATTCCGTCTCCCAGACGGACCTGGCGAAGCTCATCACCGATGTCTATGGCGCCTTGTCGGGCCTGTCGGGCCAACAGATGCCGGCCGCCGAGGCGCGCAAGCCCGCAGTCTCCGTCAAGCGGTCGGTCACCCCGGAGTACATCGTGTGTCTGGAGGACGGCAAGAAGTTCAAGTCGCTCAAGCGGCACCTGAGCACCCACTTCGATCTGACCCCCGAGCAGTATCGGGAGAAGTGGGGTTTGCCCCTCGACTATCCGATGGTGGCGCCCAACTACGCCGCCGCCCGTTCGGCGTTGGCCAAGAAGATGGGACTGGGCCGCAAGCGCCGAAAATAACACCGAATCGATGCGATCCAGCACCGGGCCGCCCTTCGGGGCGGCCTTGTTTTTAGGCGCTTGAAGGCATTCGCAACAAAGTTATCCCCGCTGGGGGCGTTTCGCGCTATAGGAATATTGTCATATAGTGCGATGGGAGGCGCCCGATGTCGAAGCGGCCTGGTGATGGGGGAACGAAAACCGAGGGCCAGCGATGGCCGGCGATTTTGGCGGCCCCCGCGCCGGCGGCCAATTTCAATGCGGTCCTCGATCTGGTGCGTGCCGCCTGCCGGGTGCAGCTCACGGAACTGATGTGTCCGACCCGCGCCAACGCCCGGGCGGCACTGGCGCGCCAGATCGCCATGTATCTGATCCATGTCGACCTCGGCGCCACGCTCACCGAGACCGCCCACACCTTCGCCCGGGACCGTACGACGGCGGCGCATGCCTGCGGGCTGATCGAAAACCGGCGCGACGACAAGGGCTTCGATTTGCAGATCCGCTGCCTGGAGGAGGCGGTGCGCGCCGCCGCGGTGACCGGGACCGCCGCAGGGGAACGCCGGTGGGAGATGGGCCGATGAACGCCACCGAACCGCGGCGGGTTGTCCGCTTCGTGCGTCGCCTGATCGCCGCCGGCTCGGCGGCGCCCACCGATGACGGATTTGCCGCCAGAGGCGACGGACGTCCGGCGCGCATCGACCGCCCGACCGCCCGCCGTCTGGTCGCCGCCGGCCTTGTCGAGGCACACGCCGGGCAGCTCCGCCCGACCGCCGAGGCGCGGACCTGGTTGCGCCGGCATCTGGCGGACGCCGACCGCTTCGCCGACCAGCACCGCGACATCCGGCGCGCCCCGGACGGCACGCGGATCAATCAGGCCGAAAGCCCGCTCAGGAAACTGGCCTCGCTGAGCAGCGGATCGGGCAAGCCGTTTTTGTTGCCGCACCATCTCGAGGCGGGGGAGCGCGTCCGGCGCCTTGTCGAGCGCGCCGCGCTGGCGCCGAGAACGACAACCAACTACACCCCCGATCATGTCGCCAGCCAGCGCGCCGACAGCGCCGGGGCGGGCGCCGCGATCTCGGACATGGCGTCGGATGCCAGGCGGCGGCTGGCGCGGCTGGGAACGGACCTGCCGCCGGACAGCCTGGGCGTGGTCATCGACGTGTGCGGATTTCTCAAGGGACTGCAACAGGTCGAATCGGAACGCGGCTGGCCGCAGCGAAGCGCCAAGCTGGTGCTGCGCATCGGGCTGGACCAGGTGGCGCATACCTTCGGCCTGATGCCGTTCGCCGAGGGCCGGGCGTCGGCGCCGACGCGCCGCTGGCGCCAGGGCCCCAGGCCGCCGATGTTCGAGGAGGGCTAGCGCAGGCCCTGGGCCGTCGCCAACCGCGCGGCGTCGCCGCGGATGCGCCGGACCATGGCCACCAGCCCGTTCGAGCGCTGCGTGGTCAGGTGCTCCCGAAGCCCCAGCCGGTCGAAAAACCCGATGGCGTCGGTCGCCGCGATCTCGGGCGCCGGGCGCCCAGAATAGAGCGCGATCAGGATCGCCATCAGCCCCTTGACGATCATGGCGTCGGAATCGCCGCGATATCTGAGAATGGTCTCGCCGCCGCGCTCCTCGGGCTCGGTGACCAGCCACACTCGGGACACGCACCCCTCGACCTTGGTCGCCGGGTTGCGTTCCTCGCCGGTGAGCGGCTCCAGGGTCTGCCCGAGCTCGATCAGGTAGCGGTACCGGTCCTCCCAGTCGTCCAGAAACTGGAGGTTGTCGGAGACTTCGTCGATCGACATGGCGGCCGGGGGCATGATCGCCACTTATATAGGCGCCGCCGGTGCCGGGCAAAGTGGACAAAAAAAAGGAGCCGTAGACGCGGGACAGTGCATCTACGGCTCAAGCGCAGGAACCGCTCGTCTGGAGTAGCGTCGGGGAAGTGACGCGGCTCCTGCTAATTCACCCCAGCCATTCGGGGCGCGGTGGGGGTGTCGGCGCCACGAGGTCAGGGGTGAGGTCCTGCTGCAATTCGGAGCCGAGGGGCCCCGTCGACTTTTTGGAGGTCAGTATTGCGGCAAGGATTTCGGTGCATGGGCCGCTTTCGCATTGGCCCGCCAGGGCCTGCTCGGCGATCAGGGACCCGCCCGCCTGGAGCGCGCCGGCCGTGAGATCCTGGCCGGCCCGCTGCAGGTCCGGATGTCCGGACGTGACGACCAGATAGCCGACGCCCAGCCAGAATGCGGATCGCAACAAGACCATGAAAGTTGCCCACCAAATGACGCTGCCGGATATCCCGGCGCTTCGGATGAGCACCCTAGGGGCGGCGAGTAAAACGGACCTGCTGGCAATCGATAAAATTTGACGAGAATTGCAGCTTTCCGGCCCCCCGGCGGGTGACGGTTTATTTACCACCTGGCCACTTTCAGGCGCCTGTGGGCGGCCTCGGGATGCCCGGAATTGCGCGCTTAATCCCCTCTTAGGGCATCGGTGAAAATGTCGAACGCGACGGCGGTTTCGATCAACGCTGCGGACAACTCAACATGCGCCAACGCCAAGAGCATTCGGCCTCCGCGCGACCCATCTCCAGCTGGCGTGGTGCCAGCGCCCATCCCGACAATCTGCGCGGCTCGACGTTGTGGCTCAACTCGATCTTCGCGCTGGTGGTCTCCGCGGCGCTGTTGCCGTTCGTGCTGTGGCTGCAGGCGGCCGGCGTTTCCGCGCCGCTGGCCCTGGACGTCGCCGTCATGGTCACCGCCGGCGCCTGTCTGGGGTTGCATCGGGCCGGCCGCGACGAGCTGGTGACCGCCATTCACATCGCCGGGCTGCTGGCGGCGGGGGTGGTGTTCTCGCTGGCCCATCCGAGATTTGCCGATTTTGGCCTGGCGACGATCCTGCTGGCGCCGATCTATGCGGTCCTGCTGGCCAAGCTGCCGCAGAAGCGGCTGGCCTGGGGCGCCACCGCGGTGGCCGTCGGGTTCGTGGACCTGGCGCATTTCGGCGTCATTCCCCTCAGCGTGCCGATGCGCGAGGTGTGGGCCGCCTGGCTGTCGGTGGTCACCTTCGTGGTCACCGGGTCGCTTGTCACCTTCGCCGCCTGGCGGCTGTCGCACGCCTTCCTCGTCTTCCAGCGCTCGCAGGTGCAGGCGTTCCACCACCTTGTCGAGAACATCCAGGACGCGGTGGTGCGCTATTCGGCCGCCGGCGAGATGCTGTTCATCTCGAAATCGTCGGAGGCGCTGTTCGGCTGCCGCCGCTACCAGCTCGCCGGCGACGGCCTGATCGAACGCATTCACGTGCTCGACCGGCCCAAATACCTGCACGCCCTCGACGAGACGCGCCATCACGGGTTCGCCCGGGTGGTGGAGATCCGCGTGCGCAGCGATCTGGAGGGCGTCAGCGCCTTCTTCTGGATCGAGGCGTCGCTGTCGCCGGTCCACAACGCCCGCCCCGGCCGGCGCGGCTACGAAGTCGTGGCCGTGTTGCGCGACGTCACCGTGCGCAAGGACTACGAACAGGAAATCCGCAAGGCCAGGGAGGCCGCCGAGGCCGCCTCGGAGACCAAGTCGCGGTTCCTCGCCACAATCGGCCATGAGCTTCGCACGCCGCTCAACGCCATCGTCGGCTTCACCGAGATGATGCTCAACCGCATCGGCGGCGAACTCAGCGAGGATCACGAGGAATACGCCCAACTGATCCTGCAGTCCGCCCAGCATCTTCTCGAGATGATCGTGATGCTGCTCGACATGTCGAAGATCGAGGCGGGCAAGTTCGAGCTTCACCTCGACAGGTTCAATCCCGCCGGACTTGTCGAACCGTGCCTGTCGATGATGGAGGGCGCGGCCAAGGAGCGGCGGATCGCCTTCAAGCGCGACATCGCGCCGGAACTGCCGGCGATGTCCGGCGACGAACGCGCCTGCCGGCAGATCTTGCTCAATCTGATTTCCAACGCCATCAAGTTCAGCCCCGAAGGCGGCACCGTCACGGTGAAGATGCGGCTTGCCGGCGCCTCCATCGTCATCTCGGTCGTCGACCAGGGGATCGGCATGGCGCCCGACGAGATCGCCCGTGTCGGCGAGCCGTTTTTCCAGGCCCACAGTGCCCTGAACCGCCAATACGAGGGCGCCGGGCTCGGCCTGTCGATCGTCCGCGGACTTGTCGAATTGCATGGCGGCCAGCTCAAGGTCGCCTCCCGGCCCCGGATCGGCACCACCGTCAGCGTCATGCTGCCGGTGAGCGGCCCGACTGCAAACCGGCTGGCGCCGCCCGAAGACGCAGTGCAGCCGCCGGAAAGCGCCGAGCCGCCGGCCGAATTGCCGCCCGCCGCCGAAGCCCGCCCGTCGCGGCTGCCCAGAACCGCTTGAGGATCATCCATGCAAGCCAGAGCCATCTACCATTCGTTTGCCTCCCGCAGCCTCATCCTGGGGAGCGTCTGGGCCATCCTGCGCCTGGTGTTTCGACGGCTCGCC
>Ga0315550_1001415_pt1 | contig 14807 bp, 10 predicted proteins | sample SalMarSW160190MG_2_FD_203100 | JGI IMG/M metagenome (GOLD analysis project Ga0315550, IMG submission 203100) | Salt marsh sediment microbial communities from the Plum Island Ecosystem LTER, Massachusetts, United States - Salt Marsh Sediment SW1601-90 ... | reverse complement strand
CCGCTTGAGCCCGTCCTCGATCACCTCGGCGCACACCTGCGAGGCCCCCAGGATCACCGAGCCGCATCCCAGAATGCCCGCCGCGACCGCCGCCTGCAGCGCCTCCGGCTCGGCGGCATGCGTCATACGCGCCGCCTGCACCGAGGGAACGAGCCCGTGTTCGGCGATCGAAACCAGCAAGAGGTCGAGGAAGAACCGCTGCTCCTCGGTCGGCTCGCGACCGGTCACTAGCAGGTGGAAGTACGAGGTGAAACCGAGCCGCCCCATCACATCGGCGCACAGATCCCGCCCCCGCACCTCGATCCGCTCCGGAGAGGCCGTCGATATCGCGGTGCTCGCCGAACCCGGCTTGCCGATCTGCATGGCGCCTCTCCGATCCGTCGGCAATCCGCCCATTGCCTCGGGCGACCTTGTTGTTATACAATTTTGTCCGACAATATGGTCCGAGTCAACCTTTGGACGTCCCATGAACGCACCTGTGCGAACCCCGAGCGGCTCGGTCGTCGACGACCTGGCGCGTCAGCTCGCGCGCGGCATCCGCGACAACCGCTTCGCCCCCGGTCAGCGCCTGGTCGAGGCCGACCTGACCCGCGAGCTCGGGGTCAGCCGCGGATCGCTGAGGGAGGCGTTCCGGCGCCTGGCGTCCGACGGCCTGATCGAGATCGCCCCGCACAAGGGGGCCATGGTGCGCCGCCTCTCCCGCACCGAGGCGATGGAGCTGTTCGCGGTGCGCACCGAGCTCGAGGCGCTGGCCGCCCGACTGGCGGCCGCCAGGATGGTTGACCCGGACGTGCGTTGCGCCTTCCAACAGGCAATCGCGCCGATCCGCATGTCCGAGGCCCGCCGCTCGGCGGACGACTACATCGAGGAAAACCGCGTCTTTCACGACGCGGTCATCGCGGCCAGCGGCAACTCGCAGCTCATCGCAATCAGTCGGCGGTTTCAGATGCCGCTCATCCTCTCGCAGCTTCGCGCGGCGCTGCCCCCCGAGGCGATGGCGGACTCCGTCAGCGAGCATCGCGCCGTCGCCAAGGCCATCCTCAACGGCAAGCCCGACAAGGCCGCCAATCGGATGCGCCGGCATCTGACGCGGGCCGCCGAGCTGCTCGATTCGGTGCCGGCGAGCTGCTTTGCAGCACCCGCTTCGACTGCCCAAACCGTGCCGGCCTGACCGCAGGGGAACCGATGCGCAGCCGGGCGCCCGGACCAGACCGGCACGGGCAAAATGAAGGGCGCAGCCCCCAGCTGCGCCCTTCCACGAGTCGGCGTTGGCGGTCGTATCAGCTGCCGGAGGCGAACACGGCGAGGGAGCCGTTGGCTGCCTGACCGACCGCAACGACCGACTCGATGGGGATGCCCGCGCCCGCCAGCCAGACCGAGAGCATCTCGTTGGCGGCAATGGCGGCGTGCAGGTCGATCACCTCGGACCAGTTGGCTTCGAGAGCCGAATCGAAGACCTGCCGATTTTCGGCGGTGAGCCAGTATTCGATGTCGAAGGCAACGCTGCCGGTCAGCGAGCTCATCGCGTCGAAGCTGCCTTCGCTCCAGCTGCTCTCCTCGATGAGGCGGACTACGGTTGCGATACGCACATCGATGCTCTGCGCTGCAAGCAACGCCGCCACCATCGAGTCGGATGCGTGGGCGCCGAGCGCCGCATTCGTATTCGCACCGTCGCTGGGTTCGCCACCACCGGTGGTGATGGCGGCTCCAAATTCCGCGCCGAGCCCCAAGGTGGAGTGGCTTGAGCCGGCGCTGGCTGAACCGCTGCTCGTCGCGCTTCCTCCGAATGCCAGGTCGAGGGCGTCAGCCGGGGTGGCGAATCCCAGGGCGACGGTGAGGGCTGAAATCGAAACCATAAACCACGCATCCATGACGAAACTCTCCATTCCCACGTTCACTGAGAATCGAAAGCTAGCCGACCGCGCCTGACCGATCCGTGAGCCCTCGGTCAGCGTTTTGTCAGATTTGGCCCGGTAGGCTTGCACTCATGAACACGACACGCACCGCGCCTCTGGTGCTGGGCTTTTTCTGCTGCGTTTGGCTGGACCTTGCGACCGCGGCACCGGCGCAGGGTCTGCTCGAAGATGTCGGCAATACCGTCAGCGGCGTGACCGAGACGGTGACCGAAACCGTCGAACAGGGTTCCCAGACCATCAATCAGACCGTCGAGGGCGCCCTCGGCACGGTTGAGCAGACGCTCGAGGAGACACTCGGCGGCGGCGCTCAGGGCTCCGCCTCCACCAGCGAGCAGGAGTTCGCGCTGCAGGCGGTCCGAAGCGGTCGCGCCCTGCCGCTGGAGGATATGCTGTTTCTCGCGCGGCTGTCTTACGAGGGCGAGGTCATCGACGTGCACCTGGTGACCGCTCGCGGAATTCTTCTTTATCAACTCACATTTCTCGCCACGGACGGCGAGATTTTTGATACCTATTTCTATGCAGCAAACGGGAACCCGGTTCGCAAGTCGAACTGATGCGCATACTCGTCGCCGAGGACGACCCCCGGATCGCCGGGGCGCTGTCCACCGCTCTGGAGATGGCCGGATTCGTCGTTGAAACCGAAAGCGACGGCGAGGAGGCGTGGTTTCGCGGCGACACGGAGCCCTTCGACGCCGTCGTTCTCGATCTCGGCCTGCCGACACTCGAAGGACTGGCCGTCCTTAAGCGTTGGCGCAAATCCGGTCGCTCACAGCCGGTCCTGATCCTGACCGCCCGCGACAATTGGGACGAACGCGTCGAAGGGATAGAGGCCGGCGCGGACGACTATGTCGGCAAGCCCTTTCGGATCGAAGAGGTCGTGGCAAGGGTGCGCGCGCTGATCCGCCGCTCCACCGGCCACGCCTCTCCCCGCATCGAAGTCGACAATCTCAGCCTCGACACGCGCACGAAGCAGGTCGCGGTCGACGGCGTCCTGGTTCCGCTCACTCCCCAGGAGTACCGTCTGGTCGCCTACCTGATGCATCAGCAGGGGCGCGTGGTCTCCCAGATGGAGATCACCGAGCATCTTTACGCCCAGGATTTCGAGCGCGAATCCAATTCGGTGGAGGTGCTGGTGGGCCGTGTCCGCAAGAAACTCGGAGCCGACGTCGTGAGGACCCGGCGTGGCTTCGGCTACTTTATCGGCGGTGATCCGACTTGAAGCCCTATTCGCTGCGCCTGCGGCTGCTGCTTTGGGCCGCGCTTGGCGTTTCCCTGGCCCTTCTGGTCGCCGGCATCGCCATCGCTGCCATGTTTACCTCCAATGTCGAACACAGAGTACGCCAGGACCTGGACGCCACCTTCACGCGCCTGGCGGCGCTGATCGATCACGAGTCCTCGCCCCCTTCACTGGCGTCCCCGCTGGCCGATCCGCGATACGATACCCCGTTTTCCGGCCTCTACTGGCAGATCCGGGATCTCGACACCGCGCTCGTGGGCCGGTCCCGTTCGCTGTGGGATTTCGAGCTCCAGGCGGGCTCCCCGCCGGCGAATTCGGACCGCGGGTGGTTTGCGGTCATCGCAGGCCCTGGCGACCACGATTTGACCGCTCTGGTGCGCCAGGTCCGGGTGACCACCGACGCCGGGCCGCGCTCGCTGCGGGTAATCGTCGCCGAGGACCGCTCGATCCTCGGCGCCTCGATCGCTCAATTCGGTCGCGATCTGGCGCTGGCCCTTCTGGTGCTGGGCGCCGGCCTGGTCCTCGCCGCATGGCTGCACGTGCATTTCGGTCTCAAGCCGATGACCGCCATCAGGCAAGGCGTCGAGGATGTCCGCCGAGGCCGCGCCCAACGATTGTCCGGCCGCCATCCGTCCGAGGTGATGCCCCTGATCGGCGAAGTCAACGATCTGTTGCGCTCGCAACAGGCCTCGATCGAATTCGCGCGCGCCCGCGCCGCCGACCTCGCACACGGACTGAAGACCCCGCTGGCCGTTTTATCCACCATCGCCGCCGAGTTGCGCCAGCGCGGCGATGCCAAGACCGCCGATCTGATTGAGCAACTTTCCGGGGAGATGGCCGACCGGGTCGACTATCAACTGCGCCTGTCGCGGCTGCACCAGCGTACCCGCTCGGAGGTGCTCAGCGCCTCGCTAAACAAGGCACTGGACAGGGCGGTGCTGGTCCTCAAGCGCACCCGCGCGGGCGAGGACCTCCAATGGCGGGTCAACGTCGAAGCCGATCTGTGGGTCGACATCGATCCCCACGACCTCACCGAACTGGTCGGCGTCATCCTTGAGAACGCCGCCGAATGGGGCGAATCGACGGTGACCATTGCCGCCCGCCGGCGAGGCGACAAGGCCATCGTCGATGTGGAGGATGACGGCCCGGGTCTGCCCGATCCGCAGCTGCACACGGTCGTTCAGCGCGGCAACAAACTCGACGAGACCGGTCACGGTAGCGGTCTGGGTCTGGCCATCGCCGCCGAGATCGTGCAGCTCAATCGCGGCACGCTCGAATTCGGCCATGCCGGTCTTGGCGGTCTGTCGGTGGCGCTTGCGCTGCCCCTATCGTCGTGAGTGCGGCGGTCGCTGCCCTCGATGGCGTTGCGGTGGCGGGACGCCCGCCGCAACCGCTGCCTGGCGCTCCTAGGGCTGCGCGAGAGCCTGCCGGTCCTCCACCAGTACCCCGTCGGCGATCCGGTCGGACGGATGCACGATCACCTGCTCGCCCGCCTCGAGTCCCGATTTGACTGCCGCATAGCGGGCGTCCCGCGACCCGATCTCGACCCGCCGGACCTCGGCCCTGCCCTCGCTGACCGCATAGAGCGCCCAGTCTTCCTCGAGACGGAACAGCGCCGAATTGGGCGCCAACACCGCGTCCTCGACCCGTTCGACCTCGATGCGCACGAACACCTGGTAGAGATGCCCCAGCTGCCGCCATTCATCGGGGTCGTCGAGAATATCCAGATGCACCCTGACCCGCTGCTCCTCGACGCCCAGCGCCGATATCTTGGTGAACCCGATCGGCTCGATCTGGTGCACCCGCGCGTCGAGGTCCTTGTCGCCGCCCCAGTTGCTGATCCGCGCCGGCGCGCCCGCCTCCTGCCCCTTGATGCGGACCGCGTCTCCGGACAGCAGATCGACCACGACCTCAAGATCGCGCGGATCGCCGACGGTCAACAGCGGCGCCCCGGCCGGCAGCGACCGCGCCGATGCGTTGGAGACCTCGAGCACTTCGCCCGAAACCGGCGCCTCGACGTCCAGCCGCCGTGTCAGCCGCGTATCGCCGCCCGGCTCCATCAGCCGAACCTGCGCCTCCTCGAGCTGGCGCTGCCTGAGTTCCAGCAGCGCTTTCGCGTTCGAGAGCCGGAGATTGGCGCGATCGAGCTCCAGCTGCGCCTGATCGGCCGCCTGCTGGGTGGTCAAACCGCGCGCCAGCAGACGATTTGACCGGTCCACTTCCGACGTCCAGTACGCCATTTCCGCCTCGGCGCCGGAGATTTCGGTCCCGGCCGAGTTGGCCGCCGCCTGGGCGGTCCGCACCGCCGCTTCGGCCTCGGCGCGGCTGCGCTCGTCGAGAAAGCCGCTCAGTTGCGGCACGATGCTGGCGACGATCGTGCCCGCTTCAACCCGGTCGCCGACCTCCAGGGGAATGCGCTGCACGTCACCGCCGATCGGCATCGAAATGTCGTAGGTCGCGCGGACCCGCGCCACGCCCTCGTCGTCGATGGTCACAACGAGCGTCCCGCGCTCCACCGTTTCCAGGTCGACCGGGATCGGCTGCGGCGTGAAGGCCCACCACAATCCGCCCGCACCGACAATCGCGATCACGGCGATGATCGCAATGCGCCGCCATCCCATCGGCCTATTCCCTTGTCTTGAGGACCGCCACCAGATCGAGCCGCGCCACCCGGCGTTGCACCACATAGGCAGAGATGGCCGTCGCCGCCAGTACCACCAGCGAGGCGTTGGCGTAGGTCGTCCGCGCGATCAGCAGCGGAAACCGGAACAACTCGCTCGCCGAGGCTTCCATAATGGAGGTCGCCATTGCGTATCCGAACACCCACCCCAGGGGAATGGCGATGAGCGTCAGAAGCGCCAGTTCGCTGAGGAAGATCTCCGACACCTCCGTGCGCGTGAACCCCAGGACCCTCAGGCTCGCGAGCTCCCGGCCCCGCTCGGAAAGCTGGATTCGCATGGAATTGTAAACAATCCCGAACACGATGATCACCGCCAGCGTCACATAGATGGCCCGCGACAGCCCCATATTCTCCCCGATCGTCTCCCGCAGCGTCTCCAGGGACCGCCGCTGCAGGGTCATCCCGGCGATGGCGGGGGTCGCCTTCACCGATGCGTAAAGCGCATCGGTCCTTGCCTCGTCGATCGCCAAATGCGCCCCGCTCGCCAGGGCCCCCTCGCCCAGCGCCCGGTTGAGCTCGCCGATTTCCATATAGGCGCCGAGCCCCATGAACTGCCGGGTAATCTGCACCACCGGAAGCACCAGCGTCCGGTCCCTGCCGTCGAGGATCTCGGCCTGCACCGTCTCCCCGACCCTTACCCCCAGCGCCTCGGCCATCGCCTCGGACAGCACCAGCCCGCCCCGCGGGATCGAGACGGGCTTCAGATCGACGTCGATGACCCGGTTGAGATCGGTGTGGGCCGGCATGCCGATGAGCTGGCTGCGCCGGTCGATCTGTCCGTGGCTGAGCGACACCGGCACCGCCCGGAACGGCTCGGCGGCAACCACCCCCGGCAACCGGCGCACCGATTCGATGCCGCCCGGACCCATCGGCCGGGTGAAGCTCAGACTCGCCTGCTGGCGCTCGGCGACGAAGAAGCTCGCATCGATCATGAAATCGACCGAATCCTCGGTCGACAGCCCGCCCACCAGCAGCCCCGTGGACAGCGTGATCCCGACAACCGTCAGCACCGCCCGCATAGGCCGGCGGCTCATATTGCGCGCCGCCATCGTCAGGCTGTGGGGCAGCAGCCCGATCAGCCCCATCCGGTCGAGCAGGCCGCGCCGATAGGTGAGCGGCGCCGGCGGCGCCATGGCCACGGCGGCCGACAGCGAGAGCACCGAGCGCACCGCCATCAGCGCCCCCGCCGCCCCGGCGGCGAGCGCCGCCAGCCCCGAGATCGCGAAGACGTCCGGGCGGTCCTGGAAGAACAGGAACGGGAATTTGTAGAACTCGGCATAAAGCGCCGCCATGCCGCGCCCGGCCCACATCCCCACGCCCCAGCCGATCACCACCCCGAGCATCGAGATCACCAGCGCCAGCTTCATGTAGTGCCAGGCGATCGACCAGGAATGATACCCGAGTGCCTTTAACAGCCCGATCTGCTCGCGTTCCAGCGTGATCAGCCGCGCCAGGGTCATGTTCACCAGAAACGCCGCCACCGCCAGGAAGATGGGCGGCAGCACGTAGCTCATCGCCTCGAGCTGGGTGAGCTCGGAACTCAGGAACGCATGGCTGATCTGGTCGTCCCGACCGTAGGCCCCCCTGCCGCCGAACGGCTTGAGAATGTCATCGAGCCGCTCGATCACCTCGGGCTCGACGGCGCTGCGGGACAGTTCCAGGGAGATCGAGTTGAAAGCGCCGACAAGATCGAACGCCGCCGCGGCGTCCGAGTAGGGCATCCAGACGATCCCGAAACGCCGATTGTCGGGCAGGATGCCGCCGCCGCCGACCGAATAGATGAACTCCGGCGACAGAGCGATGCCGACGATCCTCAGCGTCATTTTCTCCCCGCCCAGGATCGCCGAAAGCTGGTCTCCAGGGTGAAATCCGTGCGCCTCCGCGAACGGGCCCGAGACCGCGATCTCGCGGCGATTGGGGCTCGGCGCCCCGCCTTCGATGTAGTAGAGCCCGTTCAGACGCGGCTCGCCGAGGTCGGGGATCGTCAAGACCAGACCGCTCGCCGGCTCCGCCATGCCCTCGATGTCGAGCACCGCCGAGTTCTGGATGCGCGGCTCGACCGCCACCACCCCCTCGATCCTGGCGATCTCATCGGCGACCTGAGCGGGGGCCCGGGTCGCGGTCGCGAACACCTCGGCGAAGCGATAGCGCTCGTAATAGGCCGCCTGGGTTTCCGAGAGCGCCCGATAGGCGCCGATCCCGAGCACCAGCGTCATCACGCCCGCCGCCGCCACCAGCGCGATTGCCAGCCCCTGCGCCCACAGGCGCCGAAAGTCCCGGATCAGCTTGATATCGAGCGGGCTCACCAGCTCACCTCGGCCGGCTTCAGCCGGGTTTCGTTGCGTTGTTCGTCCACGATCTGGCCGTCGGCCATGAACAGAACCCGATGCGCGATGCGCTGGATTTCGGCGTTGTGCGTGATGATCACCGTCGTCGTGCCCAGCTCGGCGTTGACGTCGTTGAGCGCTTCGAGAACCGTGATCCCGGTCTGGATGTCCAGCGCCCCGGTCGGCTCGTCGCACAACAGGACATTGGGCCGCTTCGCGATCGCCCGCGCGATCGCCACCCGCTGTTGCTCGCCGCCGGAAAGCTGCGAGGGGAAGTGATCGACGCGCGGGCCCAGACCGACCCGCTCAAGCGCCTCTTCCGCCTTCATCGGTTGCCGCGCGATCTGGGTCACCAGCGCCACGTTCTCGCGCGCCGTCAGGGACGGCACCAGATTGTAGAACTGGAACACAAACCCGACATTCTCGCGCCGGAACAGCGTCAGCCGCCGTTCGCTGAGTTTCGTCAGCTCCATCTCGCCGAACCAGGCCCGCCCCGATGTCGCCCGGTCGAGCCCGCCGAGGATGTTGAGCAGGGTCGACTTGCCGGACCCCGAATGGCCCAGCAGCACCGCCAGCTCGCCTTCCGCCACGTTGAGGTCGACGCCCCGCAGGGCGTGCACGGCCGTGGCGCCCGTCCCGTAGATCTTTGTAAGCTGCTCGGTGCGAAACGCCGTCCGGTCCATGCCAATCGACTAGCATTTTGACCGGCCCCGGCAAATCGCTGCTTTTCCGCCCCTGGCGCACCGAGCCGGCTGGATGATCGCTCACCGGTGCCTGTGGGCTGTGCTACATTGTCTGACACAAGCACCGGCCCGGAAAGACACGACGTGAAGGTAGCTGACTGGCTGCAAGATCTCGGCCTCGAACGGTACGCCACCTCGTTCGCCGAGAACGACATCGAAGCCGCCACGCTCGGCGAGCTGACCGAGGACGACCTGAAGGAACTCGGGGTGACCTCGCTCGGTCACCGCAAGAAACTGATGGCCGCGATCAGCTCGCTCAATGGCGCCGTCGACGACGCCGCGCCGTCCGTGGCCGGCTCGCCCGCCACTCGCGAGCGGCAGGCCGGCGAACGCCGCCAGGTCACCATCCTGTTCGCGGATCTGTCGGGATATACCGAGCTGTCCACGCGTCTCGACGCCGAGGAGCTCAGGGCTGTGATCGATCGCGTCTTCGCGGTCGTCGACCGGATCGTCGAGGACTATGGAGGCACCATAGACAAGCATATCGGCGATGAGGTGATGGCGCTGTTCGGCGCCCCGATCGCCCATCACGACGACCCGCTGCGCGCCGTCAGGGCCGGCATCGACATCCACGGCGCCATCGCCGCCCTCGCAGAGGAACTGGGCCGGGATCTGTCGGTTCACCTCGGCATCGCCAGCGGCTCGGTGGTCGCCGGCGGGGTCGGCGACGGGGCGCGCGACGAATACACGGTGCTCGGCGATTCGGTGAATCTGGCGGCGCGGCTGAATTCCCGCGCCAAGGGCGGAGAGACCCTCATCTCCGATGCCGTCAGGCGCGCCGTCGCCGGGACCGTCGAATGCGAGGCGCTCGGCGAGGTCGAGGTCAAGGGTTTCGCCGAGCCGGTGCCGGTGTTTCGCGTGCAATCGCTGGCCGCCCCCGAGGGGCGCCGCGGCGAAGGAGCGTTCGTGGGACGGCGCAGCGAATTGCGCCAGTTTGCGGGCCTCATCGAAGGCTGCCGGGAAACCGGCACCGGCGGAACGATCGTCGTGCGCGGCGAGGCCGGCATCGGCAAGACGCGGCTGGGCGAGGAGTTCGCCGCCATCGCCGAATCCAACGGCTTCAAGGTCCACCGTAGCCTTGTTCTGGATTTCGGCGTCGGCAAGGACCAGGACGCCGTCCGCGCGCTGTTGCGCAGCCTGCTCGGGCTCGAAGCCGGCGCCGACGACGACGAACGCGCCGCGGCGGCCGACCGCGCCATCGAACAAGGCCTGATCGATCCCGAAGGCAAGCCCTTCCTCGACGACCTTCTGGGCCTCGAGCTGGGCCTCGAAGATCGCACCGTCTACGACGCGATGGACAACGAGGTGCGCAACCAGGGCAAGCGGTCGGTCCTGACCACGCTGCTCGCCCGCGTCAGCCCCGCCACCCCGCAGATGCTGATCGTCGAAGACGTGCACTGGGCCGACCCGCTCGTGCTGAGCTATCTGGCGGCGCTGACTTCCGAGGTCGCCGCGTGCCCTTCCGTCCTATTCATGACTACCCGCATCGAGGGCGATCCGCTCGATCTCGACTGGCGTTCCACAACCCGCAACAGCCCGTTGATCACCATCGATCTGGTGCCGTTGCGCGCCGAAGAAGCCGCCGAGATGGCCAAGGGCTTCCTGAACGCCAGCACCGAGGTGGCGATGGCGAGCATCGAGCGGGCCGAGGGCAACCCGTTGTTTCTCGAGCAACTGCTCAGAAGCGCCGAGGAACGCGGCGGCGACGAGATCCCGGCATCGATCCAGTCGCTGGTGCTGTCGCGCCTCGACCGGCTGCCGGCGGTCGACAAGCGCGCCCTGCAGGCCGCCTCGGTCATCGGGCAGCGATTCGCCCCGGCGGCGGTTCGCCATCTGATCGAGGATGACGATTACTCCTGCCGCACCCTGATCGAGCACCACCTGGTGCGCCCGGAAGGCGACGGCTACCTGTTCGCCCATGCCCTAATCCAGGAGGGCGTCTACTCCTCACTGCTCAACGCCTCCAAACGCGAGCTGCATCTGCGGGCGGCCGCCTGGTACGCCGACAGGGATCTCTCGCTGACCGCTCAGCATCTCGATCGCGCCGGCGACGAACGGGCCGCCGACGCCTACCTCGACGCCGCCCGCGCGCAGGCGGCCGAATACCATTTCGACAGCGCCCTCAGCCTCATCGGCCGCGGCCTGGAGCTGGTCACCGACACCTCCCAGCGATGCGAATTGCTGGGGCTGCAGGGCCGGATGCGCTACGCCGTCGGCGACATCTCCGGCTCGCTGCAGGCGTTCGAGGCGATATTCGACGTCGCCGAGGACGACGCCGAGCGCATACCGGCCTGGATCGGGGTCGCCGAGGCGATGCGGCTCACCGACCGCATCGAGGAAGGTCTGCAGGCCCTCGACAAGGCGGAAACCGCCGCCACCGCCGCCGGCCGCGATCTCGACCTCGCCCACATCCACCATTTGCGCGGTAATCTCCTTTTCCCCTCCGGCGACTACGAGGCGTGCCGGATCGAGCATGAAAAGGCACTCGCTCACGCCGAGCGCGCCCACTCGATCGAATTCACCGCCCGCGCCCTGGGCGGGCTGGGCGACGCCTTCTATGCCAGCGGCCAGATGCTGACGGCCCGGGACTATATCGTGCGCTGCCTGGACCTTGCCGAAAAGCACGGGTTCGGCTCGATCGAAGTCGCCTATACCTTCATGCGGGGCGACGCGGCGCTCTATCAGGGCCGGCTCGATCTGGCGATCGCGGACTCCCGGCGCAGCCGCGAAATGGCGGTGCGGGTCGGCGACCGGCGCGCCGAGGCCTTCGCCGGCTGGATCGACGTCTCATCGGTCATCTTCACGGCGCATTTCGACCGCGAACAGGTCTCGGCAACCCTCGCGCGGATGCGCGAAATCACCGACCAACTGGGTTTGCGGCGGGTCGTGCCCTTGCTCAACATGACCGAGGCCATGTTGTGCGCCCAGGACGGCGACTACGACAGGATCGATCCGCTCATGGAACAAGCCTTCGCGGCGTGCGAGGAGGCCGGTGTCGGCTTCGCCGGACCCTGGGTCCTGGGCATGCACGCCTGGCTCACCCGCAATCCCGACATTCGTCGGCGGGCCCAGGCGAAGGGTGAAGACCTGCTCAAAACCCAGCTGTGCGTGTCGCACAACCACATCTTCTTCTATCTCCTCGCCATCGAGGTCAGCATCGAGGACCAAAACTGGCCCGAGGCCAGCCGCTATGCCGACCTTCTGGAGGCCTACATGTCCCGCGAACCCGCCCCGCTAACCGACCTGGTGATCGGCCGCGCCCGAGCGCTGGTGCGCCATGCCGAAGGCGACCGCGACGCAGCGCTTGCCGGGCAACTGCGCGATCTGCGCGCCAGGGCTGTCGAATTCGGCTACGACCGGGCCGTGCCGGCGCTGGATGCGGCGCTTTCGGATTACGAGGCGAGCCCCGGACCAAACTGAGGCGCCGATGCCGCTGGCCGCCCCGTCCTCCCATGCCATCAACCCGCTCCTCGAGCTTCCCGCCGTCGAGCTCCGGGACCGCCTGGCCGCCGGCGCCCTGCGGGCAGTCGAGCTCGCGGAAGCCTGCATCGCCCGCGTCGAAGCACGCGAGCCCGAGATCGGCGCCTGGGCCTGGTTCGATCCCGACCACGTCCGCGAGCAGGCCGCCGACCTGGATGCGCACCGCGCTTCCGGCCGCACCATTGGCCCGCTGCACGGTCTGCCGGTCGGCATCAAGGACATCATCGACACCGCCGGCATCCCGACCGAAAACGGCACGGTGCTCGATGCCGACCGGGTGCCGACTCGGGACGCCTGGATCGTCGCCCGCCTCAAACAAGCCGGCGCCGTCATCATGGGCAAGACGGCAACCGCGGAACTGGCGTTTGCGCATCCGGCGGCCACCCGCAATCCCCGCGCCCCCTCGCACACGCCGGGCGGCTCGTCCTCCGGCTCCGCCGCCGCCGTCGCCGACCGGATGGCGCCGCTGGCCATCGGCACCCAGACCGCCGGATCGGTCATTCGTCCGGCGGCATTTTGCGGCATCGTCGGCTTCAAGCCGAGCTTCGGCGCCATCCCCCGAACCGGCATTTTGCGCCAGTCTCCGAACCTCGACACCGTCGGCGTCTTCGCCGCCGACCTCGCAGGCGCGGCATTGCTGGCCGAGGCGCTGTTCGGCCACGACGCGGCCGACGCGGCCACCGCCCCGGCGCCGGCCCCGGGGTTGCTCGAGGCGGCGCGCGCCGAGCCGGCCGAGACCCCGGCGTTCGGCTTCGTCAAAGGGCCCGCCTGGGAAAGCGCCGATGATGAGACGAAGGACGCCTTCGCCGCGCTCGCGGGTTCCCTCGCCGGCCGATGCGAGCAGGTCGCGCTGCCGGATGTGTTCGCCGAGGCGCTCGCCGCCCGCGAGAGCATCAATTTCGTGGAGATGGCGAGGAACTATCATCGCTATGTCGACCAGGGCCGCGACAGGCTCGGCCCGCAGACAATCGAAGCCATCGCCAGGGGCGAGACAATTTCCGATCGCGACTACGCCGCCGCCCTCGAACTGCCGGCCGTCCTCAACGCGGCGCTTGAAAGATTGTTCGCCCGTTTCGACGCCATCCTGACGCCGGCCGCGCCGGGGCCCGCCCCGGCCGGGCTTGCCTCCACCGGAAGCCCCGCCTTCAACGGCCTGTGGACCCTTTGCGGCACCCCCGCGATCACCATCCCGGCGCTCGAGGCCGCCAATGGCCTGCCGATGGGCGTTCAACTGGTCGGCCCGCGCCCCGGCGATGCGCGCCTGCTCCGCACCGCCAACTGGCTGGTTCGGTATCTGGCGCCGCCACAACAAGGTGGCGAGGCCACGCCATGACCGATGGCGCCCAAAGGGCTGAGGCCGCCCGGCGCTTCGCCGACCGGCTGCGCCGCACCGCCCCGAACCTTCGGGTGATGACCGACGCGCTCTACACCTTCGCCTATTCCGGCGACGCCAGTTTCTACCGCCTGGTCCCCGCCGCCGTCGCCATCGTCAACTCCGAGGCCGACGTGCGGGAAGTCCTCGCCGCCGCCCGCGCCGAAGCCCTGCCGGTCACCTTCCGGGCCGCCGGCACGTCACTGTCCGGCCAGGCGGTGACCGACGGCGTGCTGGCGGTGCTCGGCGACGGCTGGCGGAAGATCGAGATCGAAGACGGCGGCAACCGCGTGACCCTGGGCCCCTCGGTCATCGTCGCCCAGGCCAACCGGGCACTGCGGCCCCATCACCGCCGCATCGGCCCCGACCCTGCCTCGCAGGCGAGCTGCAAGATCGGCGGGGTGGTCGCCAACAACTCCTCCGGCATGTGCTGCGGGACCGCCCAGAACACCTACAACACCATGGCCCGGCTGCGCCTGATGCTCGCTGACGGCACGCCGCTGGATACCGGCGACCCGGCCTCGCGGGCCGACTTCGCGCGCCAGCGGCCGGACCTGATCGCCTCGATCGAGGACCTCGCCGGCCGGGTCAGGGTCGACAACCGGCTTGTCGATCTGATCCGCCGCAAATACGCGATCAAGAACACCGTCGGCTATTCGCTCAACGCTTTGGTTGATTTCGACGACCCCATCGACATCCTCGCCCACCTGATGGTGGGCTCCGAAGGCACCCTGGGGTTCGTCTCCGAGATCACGTACGAAACCGTCCCCGATCCCCCCCACAAGGCGACGACCCTGGTGCCCTTCGCCTCCAGCCACAAGGCGGCCGAGGGGGTGCAGGCCCTGCACGAGGTCGGGGTTTCGGCCGCCGAATTCATGGAACGAAGGGCGCTCGCGACGGTCGAGGACAAGCCGGCGCTCGCCCCCTACCTGCCGTTGCTCTCCGACACCTCCCCGGCGGTGCTTGTCGAGATCATGGCCGAGGACGAGGCGGGCCTCGACGCCGAGATCGACAAAGCGGTCGCCGCGATGCAGGCGGTCGGCCCCTTGTCC
>Ga0315550_1001414_pt1 | contig 14815 bp, 11 predicted proteins | sample SalMarSW160190MG_2_FD_203100 | JGI IMG/M metagenome (GOLD analysis project Ga0315550, IMG submission 203100) | Salt marsh sediment microbial communities from the Plum Island Ecosystem LTER, Massachusetts, United States - Salt Marsh Sediment SW1601-90 ... | reverse complement strand
GGGATCAAATTCTCAGTAAGAGAATATATTCCCTGCTTCTGGTAGAACACCCATCAGCTCTAGATTTCCCAACTGTTCTAAAAAATAGTATAATTGACGTAGCTAACTGCAAAACTATCACATTGGAGGAAATACAGTTTTCACTCTTTCTTTATTTTTCTATATGTAGGGGAAGTCTTGGTGTAAGTAAATAAAAGGTAAAAAAACTTCTATATAATGAAGTCAATTTTCTTTTTGCTAAAGTCTCATCCAAATCGCTCTTAACTCTTCATGCCAACAAGGTTATCTTGGCTGAGGCTGAAGAAAAATGGGTTCAAATGTTTATGAGCTTTTCTAATAGATTAAGTTCGTTGAGGAGATGAACCATGCCACATCGCATAAACTCAGCTTTTGAAGGATAAAGCCCAGACGCTACAATCCTATCAAGGAAAGAATTCAAATTTTCGTCAATCGTGACCCTAACTTCTGGCATGTAACCATCACCAACCCGCTCACTATACTATAATTAACAATAAAAGTATTCCTTATCTTTCTATATCCGTCAAAAATACGCTCCAAATACAATAAAAAAATGAATTGATGTATATGTAGCAAAAGCTTTTAAGAACAAAAACCGATAAGGGTTCTTTGTAATGAGTTAGGGTAGCCTTTTAGCAAGCATATACTTCGGGAGAATACTTTCGGAGGTGAAAAAACATGTTCACCGCTGATAATGTAAACTCTCGAGTTCTGACAAATCAACTGCTGAAGGCAACCAAAACTCAACAAAAAAAATAAAAAAGAAGATGAAAAAAAATGAACAATGATAAAAGTAAATCAAAAATATCTACAATCGCTTTAATTCTATTGTTAACATTATCTGCTGTATTAGTTGCTTTACCAGCTACTACCGCGCAGGAACCGCCAAGACAAAAGACTTATGCATTCATTGGTGCCATCCCTAACCCACTTGGTGTTAACGAACAAACTTTGCTTCATGTTGGAATTACGCAACAGTTGTCATCGTCAGAGTATGGTTATGAGGACCTGTCAGTAACCATCGAAAAGCCTGATGGTGAAGTCGATACTATTGGCGATATCAGAACAGACGCTACAGGAGGAACAGGTGTAGTCTATGTACCTGTTCAAGTGGGTACATACTACATTCAGACAAACTTCCCTGAACAGTTGTACCCTGCAGATTTAAAAAATTTTGCGGGCCAGTACATAGTCAAAAAGGGAACCATAATGGAAGCTAGCACCAGCGAAATAGTAAAGCTGATCGTTACTGACGAACCAAATCCGACATATCCTGGTTTTTCAATGCCAGACGAATACTGGAATCGCCCAATAGAAGCACAGATGAGAGAATGGTCTTCAATTGCAGGAAGCTGGCTGGCCGCTTGGCCATACGTTCCTTATGACATGACGCGACGAACAGCTGACTACAACGATGGCCCAGAGACTGGACATATATTGTGGGCAAAAGAACTACTTGAAATGGGTGGATTAGTCGGAGGAGAACGTCTAGAGCTAAGCTTTGAGCATGGAGATGCCTACGAAGGGAAATGGAAACCACCATTAGTCATAGCTGGAGTACTCTACTATAACCAATTCCAAGCAGGCGGAGGCACCAACGTTGAGCAAACCGTTGTCGCAGTAGATATAAAAACTGGAGAAGAGGTATGGGCAAGACCCCTAATCGGTCCTAATGGTGATAATCTCCAGATAGACTTCGGGCAACTATTCTATTTTGACTCGTGGAACTATCACGGCGTGTTCGGCTACCTATGGGCACCTAGCGGCACAACTTGGCATGCATTTGATCCATCTACAGGACGCTGGGTATATTCTATGGAAAACGTTCCCCGTGGATCAAGAATTTATGGTCCAAAGGGCGAAATCCTAGTATACACCGTAAACCAAGCCAAAGGCTGGATGAGCCTGTGGAACTCAACCAAAGTTGTAATGGCGGGACGTACTGGTCCAAACGGAGGAAGTTGGTTGTGGGGTAGAGAGGGAACCGTATTTGATGCTATGGAGTTTGGCATCGAATGGAATGTTTCAATACCCGATGGTTTACCCGCTGGCGCTGACCAAGGCGTGCGTGCAGTTTACTTTGACGATCGAATAATCTTTTCAGGAGATGCGCGGTGGGATCAGACGCCGGCTGATTTCCTACATGTAGCAGCTGTAAACATAAAACTAGGGCATATCGGAGAAGTAATGTTTAATGTCACTTGGTCTCCACCATCTCCTCCACTATCTACAGTTGTTAAGTTTGTGGATGCTGAAGACGGTGTCATCATCTTGGGCATAAAAGAGACGAAACAAATTGTTGGCTTGGACTACGATACAGGAGAGCAAATGTGGATAGGGGATCCGATGGACTATCTAGAGATATATACCGCCACTAATGATAGGCGCAGTGTAGCCATGCACGCTGACGGAAAGATATTCGTGGGTGGCATGAGCGGAAAGGTGTACTGTTATGATGCAAAAAATGGGTCACTCCTGTGGAAATACGAGTCTTATGATCCATACAATGAAGTCTTATGGGGTAATTATTGGCCTGTTTATGGCTGTTTTGTTGCAGACGGAAAACTCTACCTACAGAGCACTGAACACTCGCCCTTTAATCCCATGCCGCGCGGATATCCATTCACCTGCTTGGACATTGAAACTGGAGAGGAAATCTGGTCAATAGGTCTTCGTGGACATCACTGGGGAGGCTATCCAGTTATTGGAGACAGCACAATAGCAATGTACAACTCCTACGACCAGCGCATATATGCTCTTGGTAAAGGTCCAACCGAAACCACAGTCACAATCAAAAACAATGTTATGTCCCTAGGAAGTAGTGTATTGATAGAAGGTTCAGTGATGGATATTTCTACAGGTACAGATGATGTTGATGTGAAATTACGTTTCCCAAAAGGTGTTGCCGCTGTTGCTGACGAATGCATGAGCGAATGGATGGAATACGTGTACTTGCAGCATATGGATCCAAGTGATATCAAAGGTGTCGATGTATTCATTAAGGTTCTTGATCCTAATGGCGACTACTACTCAGACATTGTTACAATCGATAGAAATGGTGTGTTTAGCCACAGCTGGGCTCCTGAAATTGTTGGCGATTACCATGTCACTGTGATGTTCGAAGGCTCCGAATCCTACTACACGTCAGAAGCAACAACCACATTTACTGTAGACCAAACGCCAGCAACATATGCAGTGCCTCCAACCGCTGACGAGATTGCTCAGAAGACTATTAACATGCTTCCAGCATACTCAACAATAGACCTAGTCATCATAGCAGCAGTTGCAATAGCCATCATCATAGGACTATACGCCATCATCAAAAAACAAAAATAACCCAAAATTTTCCCTCCCTTTTTTTGTGGGGAGTAAAACATTGGAGGAATAGGGGCTGAGTGGGCTCCAGCATAGGAAATGAAACTGACCCTAACTCGAAAAGTTTCATTTTTTCATTCTCCAAATGCCTGTGCAGGAGCCTCAGCAAACCCTACTCTTCTACACGTTAAAGCAGACGAAAAATAAAGAGGTTTGGGGTTAAAATTTAACCTCCAAATTTTATAAACTTAAATTAGAGTAGGAAATGAAATGCACGCGCTAGCTTTCAATAACTTCCTTCACTAAGTCTTTGTTGTCTTTCAGCCACTGTATGATTAGGGCTTTGTTTTTTTCTATCATGTCCCTCGCTATTCCAGCGAACGCGCGAGGCATCTTGTCGCCCATATCTTGTTTAAGTCTAGTTATTAGTTCCTCTTCCGCATTCAAAGTGTCAACCTCCAACACACCAATTAACTACACCAAAATATTAGTTGTTTGCGTATAGTAACAACTCTAGCAGAATTTGATTGTACAAGAGAATATCTGATGTTACCCTTTTCTGGTGAAAAATAAAGCAGAGATATAAATGAAATTAAGTATGTGATAAGCTAGCTTAGTCAATTTTTCTTGACTAACTTTGGTCAAGTTTTCTTGACAAAAAACCTTTTCTTTTGTTTTCTGTAGGATAAATATGGCTGAGTTGCTCCAGCATGTGTGATGAAGGGAAGGGCGGTAGGAGGTTTTTGTTTTCATTTTTTCCTCCTCAATAAATGATTATGTCTGGAGCCTCAGCAACCTTGTAATGTATAATTAATCTTTTTAATCTTTTACTTAAGCAGACTACAATTAGGGTATATGAGTAATTATTTTTCCAAATATAGGATAATGGATGTTGTTGAAAACTTAAAAGAACAAACCTTGAGAAAGTAACAGGTAAAGATGAAACATTATATTTTCGTTTTATTTCTTATGTTAATTGTAATTTCAAGTGTTCCAGTGATTTATGGTTCTGGAGAATTTGACACTTCAACTGTTGTAAGTTCGGTTACTGATGGAGATACTTTTGAAACTACCTCAGAAGGAACAGTAAGATTAGCTGATATAGATGCCCCAGAATATTATGAATATGGTTATCAGTCCTCTAGAGACTTTTTGATATCTATAATTTATGGCAAGACCGTTTACTTGGATATTGATGACATTTACAGAACAGGTACCTATGGGAGATTGATTTGTGTTGCCTATGTTCAAATCAACTCGACTCATTACCTTAACGTGAACAAAGCATTACTAGTAGAAAACCATGCTGAAATCTCAAATTACGATAATGAATTCAATCCTTATTCTTGGAATCTATACGTCCCAAAACAAGACATCCCAGAATTTCCATCATGGACTGTTTTACCATTGTTTTTAGTTACAACTCTACTAGTTATACTGTTCAGAACACGAAAAGAGAAAATCAGTTTATACTGAATAAGTGATTATCTTTCCACATCTGGGACAATGAATATGCCTTAGACTAGACTGTCAATGTGCAATCTCAATTTCTTTGCCACACTTGTAGCAGGTGATTTTTCTGTTTAAACTGTACCATCCGTGGTTTTTTCGTTTGTGTTTACGAAAAATCATAACTGAATCACTATTAACACTTTGTTAATAATTAAACAAAAACTTCGTGGTCAAAAGTTGTCGCAACTAAAATCTAATACTATTTTTTAAGTTGTAAGTTAATCATAGTCTCCTAATATGATTGCTGGGTTTGTGTTCTGTGTAGCTTCTTTCTGTAGATTGCAGCCGCCAACGTTGCCGCAAGAAGCAACGGCAGAATGGTCCATGAGGGAAACTCTGGGATATAACCAATGGGGATATACTGCCAAGTTGTTGCAGTGGGTGGTTCATACTGCACCTCGCCATAACCGGGACTGCCTCCAATAGCATATACAATATCATTTACGACAGCGACAGCTAAACCGAGGCGAGTGTCAGGCATAGACGCGCCAGTGCTCCAAGTATCTGCTTCTGGGTCATAGATTTGATTCGCGCTGAGAGCTTCTAAGGCTAGAGAAAGCGCCTTCATACCGCCCATCACATATATTCTCTTTGGCGCCAATGTTCCCGTTGTCGCTGCCGCAGCCATGCCATGCATCTTAACTATCATGTTTTTTCCTGAACTCCACATGTTTGTTGCAGAATCATAAATTTGGTTGAGAACGCCTCCCGAGAATGTCTCCCCTCCTACCACAAACAACTTGTTGTCAACGACCGCAGAGACGCAAGCATAAACAGCGTTGGGGATGGACGCTTTTGTTGTCCACGTGTCAGTTTCTGGGTCATAGACCTCGTTTATGTCTGAAACAACAGGGTCTCCGGCAGATTCGGACTCTAGTAATCCACCTATTACGTAGATTTTATCATCAATAGTATTCGCAACTGGATTGTCTCTGCTTGTTGGCATCGAAGTCTTGGTCTCCCATGTGTCTGTTATGGGGTCGTAGACTTCGTTTATTCCCGTGAAACCAGTGCCGTTGACCTCTCCTCCTATCACGTAGATTTTGTTTTGGAAAACCGCGACTGCAAAACCGCTTCTTGCCGTTGGCATTAATGCTTTAGTAGTCCATGTGTTCGTTTCTGTGTCATACTCTTCAGTCGTGTTTGTGCCGCTGCCTCCGAAAGCGTATATTTTTCCGTTCACCGCTGCAACTTCAAAGAAACTTCTAGCAGTAGGCATTTCAGCCATAGTTTTCCACGAATCCTCAGTTGCATTAACTGGTTGAATGTAGACTAGACACAAAGACGATAAGGTTAGAATAACAAGAAGGAAAACCTTGCTTGTTTTCATGTGCCTTCCTCAGGCATGATTACTTCGGGTTTCGTTGCTGTTTTCCTGATTTTTCTAAAATGTATTAGTAGGGCTGCTGCAACTAGGGCTATTACCGTTGCTGCGGTGATTATGTACATATTCGTTGAGGCTGTATCATCATTTTCGGATGTCAATGTTTGTTCAGTGGATGATTCTGTTGGATCCTCTTCAGAGATGGGACCTAGACCGCTCAAACTCTTGCAAGACTCTATCTCTCCTGTGTCCGCCCAGATTCCCACTTGAATACCGTAAGCTGAATAGTAGTATTTGTCGAAGTATAGTTCGATGCGCCAGAAAGGATACACCGTCAACGTTTATCTGGGATACATGAACAATTCCGCTCTTGCCAGCTCGTCTGCTAGGTTAAACTCTACGTCCGTAAGCGTGTTGTCGCCCAAGTAAATCTGCAGCGTGTAATCTTCGGCAGCATTCTTTGCCAAGTTTATGGCTTCTTCCTGTGAAATCGCACTGGTACTACCTATCTTGAATAGGTCCCAATCATCCCTGAAGGAGCTGAAAACCCCTTGGTCAAAAGTAACCCTTACCACATTCTGTGGAGCATCAACGCCATTGACTGTGTATGTCCACTCAAAGGATGTACATTCAATCGCCTCTGCAGTTGGGTCATTCTGGATTTCTTGATTTGATGTTGTAAGCTTTATGTTACCCGAGGTTATTGTCGCGTCTTCTGTTAAATCAACCGTGTCCAGCATATTACGCATTTCTTGGATGTATGAAGCTCCAGAGTAGGCTTGGTATCTTTCGAGGAACCCCTTAGCTGCATCGAGAAGGTTAGTGGGTTGGGGTTCAGCATAGATCGGTGAACCTTTAGGCACCTCCAGACTGCAAGAATGCAGCATTCCCTCTCTAAGTTTACACGTTACGTATAAGTTGCTTTCATTTCCCCCGTCGAGGTCGTATGTAACATCTTCTTGCGCGAGACCGCCCCAATGAGGCGGATAATCCACCCAGTTGCTTACTAGTGTTGCATTATATTTTGTCACATCAATTTTGACTACGTCTTTCAAGAATATTAACGTCTTTTCCGGAGCAGTCAATTCTGCTGAGTATGCCGTAGGCAGTTGTACAAACGAAACCGTTAAAACTGCCATCAGAATCAGAGTCACAAGAAAACTTTTTGGCAGCGATTTCATTCGTCATTCGCCCCTTTTAAGTTATGTACGGTAATGTATTCCAGCTGTTGGGGCTACAACCCATGCTATTAGCGCAAGCTACTGTTACAACAATTGTTGCATTTGTCTATTACTTTGCAAACTTGGAATCAAGAAGGCGGGGGAAAACGAGGAGATCGACAAATGCAGGTTTGATGCGGTGGTGTTCATGTTGTAAGCCCCACAGATTCATTTTATGGAGGAAATAACATAAAAGGGTTTTTGTAAAGGTTTCTTGACTTATCAAATAATGCATTAGTCAAGTTTTCTTGACCAAAAAAACTTTCCTGTCTTGTTTCATTATATTATGGTTTGGTGCTTAACCCTTGCCCAATTCAGAGAAAGAACCCTATTCACTTATGTTCTCGTCTTTAAGTCATCCAGCCCGCCGTAAAATCCTTAGAATGCTCTCAGAGAAGCCGAGAAACTTCTCAACAATCCTAGAGACGCTTGGAATCTCCAGCTCCCATTTAACCTATCACCTTGAAAACCTCGGAGAACTCGTAACGAAAATGGATGATGGAAGATACAAGCTCTCCACCTTCGGAGAAGCGGCTGTGATGACGATGAGGGGAGTAGAAGAGTCACCTGATACCCATCCAAAACACCCAACAATGCCCCTAAAGTGGAAATCCCTTTTTGCGGTTCTAATGATTGCGATTGTCATTTCAGCAGCTGTATCTTGTGCGCAATACATGTCTTTTAACCAGTTATCCATGGATTATCAACAAATATCCGAGGATTTTGAAATGCTTGAAGTGGACTTTGAAGAAGTATCAGCGGAGAATGAACGACTGTTATCATGGGGCACGTCCCCAAACAAGGTGTTAACCTTTCTAACCGACATAGTTCACCTTGACATGACAAAATATTCTGCAACACTGGAAAGTAATACTGTGGAGTACCGCTCTGATTTGGGCGGCTTCGTTGAGGAGATTATGAGATACTCCCTCACAAATGAGAGCAGCAAGGTAGATGTGATTCTTAGATTTAGAAACGCCAGTCTTTCCAGTTACTCTTTACAAGTGCTTGAAGGTACGCCATATTACTCTCAATTACAGCCTACCAAACTAATTGATGCAGCTAAGGGCATTCTTGAGAGGTACCACGAATATTCTGGAGCCTCACATTTGGGAGCGATGATAAACATGCTGGAGGTAGTTAATGAAACTGGAGACTTTGAAACAACATCGGGCGACATCAAGCTTACCCGCGCAAGTGGAAGAACTACTATAAAAATCGAGTTTATATACACAAGCCATAACATTGACTTTCAAGCAAAAAGTGTAGTCTTAATCTTTGACAATTATGGTTTTTTGGAGTCGCTCACTGACGACTGGTCTCTTTTCAGGGTGGGTAGCACAGAATTGAACATATCAAAGGAAGAAGCCATACGTATTGCAATGGATTACGCAAAGGATTACACGTGGACAGTAAACGGCGAAATAATAAGCAATTTCACTTTAGTTGAGGAGTATGCATCAGCAGAATTATGGCCACATTCCAGAGAAGACCCCTTAGCGTTAATACCTTATTGGTACGTTACTATGCCTCTAGATAGAATTTACCCTGAACAAGTTGACCGTATTGCAGTGGGATTATGGGCTGACACAGGAGAAGTCAGTATTTGTCAGTCTCTAAGCTGGTAGATAGAGGCTACAGACTACGCTGCGCGCATCTACGCAAACGTCTTAATGTTAAATTTTCCTAATGCAAACGCATAATTGTTTCGTTACACATTTGTGAGTTATGACTTGGAAGCCTTTTTTGTCAGTCTCCTGTAAACCATGACTGCTGAAAACGTTGCCGCCATAAAGAGCGGCATTATAATCCATGAAGGAAACTCTGGGATGGACTCACCGGAGGCGTCCACTCTAGCAAACCAGACTTCGGAATGTGCATCATCTTCTTTTGATTGTGTGGTTCCTGCCATGGCGTATCCGCCGTCGTCTGTTTGCACAGTAAAAAGCGCAAAATTGTAGCCTAACCCATCATAGAGACTGCCCCATTGTAGTGTGCCATTCGAATCTACAGTAAACAAGAAAAGGTAACTACTCACACTCGGGTGTCGGCCAAGATATATCCGCCCTGAAACTGCATATCCCCCATCGGTTGTCTGGATCATGCTGCTCGTTATTGCGGGATATACAGGACCCCACGTGACGTTCCATTCCATGTTGCCGTATGAATCCACGTGGGCTACCAAAGCATCAACTATTCCTATTATGTAACCTGCGGAAGCTGCAAATGTATATCCACCATCACCTGTCTGGACTACAGAGAATGCCTCAAACTTTTTCGAGTCTTCGTCCTCGTCTCTGTATGTTCGCTCCCATTCCATGTTGCCCTCTGCGTCGGTTTTGACGAGCCAGCACCGGGGAACATATATTCTATCGCCAAAAGAATATGTTCTTCCTGCCAACGCATATCCTCCATCACTTGTCTGAATCACCGAATTTGCGTAGTCGCCTCTAGCCCCTCCATGTGTTCTGTTCCACTGCATGTTACCCGCGGAATCAGTTTTAACCAGCCAACCATCAGTGTTTGAATCGTTTTCTGTGGAGTAGCCCGCTAGGGCATATCCTCCATCACTCGTCTGTATCATTGAAGTTGCTACCTCTGCTGTTGCCTGCCCATATGTTCTGTTCCACTGCATGCTTCCAGAGGAATCAACTTTGATTAACCAAAAATCGCTGTCGCCTGCACCAAAAGAGTGAGTTTTGCCTGTTATGGCGTATCCTCTATCGCTCGTATGAATCATAGCTGTTGCAACATCTGCTTCTGGTCCTCCATATGTATGGTTCCATTGCATATTCCCGGAGGAATCAAGTTTAATTAACCAAAAATCAGCGCTGCCCGCACCAAAAGAATACGTGGTCCCCGCTATCACGTATCCTCCATCGCCGGTCTGAACAATTGCAGCCGCCTCATCGTCTAATTCTCCTCCATACAGTTTATTCCATGCCGTTGATGAAGACGATGCACCGACATTTGAGATGCCTAACAAAACCAAACTGGCTACGAGAAATACCGAAATCAGCAACTTTGAACTTGGGCATTTTCTTGCGGATTTAAACATTTTCCCTTTATAATGTTGGGCTTGTTTCGGGATAAAAGGGTATTTATCAAGGTTTCTTGACTAACTAAACGCTTTGCACCGGCATTTCAGTCAAATTTTCTTGACTAACTGGTTTTAACATGTTACGCTGTTATTAGCCTTCAAATATGCTTAAGCTTTGATGTTGCAGATTTTTGGGTTATACTTTAATTTTTTAAACTAGACTGTTGTAATAGCTGGTACTGGTGAGTTATGTATGCCAAGGCGGCAACGGAAATCAGGTTTAAAGGTTCTCAAGGCTGCATCCTCTTCTCTGCGTATGCAGCTTCTAACGCTTCTTGTAGATAAGGGGCCTCAATCCTACACCGACCTCATGAAAATTCTGAAACTCAACCCAAGCAGAGACGCCGGAAGATTCGCCTATCACCTAAAATATCTCCTAAACGCAGACCTCATAGAACCTGACGTAGACAACAAAGAATACCGCCTCACCGACCTCGGCAAAACCATCATCAACTTCACAGAGGACATCCAGCAGCAGTTCTTACAAAGAAAAAAAATTTTTGTTCGAACCTCCCGCTTGGCTATGGAAGAGTTTGACAGAAACAAAATCGTTGAAGCCTTGGTGAAAGAGGCAAACGTTCCAGTGTTCCAAGCCCAGAAAATCGCTCGAGAAACAGAAAAACGCCTCCTAGAATTCAAAACAAAATACCTAACCGCGCCCCTAATACGCGAAATGGTCAACGCAATCCTCGTAGAAAAGGGACTTGAAGAGTACCGTCATAAACTCACCCGTCTTGGACTTCCAGTTTACGATGTTAACCAGCTGATAGACTCAACTGGCGCCAGATCGCAGGGTGCGGAGGCTATTCACAAAGCGGCTGCCGACGCGGTTATGGAGGAGTATACCCTCCTCAACGTTCTCCCACGAGATGTTGCTGATGCACATCTTTCTGGCGGTCTTCACCTCAAGCATCTTGGCACTTGGGTTTTGAAACCTGACCAGTTCATGCATGACCTCCGGTTTTTCCTTCAACAGGGACTGAGCCGTGGAGGAATGAACCTTCAGGAGCCCTCTTATTTTCCGCCTAAAAGTCTCGAAGCCGCGCTAATAGCTGCTTCCAATATCCTGAAAATCGCTGCTATAGAAGCCTCTGGAGAGCAGACCCTTGACTTCTTCAACATCTTTTTAGCTCCCTTCATCCAGAATCTTTCAGAGGAACGAATCAGGGAAAGCCTACGCCTCTTTGTCTCCAACTTGAATCAGCCACTATCGAACGGAAGTTCAGTGGGGGCTTCCTTGGGTCTAGAATTTCTTGTCCCCGACTTTCTGAAAGAGAAGGAAGCCATCGGACCTGAAGGAAAAACTGTTGGATGTTACGGAGATTTTGTTGAGGAAAGCCGCCGCCTCGCCTCCCTTATTCTCGAGGTCATGTTTGAAGATGACAGACATAAACCTGTTTTTAATCCACGTTTGATAATAAAAATACGTCCTGAAGTCCTCAAAGACCCGGAATGCGCCAATCTTCTCTTCGAATCCCATAAACTTGCGGCTGAAACAGGTCTTCCCTACTTCGCTAACCTCTGCCCCAAGGAACAGAAAGCGGCATCTTACACTTCAACAGGGTTCAGGTTAGCCTCTGACTGGAAAGAAGACTGGGAACTGGACACCCTGCAGACAGGAAGCGTGGACAGCGTGATAATAAACCTGCCCAGAGTCATGTATGAGGCAGGAGGCAGAGAAACCAGCTTTTTCCGCCTCTTAGATGAACAGCTGGAAATGGCTTTGCGGGCTCTGGAAATAAAATACCGCACAATCAAACAACGGGCAAGGGAACACCTGCTTCCATTCCTGATGCAGAAGACTGACGGTGACCAATACTTCAGAATCGAAAATGCCGTCCGCCTAATCAGTTTTGTCGGCTTGAACGAAACCATTCGAGCTTTCTTCGGTAAACCCCTGAAACAGGATGGTGAGACTCTAGATTTTGCCAAGAAAATAGTGGCATATCTTTCTGGTGACGTTGAGAGGTATTCGAAGAAGCCTGAGACTCGAGCCTGCTTAGCTATGGTGCCTGCCAGCGACGCTGCGAAAAGGCTGGCAGAGCTTGACGCGGAAAAGTATGGGTGGGCAAAGGTTCGCGCTCAGGGCACCCGAGAGAAACCGTTTTACACTGACTTGTTTGCTTTGCCTTTAGGTGTCGACGTTTCTTGGAAAGAACGATTCAGGGTTGAGGAGCGGTTTCACCGGTTGACTCCGGGAGGTCACTTAGCCGTTGTATCGCTTGCTGATGAGCCGCAAAAACCTGATGATTTGTTGTCTGTCACCAGAGATGTTGCTGGAAACTACGGGGTTGGGTTCTACGTTTTCAATCGGAACCTTGCTTACTGTGCGAGTTGCCGGCAGATTTTCTATGGCAAATTAGAGAAATGTCCCTCATGTGGATCAGTTAATATGCTCCAGTCCTTCAGCCGTATATAACCAAAAACCGCGTCTTGCTCTTCTGGTTCCATTCTTAGTCTTATGATGTGTCTGTTCTGTCTGTTTGACCCCTATATATAACAGAAAACAAATCTTCTCAATACAGTTTCCCTAAATTCGCATTCTGACTTATGCTTGACCCGCTAGCTAAATGTTAATTTGATTGGACGCTTATACAGAATTTTATACCATTACCTCTAGAAAAATAAATAAACAAATCTATGCCTAAGATAGTATCTCGCAGGTATAGTATGCAGATGTATATCTACCGCTAATTGAAAAATCTGTAGATATGTCCTGAAATTCTGCAGTTAGTGCGGGGATAGTATAACCAGGAATTGCGTTGCCCCTCATCAAGGCAAAGACGTGGGATCAAATCCCACTCCCCGTACCACCCCCGACACTAACAACGTTTTACCTCTTAGGGAGCATATATAACTTTTACCAGAATCTTGCGCTGATCAATTAGTTGTTCTTTTAAGTGGTTATACATTGAACTGGCAAAAAAGTATGTTGCAGAGATTCATCAGTCGCTCTCAGCCAGTTTTTGATTTACGCGCGCAAAAATTGCTTTGCTTTGTTTCTAAAGAGAATATTGATAAATGAAACATTATGTTGTAAAAAATTTGTAAATTTTGTAAAACCGCGGAAACTAGAAAGAAGCAAAAAGACAAACTCTTTGTTGATTTTATCCCCTTTTGAGGCTTTTCTTGATGATTAGTACCGTATATAATGGTCATCATTTTAAAGAAATTGAAAGACCAAAAACGCGCGGGTGATTTAAGAACTTAGAAACCTAGAAGGGGTAGTGGTTTTTTCTCTGGAGAACTTTATGGAAATTGGTTAGGTACCCTTCTTGTGAATCCGTTAATATGCTCTCCACTCTTTTAGTCGTATATTATAAAAACACTCGTCAGTATCCATGTAATTTTTACAGTTCCGATTTCTGTCTTGTAATGTACTGGTACCGAGGTGTTAATTTCATGCTCGCTGTTTAAGCTCTTTATACAGAATTTTATATCATTACCTCTAGAAAATTAAATAAACAACTCTATAGTTAAGATGTTATCTCGTCAGTAAAAGAGAGGGTATTTTCATGGGCTTTTCAGAAGAGTTCGGCAGTTCCTCTGAGCATCCATCAGAAAACGGTGTAGTGGTCTACACAAGCAGCGGATGCCCCAGATGTAAAATGCTGAAAAAATGGTTAAAGAATAAAGAAACAAATTTTGAAGAAAAAAACTTGGGAGATGTGGATGTCATGACCGATCTAGTAATGAGAAACTTTGTTGTGCAGTCTGCGCCAGCCATAGAGGTTAAGGGAGTCGTTTACACGGATAGCCAGATATTCGAAAACAACGGATTGATCAAACCAGACTTCTCAAAAATCTTTGAGGCAATGTAAATGACCGAAATTATTCAGAAGCTTCGACCCATGGTTAGGGGAACCGACGGTTTCATTTTACCTTGGAATCGAAACGAAATCGTGGAACAGCTCCTAACTGAAACAAAACTGGCAGAGGAATTCTATGAAACAAGAGCCATAAGCAGACAAGAGGCTGAAGAGGTAGCCTCTGAGGTAGAAAATAAGATTTTTGACCTGAATCTTAAGTTCATCAGCGGGCCCCTCATACGGGAACTGGTAAACAACGTGCTTCTAGTCAAATCCGGGCAGAAACCAGAGTTCGCCCTTTACCGGAACATTTTGACCCGGGTAGGTGCACCCGTCTATGACGCGTACCTGATGGATTTGGGGCAGGGCTTCAAAGCAAAGGAAAACGCAAATCTTCAACCTAACCCCGAGACCTCCCACAAAAGGAAGGCAGACTGGGTTTCAGGAGAAGAATACCTGCTGCTGATGCCTCCGAAGATCGCTGATGCACATCTGGCTGGAGACATCCACATACATG
>Ga0315550_1001412_pt1 | contig 14820 bp, 15 predicted proteins | sample SalMarSW160190MG_2_FD_203100 | JGI IMG/M metagenome (GOLD analysis project Ga0315550, IMG submission 203100) | Salt marsh sediment microbial communities from the Plum Island Ecosystem LTER, Massachusetts, United States - Salt Marsh Sediment SW1601-90 ... | reverse complement strand
GCCATCGGACAGCGTCAGCGTCCACTGGCCGCCGCCCTCTCCCGTGGCGTCGAAGAGCATCACGCCGTTGACGCCCTGGATCTTTTCAGCATCAATCTCGCTGATGCCTTCGAGGATCTCCTTTACACTCGTAAATGCCATCGTTTTTCCTCCTGGGTTGGTTATGCGCTTAGTATATATTTAACGCATCCCCTTGTCAATCACCCTGTTGTAACATCGCCTTCATCAAACCTTCACAAAAGCATGGTATCCTACAGGCGAAACTGGGTGTCTTCTCAATAAGTAGGGAAAGATGGGGGGTGTGAGGGCGGCGCAGCCGCCCTCACACCCCCCGCCCCCCGGATTATTGGGATGATAAGAAACTAGAATACGGAGGTCATCGAGATGTCAAGTAAGGTACGGTTCAACTATATTCTGGACGCGGTAATCGCACTCGCCTTTATCCTTTCCAGCCTCAGTGGCTTGGTGTTCATGTTCGCGGGGTCAGGAGGCTATCAAGGCGGGCGCAACCTCGATTTCCAGACAGAGATGCTGGGCATCAGCCGCTCGACCTGGAGCGATCTGCACGCGCTCACCGGCCTGGTGATGGTCGTCGGCGTGCTCGTCCATCTGGTGTTCCATTGGAATTGGATCGTCTGCATGACCAAGCGGCTGCTCAAGCCAGGTCGTCGCCAGGCACAAGAAGCATGTCCAGTTGAGTAGACAACTGCTAAACTCAGTAGATCCGGATTTCCAGGCGAAAGGACAAACAGCTTAACCAAAACGCGCCGCAAAGCGTCATTCTGAGGCGCGAAGCGTCGAAGAATCTCGTTGCTGAAAGCCAGGAACGAGACCCTTCGCTCCGCTCAGGGTGACAAATCGGATCTACTGAAACTAAATCAAGGAGATGAGAGAATGTTAGCGAAAATCGTCAAAATCGGCATCGTGGGGCTGCTGGCCGCGGCACTGGTCGGTGGGTCCGCCTACATCGTGCTACGCCCCAGCGAGGCTCAGGCCATACAGGAGAGAGGCGGGCGTGGGCAGGAACAAGCTTCGGAACCCAGCGGCGACAAAGGGTATGGCGCTAAGAATGACCAAGGCCAAAACCCTGGCAGCGGAAACGGTCGAGGGAACGGCGTGGCGAATGCTTCGGACAACGGCGCTGGACTGGGTAACGGCAACGGTCAAGGAGCAGGCGGTGGCAAGGGTAACTCGGAGGAATCCAAGGGCAGCGACGAAGGCTACGCCGCCACAGAGTGGGTCACGGTGGACGGTGAAGTGATCGCGCGGGAGGACGACGAACTGACCATCCAGACCGCCGATGGCCAGATAGTGGCGCACCTGGGACCGGAGTGGTACTGGGAGGCCGAGGGCATCGCCCTCAGCGCAGGTGATCGGGTGCAAGTCACCGGCTTTTACGAAGGAGACGAGTTCGAGGTCGCGCGCGTGGAAAACACGACCACCGGCGAGAGCGTGACCCTGCGCGACGACTCCGGCCGTCCGATGTGGGCCGGGCGCGGACGGCAGGGGCGCTAAGACAGGCACGAGATCCTCCACGGCGGCATGGCCAGCCCTTCTGGTCGTGCCGCCACTAATTTCGCGCTTTCGTGCCCTTTCGTGCTATAATAACCACGATGAGCAAGACCATCTTGGTGGTAGACGACGAGCCGGAAATCGTGCGCTTCGTGCGGGCCTATCTGGAGGACGCGGGCTATCGCGTGGTAATCGCCAGCGAGGGGCAGGGGGCGCTGTTCGTCGCCCGCCACGAAAAGCCCGATCTGGTGATCCTCGACCTGATGATGCCGGGGATGGACGGCTGGGATTTTATCCGCCGCTACCGTCAGGAGCGCGACACGCCCGTCGTCGTGCTCACCGCCCGTGTCGAGGAGAGCGACCAGGTGCTGGGGTTGGAACTGGGCGCCGACGATTACGTCACCAAGCCCTTCAGCCCGCGCGCGCTGGTGGCCCGCGTGCGCGCCGTGCTGCGCCGGGCCCAGGGAGAACCGACGCCTGCGGCGGTGCTGCGCGGCGGAGACCTCGTCCTCGACCGGGAGGCGCACACCGTCACCCTCGGCGGTGAGCAAGCGGACCTGACGCCTACCGAGTTCGACCTGCTGGAGGTGTTGATGGCGGCGCCGGGCCGCGTCTTCTCGCGGCCCGAGCTGCTCGACCGGGTGCTGGGCGACGAGGCGGATGTGTTCGAGCGCACGGTCGACGTCCACGTCAAGAACCTGCGCCACAAGATCGAGCCCGACCCGGCGGACCCGCGCTACGTCGTCACCGTTCGCGGCGCGGGGTACAAGTTCAACGAGGACGCCGATGCGCGGTAGCCTTTTCTGGAAGCTGATGGTCGCCTTCGCCGTCGTCATCCTGATCGGCATCGGCGGGGCGCTGGTGCTGGCCGGACGGGTGGCAGAGGTTGAGTTCCGGCGATATGCCGGCAGCGAGAACCGCTGGCGGGATACTGTCTCCGACTTGGCCGACTATTACGCCGCCCACGGAAGCTGGGACGGCGTCGATAGCGTGCTCTCACGCGGGCGCGGGCGTGGCCAAGGCCAGAGCGGAGGCCCGCCCGTGCGCCTGGCCGACGCTGACGGTCGTATCGTGTTCGATCAGGCGGACGACGGCGTCGGACAAGTGGCCAGGAATGCAGAACTGGCGGCCGGTCTGCCCGTCGTCGTCGATGGCGAGCGGGTCGGCACGCTGCTGCCGCCCGCCACCGGCGAGCTGACCGAGGAACAGGAGACCTTCCTGCGCCGCCTGGTTGTCGCGTTTACAGTCTCCGGCGGCGCAGCGCTGGCCGTCGCGCTGGTGCTGGGCGCGCTGCTCGTGCGCGGTATCACCCGCCCGTTGGCCCAACTCACCGCCGCCAGCCGGGCCGTCGCCTCTGGTGACCTGGGCGCCCGCGTCCCCGCCCGCTCGCGGGACGAGGTCGGCCAACTGGCCAGCGCTTTCAATCAGATGGCCGCCGACCTGGCCCGCGCCGAGGAGGCGCGCCGCCAGCAGGCGGCCGACATCGCCCACGAACTGCGCACCCCGCTGACCGTCATCCAAGGGCAAATGGAGGCCCTGGCCGACGGCATCTTTCCCGCCGACGCCGAGCACCTGGAGCCCGTGCTGGCGCAGACGCAACTGCTGAACCGCCTGGTGGAGGATCTGCGCACGCTCAGCCTGGCCGACGCCGGGCAACTGACCCTATCCCCGATCGCCGTCGACGTCGGCGAGTGGGTGGCGGGCGTCGCAAGTGGTTTCCAGGCGGTGGCTGCCGAACGGGGCGTCGCGCTGAGCCTGGGGATCGCCGCCGACCTGCCCCAGGTAAAGATTGACCCGGGGAGAATGTCGCAGGTGCTGGGGAACGTGCTGGATAACGCGCTGCGCCACACGCCGGAGGGCGGCAAGGTAGCCATCCGTGCGGCGCGACAGGGCGGGGACGTCGCGATCACGGTCAGCGACACAGGTCCCGGCGTGCCGCCGGAGCATCTGTTCCATCTCTTTGTGCGCTTTTGGCGGGGCGATCCTTCCCGCTCGCGGCGCACGGGCGGAAGCGGTCTGGGGCTGGCCATCGCGCGGCGGATCGTGGAGGCTCACGGCGGCCGCATGTGGGCCGAGAATGTCCCAACGGGCGGCCTGCGGATCGGATTTTCCTTGCCCGGCGCGTGAGACGAGAAGCTATCGGGATTTCGAAGCAAATCATCAGCCCAAGCCGCCTCCTGGGTCAAATCGAATCGCTAGGGCGAAAGCAAGGCATTCGCTCGGGGTTGACGCAGATTTCAAGTCGCTTGGAAAGGCTACCAGCAGGCATAGAGCGTCCTACTACTGCTTCGAATGCCCGCTATCTTGAAAGATTTTGTCCGTTGGTAGAACGTAGTGTATAATATCTTGGATTCACACAAGGAGGTTAAAATGCGCAAGACTTTCTACCTGATCATGGGGATGCTGGCCGGGGCTGTGGTGGGAGCCGCAGCCGCGATATTGCTGGCGCCGTACTCTGGCAAAGAGATGCAGAAGCGGATTCGTACCCGCGCCCAGGAGCTGATCGACGAGGGCAAGCGGGCGGCGATCGCTCGTCGCGCTGAACTGCAAGTTCAGCTTGAGGGCTTTAAGCGCGGCACACCGGTCACTATCTCCGAAGGCGCGCCCGAACAACCGGCGGCATAATACCTCGTCCTCTACACAGACCACGCGCCGCACAGCATGCTTTACCGAGTGTGCTGTGCGGCGCGTGTGCCTTCGAGCCAGCTTCTCAATCGTTACGGACTGCGACAGGTTTTGTAATCGGCGCCAATGATGAGGCGGTACTGCACCGGCATACCCGGGCTGGGCGTCGAGACGACGTTGGCCGACGAGATGCCGAACATCTCTTGCAGATACGGCACGGCGCTGCCCTTGTGCGTCGTCGTGTAATCGATCAGTATCGTCTGTGCATAATCCCGCCGGTCGGGTTTGCCGATGAACACGGGAAAGCCCTGGCGAACAAGCCGATCGGCTGCCAGTTGATCCCACTGTGCGTTGTGCGTTCCGTTCCACACGTCCACCGTTTGCAGCGTCCGCCGCAGCCGTCCCTCCGGTATCGGCCCCAGCGCCTCGCTCACCACCGGCCCGACCTTTTCCCAGTTGGGCAAAAAGACGGAGCCCCCCTTGGGCGTCGTCCAGGGAATGACCTGCTCGTAGCCGATGTTGCGGAAACGCACGTTCCGCTCGTCGAGCCGGAAGGCCACGTCCGCCAGCAGCGCTATGTCCTCCAGGGTCATGTCGGTGACGATCATGTCGCGAGACGTTTCCCACAGCTCCGGCACCTGTGGCAAGAGCTCAAGGCCGCGCGCCCGGCGCCAGATCGCCTGCAACACCTGCTGCTGGCGCCGCTCCCGGGAAAAGACGCTGGTCGTCATGCGCGAGCGGGCGTACCACAGCGCCGACTCCCCATCCAGATGATGTACTCCCGGCTCCAGCGCCTTGATGGGATATTCGCCGTTCTCGTCGGGATAGGGCCAGTGATCCGCCAGGCGGCAGTGGACGGGAATATCGACGCCGTCCAGCGCATCGATGATGCCGATGAAGCCGTCGAAATCGGTGCGCACGTAATGGTCTATCGGGATGCCCAGGTTGTATAGCAGCGTCTGCTGGAGCAGCGCCGGCCCACCACCCTCGTAGCCGTAAAGCTCGCCGTACACGTCGGCAAAGTTGATGCGGCTCATCCAAAAGCCGGGAATGTAGACGTACAGATCGCGTGGGATCGAGAGCACCGTCACCGCCGGCACATGCGGCTGGACGGAGACGATGTGCACGGCGTCGGTGTGCCACTCGCTCCATTCAGGACGCCGATCGCTGCCCAGGACAGCGATGTTGATGGTGTCGGGAGCCATCTCCGCCCTCGGGACTGCCGTGGGGATCGCCGTCGCGCCGGTGAGCGTAGCCGTCGCGCTGATCAACCCCGGTGTGCCGAGGACGAAGGGTGTGGGCATGGTGGGGGTCGGGGCAGGCGTTTCAGTAGCAGTGGCGGTCGGGCTGGGGGTGAACGTCGCCGTCGGCTCTGGCGATGGCGACGGGACAGGAGTGGGAGTAGACGTGGACGTTGGAGGGACGGGAGTAGGCGGCTCAGGGGTAAAAGTCGCCGTGGGCGGCGCGGAGGTGGGGACGGGAGATGACGTGGGAACCGAGAGCGTCGGGGCCAGCGTCGGCAGTGTGAAAACAGATATGGGGTTCCCATTGGTCGCCATGATACCCAGTAGTCCCCCAATGGCTGCGAGCATCAGTGTAGGAGCTATCCACTTCTCACGCGTCATAGTCAGTTCGTCTCCGGTTTCCGTTGCCCGCCCAATTCTAATCCTGTCGCGAATATAGCGCAAGTACACTGTCCTACCGAGTATAGAGTGCCATCAATTGCGTTTGGGCAGATTTTGTAGTCCCCGTCTGGTTGTGCTATAATCAGCAGTATAGCAACCCCAAATATCAGGTGGTGACCGTGGTTGCAGCTTGCCTACAATTGGTTTTGGAAGGTGACCAGGGTACGTCACAGGGGAGGAATTCATGGCTGAGGAGAAATTGGCTCTGAGAAATCGCATCATCGGTCTCCTGCTGCGCGACGCGCGAGAGCAAGCCGACAAGACAAAGCGGGAGTGTGCCAGGGCGTTGGGTGTCTCTACGGGCACCATCACTGCCTACGAAGAGGGACGCAAATCCATCTCCTTGCCTGAGCTGGAGGTGCTATCCTACGTGCTCGACGTCCCGGTGTCCCACTTCTGGAAGCGGGAGGCGGAGGATGTAGGCGAGCGAGAAGCGCCACCGCTAGAGGAGGTACTCGCTCTGCGCCATCGCATCGTGGGTGCGCTCCTGCGCCAGGCGCGGCTGGAGGCCGACATCTCTCAAAAAGAGATGGCAGAGGTACTGGGTTGCTCGAGCAGCAGTATCTCATCCTACGAGTTCGGGAAGCGTCCCATTTCTCTGGCAGAACTGGAGCTGTTGGCACAGCATCTGCGTCTGCCCTTGGAACACTTTTTGGACGAGCAGGAGGGCCCAATCGGGGAGTGGAATCGCCAGCAAGAGGCGTACGAGTACTTTTGCGAACTCCCCAGGGAGATGCAAGAGTTTGTCGCCAAGCCCGTCAACGTCAAGTACCTAGAGGTGGCTATGAAACTGGCTCAGATGCCGGCCGGAGGGCTGCGTGCCATAGCCGAGGGACTGCTGGACATCACCTACTAGCAGACTTCAATGGAGGTAACATACAATGGCAGAAGGCAAAACCGCACAGAAGGTAAAGGAAGAAGGCTTGCGGCTGTTCCACGAGGGGCTGTACGACGAGGCAGTCGCCAAGTTCGAAAAGGCTCGTGAGATGTTCGCCGCCGAGGGAAACGAGATCGCAGAAGCTGAAACGGTGAACAACCTGGGCGTGGTCTACCGCAGGCAGGACAAGTGGGACGAGGCCATCGCGGCCCTGGAGAAGGCCAAGGCGACCTTTGCCAAGCTGGGTGACCGCAGCCGTGAAGCACAGACGCTGGGCAACTTGGGCGGGCTATACGCCGACAAGAACGAGCGCGAAAAGGCTAAGGAATGCCTGCGTAAGGCGGCCGACGCCTTTGCCGAGTTAGGCGACAAGGAGCATCAGGGAGAGACCCTGTTGGCACTCGGCGTACAATTGTGGAAGACGGGCGACCGCAGCGGCGGTCTGGCGACGTACGAGTCAGGTTTACAGATGCTGCCCAAGCCAACGGTCAGACAAAAGACAGTGCGCAACCTGCTTCGCGTGCGCAACAGATTGCTGGGGCAAAAGGGGGGCAAGTAGCAGGTTTCAATTGACTGTTGACAATTCGAGTCAGCCGGCAGCTCTGGACCGCTGCCGGCTGATTGTTGGGGGCGTTGTAGTATGCGCTCAATTGCTTGTTGTGCGGCCTGTTCGCCTTTGCATTCCCGCAACTCTAGTGAGGTGCTCATACGATGAAGAAGAAGTTGGGGCTGGGCTTGATAGCGGGTGTCGGGTTGCTGATACTCTACCTGTTCTCTTGGCCCGTAGCTCCTAAACCTATCGGGGTTTTCGTAGCGCCAAAAGCACCTCCGCTGACGGGGACGTATGAACAAAACAATCGGCTGCAAGCTGTAGAGCGTTTTGGAGACGGTCACTGCCTTGATCCAGAAGACATTACCGTTGATACACAGGGACGCATCTATGCGAGCATGGCAGATGGGCGGATTATGCGCTTTAGTCCAGACGGTAGCAATGTAGAACTGTACGCTAACACGGCCGCCCGCCCGCCCGCTAGGACTGGCCTTCGACGCCTATGGGAATTTGATTGTGGCGGATAAAGCTCGGGGATTGCTTTCGGTCTCGCCGGACGGATCTGTAACTGTGTTGACCACTGAAGCAGAAGAGAGACCTGTTATGTTGGCCAACGATCTCGACATTGCATCAGATGGAACGATTTACTTCAGCGACTACCAATTCTATCCGGACTATCTTTCGGACTTTATGGACGGCAGACCACTAACCCGTTTTGCTCGCCTATGACCCTGAGACCCAAGAGACACGCGTGGTGCTCGATGGCCTGTATGCTGCCAACGGAGTCGTACTTGGCCCTGATGAATCCTTTGTTCTCGTGAGCGAGATGGCGGTCTATCACGTTTCCCGTTACTGGCTCACCGGCCCTCAAAAAGGCCAGGTTGATGTCTTTGTTGACAATCTTCCGGGCATCCCAGACAACATTACTTCCAATGGACAGGACACCTATTGGCTTGCCCTTTACGAACCGCGTAGCGCAGCTACAGAGTTCTTTCAGGCCCGCCCTTTCCCACGGGGCGTTCTCAAGCGCATACCATCCTTCTTGCTTGCAGCCGACACTCCGCCTTTATATGGTTTTGTGCTGGGGCTAGACCAAGATGGAAACGTCACCCAAAATCTGCAAGATCCTTCCGGTGAGTTTGCGTCGCATATTACGTGCGCCTACGAGTACGAAGGGATGCTGTACTTGGGCAACACCGATGACACGGCGATGTACCGCCTTGCGATACCGTGAGTGATTCACGCAACCGCATAAGCTGTTGTTGCGCCTTAGTTTTATCGATGGCTAGCCGCGCAGCGTCGCCCCCAGCTCTCGCTCCAATCGACGGACGATCTTGCCCCTCGGCTTGGCCACCTCTTTGTCGGTCAGCGTGCGGTCGTCGGCTTGATAGACGAGGCGATAGGCCAGGCTCTTTTTGCCCGCCCCCACCTGCTCCCCCCGATAGACGTCGAACAGCGTCACCGAGCGCAGGAGGGGAGACCCGGTCTGCGTGATAAGCGCGCGCACGTTCAGCTCCGATGCACTCTCGTCCACCACCACCGCCAGATCCTCATACACCGGCGGGTGGACGGAGACGGGCGTCAGCGTGCGCGGCGCTCCCCAAGCCGCCAGCAGGTCGTCCAGATCGAACTCCAGGGCGCAGACGGGCTGCCCCTGTGGCAATTCGAAGGCTCCCTGTACCTGCGGGTGCAGTTCGCCCAGAACGCCCACCACGCGATCCCCGACGCTGACCTGGGCGCAGCGACCCGGGTGGAATGCCGGATGCTGGCCCCGCTCGAACGTGCCGCTCAACCCCAATCCGGATAGCAAGGCCTCCGCCACGCCCTTGAGATCGTAGAAATCCATCGGCGTGCGATCCTGCCCCGCCATCCACGACTCGGGCTCGCGTGGGCCGGTCATCACGACGCTCAGATGGCGCGGCTCGTCGGGCAACGGGCTGGCAAGTCCGCCCTGGTCTGCCTCCGGCAGGTAGACGGCGCCGATCTCAAAGACCGCCACCCGGTCGATGAAGCGCAGGTTCTCACGGGCGGTGTTGAGCGCGGACGGCAGCAACGTCTGTCGCAAATAGGCCCGCTCTGCCGACAGGGGGTTGACGATGCGGATGTAGTCAGATGGAGCCGCGGATGGGTCCGCGAGCCACAGTTGCCCCTCTTCCTCTACGTCCACCAGCGAGTAGGTGATGATCTCATCCAAGCCACGGCCCACGAGGATATCGCGCACGCGCTCGCCGCCCTCCAGGCGCAGGTTGGGCCGCTGGGGGGGCAGTTCGTCCCGCATGAGTGTCGTCGGGAAACGATCGTACCCCCAGATGCGGCCTACCTCCTCGGCCAGGTCGACCGGGCGGTCGACGTCGAGGCGATGGGAGGGCACCGTCACGCTAAGCGTCCCTGATTCGCCAGCGGCGACCCCGAACTCGAGCGACGTCAGAATGCGCGCGATCTCGTCCGTCGGCACTTCGACGCCCAGGATGCGGGTTGCCAGGGCGGGGTCGAATTCGATCACCCGCTGCGGCTGGCGACCGGGGTACACGTCGCCGATGACGGGCACGACCTCACCGCCGCCAAGCTCGGCCATCAGATAGGCCGCCCGCGCCGCCGCTTTCACCGTTAGCTCCGGATCGACCCGCCGACCGAGGCGTACGCTGGCCTCGGTATCCAGTCCCAGCTTGCGGGACGTACGGCGGACGTTGAGAAAGTAAAAGTTCGCTGCCTCCAGCAGGATGTCCTGGGTCTGTTCGGAAACCTCGCTATCCAGGCCGCCCATTACGCCGCCGACGGCGACCGGCCCGCCGCCGTCGGTGATGAGCAGCATCTCGTCGTCGAACGTGCGCATCTCGCCGTCGAGCGTCGCCATGCGCTCGCCGCCCTCGGCGCGACGCACGATGATAGCTGGCACCTCCTTGCCCGGCCTGGCGCGCAGCACGTGATAGTCGAAGGCGTGCAGCGGCTGGCCCAGCTCCAGCATCACGCAATTGGTCACGTCGACGACGTTGTTGATGGGCCGCTGCCCGGCCAACCGCAGACGCATCTGCAGCCAGAAGGGCGATGGGCCGATCGTTACCCCTTTGATGTAGGCCGCCGAGTAGCGCGGGCACAGGTCGGGATCGGCGATCTCAAGCTCGATGAAATCGGGCGTCGGTGTGATCTCGGCCGGATGCTGCGCCAGCACCTCCATCACGTCCCGCTTTAGCTCCACGCCGAGCAGCGCCGCCGCCTCGCGGGCGATGCCATAGATCGACTGCAGGTGGGCGAACGGCCCCTTGATGTCGAAATCGAGCACGGCGTCGCCCATGTACTCGACCAGCGGCGCGCCCACCGGCGCGTCGTCGGGCAGATAGATAATGTCCACGTGCTCGTCGGAGAGCCCCAGTTCCTTCTCCGAGCAGACCATGGCCCGCGACTCGACGCCCCGGATTTTGGTCTTTTTCAGTTTGCGGATGACTTTTCCCTCGGCGTGACCGTCGTATAGACGGACGCCCTCCATCGCAAAGGCCACCTTGAGGTGTAGGTCCTCCTGCCCGCGCATCTCCAGCAGGCTGGGCGCCCCCGTGACGACGATCTCTGTCTCCGGGTCGCCATACTTGACCTCCGCCAGCACCAGCCGGTCGGCGTTGGGGTGCGGGCGCACGGCCAGGAGCTCACCTACCACGACTAGCTCGGGGGGCCATTCCAGTTCCGCTCCCGGCAGGCCGATATACTCGATCGTCTCCACCTCCAACCCGGCCAGCGTCAGCCGCCTGGCCATCTCGGGGATGGGGACTGTGATCTCCACATAGTCTTTTAGCCAAGATAATGGTACCTTCATCTTTTTCCTCCACCTAGAACTGCCTCAGAAACCGCAGATCGTTCTCATAGAACGGCCGGATATCGCCGACACCAAACCGCAGCGCCGCGAGCCGGTCAAGCCCGGCACCGAAGGCGAACCCGCTGTACCGCTCAGGGTCGATGCTGCTATTGAGCAACACCTGGGGATGGATCATCCCGCCCGGCACGACCTCCACCCAACCATCTTTGCACAGTCCACACCCTGTGCCACCACAGACCGTACACTCCAGGTCGGCCTCGATAGACGGCTCGGTGAAAGGGAAGTAACTGCCGCGCAGCCGCACCCGCCGGTCGTTGCCGAACATCTGCTGCAACAGCGCGACGATGGTGCCCTTTAGATCGGTCATCGAGATGTTTGTCCCCACGGCAAAGCCTTCGACCTGGTGAAACATCCAGTTGTGCGAGGCATCAAAATCCACCCGGTAGCACTTGCCCGGCACGATGACGCGGAAGGGCGGCTTGCGCCCGCGCATCACGCGCACCTGGTTGGGCGAGGTGTGGGTGCGCAGCACCACGTCATCGCTCACCCAGAAGGTATCTTGCATGTCCCGCGCCGGATGGAAGGGCGGCATGTTCAAGAGCGTAAAGTTAAACTCCTCCAGCTCCACTTCCGGGCCCGTGAGGACGTGGAAGCCCATCCTGGCGAGAATGGCACACATCTCGCGTCGCGTCTGGCTGATAAGGTGCAAATAACCTACCCGCGCCGGCCTGCCTGTCAGCGTGACGTCGAGCGGTTCGGCGTGCAAGCTCCGCTCAGGCTCCCGCTGACGCAGCGTCTCGGCGTGTGCCTCGTACGCGGCTTCAAGCGCTTGCTTAACCTCGTTGGCCGCTCTGCCGGCCGCGGGTCGTTCTTTTTGGGGTAGCCCGCCCAGCCCGTGCAGCAGGGCCGTCAACGCACCGTTCTTGCCCAGGTAGGCGCGGTGCCAGGCCTGCAGCGCCTCCGCCTGGGTGACTGCACGCAAGCGCCGCTTGGCCTCGCTCTGCAGAGCGGTCAGCCGGTCACATAAATCCCTTGCCTTCCAAACCCCATCGCAACACCTCCCTAGAACTGTCTCAAGAACCGCAAGTCGTTTTCGTAGAACAAGCGGATATCGTCGATATCGTACTTGAGCATCGCGGGCCGCTCGACCCCCAGCCCGAAGGCGAAACCGCTCCATTCCTCGGGGTCGTAGCCACCGTTCTCCAGGACGACCGGATGCACCATCCCGGCCCCGCAGATCTCCAGCCAGCCGCTGTACTTGCACACGCGGCACCCCTCCCCGTGACAGATGATGCAGTCGATGTCGGCCTCGATGCTGGGCTCGGTGAAGGGAAAGTAAGAGCTGCGGATGCGAATGCGTCCCTCGGCGCCATAGAACCGGTGCGCAAACTCGGTCAGCGTGCCGATCAGATCCGTCATGCTGATCCCGTGCCCCACCGCCAGCCCTTCCACCTGGTAGAACTGGTGCTCGGCGCGGGCTGTGATCTGCTCGTAGCGATAGCACTTGCCGGGCAGAATGACGCGGATCGGGTCGGGATATTGCTCGCGCATCACCCGAATTTGTCCCGGCGAGGTGTGTGTGCGCAACAGCACTTGGTCGTTGACCCAGAAGGTATCCCACATGTCGCGAGCCGGGTGATGGGGCGGCATGTTCAGCAACTCAAAGTTCAGCTCGTCCGTCTCGACGTCGGGAGACTCATAGACCTGGAAGCCCATCTGGGCAAAGATGGCGTATATCTGGCGCAGTGTTTGGGTGGTGATGTGCAGATGCCCCGGCCCGATAGGCCGGCCCGGCAGGGTGACGTCCAGCGCCCCCTGCTCCAATTCCTGCGCCATCTCTGCCAACCGCAGCTCCTCCGCCTTGGTCTCGTAGGCCGCCTCCAGCGCCATCTTGACCTCGTTGGCAGCCTGGCCAAAGGCCGGACGCTCCTCCTTGGGCAGTTGCCCAACGGAGCGCAGCATCTGGGTCAGCGCCCCCTTCTTGCCCAGGTAGCGCTTGTTCCATTCCGCCAAGGCGTCGCCATTCTCGACAGCCGCCAGCGTGGCCAGCGACTCTTTTTCCAGTTGGCTCAATTGCTCAAGCATACTAGCCTCCTCACAATGCTCACATGACAAAACGCCCTCGCCCCTGGGGACGAGAGCGTGTACTCCCGCGGTACCACCCCGCTTGGCTTCCGAAAAAGCCCTCTCATTCCACCGGCGGCGTCATCCGCTATCCATCATCCGTTGACCTAGTTGACACGACCGGCTGCCTCGTTAACGCTGGGCCTGCGGAGCCTCCTAATCGGGCGGCTGTCCATTCAGAGGTCGGCTCGGGAGCGAACTTCGGTGGGCTTTCCCCTGGCGCGGCTCTCAGTCTATGGCCTCGCCTCCCTGGCGGCATCCCCCCACTTACTCTTCTCCGTCACAGCCTTTCAAGTTTCAGTTGCCCGCATTATGCCGCAAAAGCTTTCCTTTGTCAAGCCAGCGGTGCCGCCGTTTCAGCTTTTTGACGAAAAACGTGAGTACCCATAACCGCTAACCGTTTCATTCGTTAATACATGTGGAACTAGGGCGGTGACCAATAAATGGGAGGGAGACAGTAATGAATAAACCAATTGCGTTAATAGTGGAAGATGACGTCGATGCAGCGTGCATTTTTGGTCTGGCGTTACAGAAAGCGGGGTTTGAGGTTCAGGTGACTCACACAGGGAACCAAGCCCTAGAGCTGCTAGAGTCTATAGTGCCGACCCTCGTTGTCCTCGACTTGGCCTTGCCGGGGGTATCGGGGATCGTCGTCCTGGAGAACATCAAAAACGATCTTCGGTTATCCAAGACATTTGTCATCCTGGCGACAGCTTACGCGCACCTAGCCCAGGAAGTAAGAGACCAATCGGACCTGGTGCTCATGAAACCTGTCTCGTGCGGACAGTTGTGTGACCTATCCAAGAGATTGGTGGTAACGGCGCATTGAGGCTGCGCCTGTATACACAGGCCTTCGGATTTCCTAAAGAATCGATAATAATAGTAAAAGGTGGCTTGGGAATACGTCCCGGGCCGCTGTGTGCTTCTTGGACGTTTGCCAGCCCGCAGGCTCGGCGAGAGTGTTCACACCTGTCAAGCTATCGTGCTTCTTTTTGGACCAATTCCTTGAAAACGGCTCCCTTTTGTGTTATGATTGGCACGTTGGTGATTGGTAGACTGGTACATTGGTAAATTGGTAGACTGGTAAAACATTACCAATATACCAGTCTACTCATTTACCAACTACCAAATCTCGATAGGACGACACAGAACAATGTATCCCGACAGTGAAATCCTCTTTCCATCCCGCTGCATCCCGCAACTGCGCGACCTGCGCGGCGAAAAGTGGGCCGAGTTGGTCGATCACGTGGCCTCGCTCCCCGATGGCCACGAGGATGTGTTGGCCTTTGGATCGCTGATAATCAAGCTGGCCAGTTGCCTCACCTGTGACCTGGATAGCTACCGCGCCTCACTGGGTTGCTGCACGTGTGCCAGGCGCACCGTTGGCGGTTTTAAGGGTTCCGACGAGGAAATCATCAAGCAGTTCGAGGAAGCGCGTGAGGAAGTACGCGCCTTTTTGGAATCTGACGAAATTCCCGAAGCCATCGACGCGTTGGTTCAGAGCTAGCCGTCTGCAAACACCTCCAGCTCTTGCATTTGGGGCCGGGCGGGGTATAATCTGCGCGCGATGCGAAAATTGATCCCCACCCTGACCGTTTTGGTATTGTTGGCGCTGTCTGCTTGTTTTGCCCCCCCCAGCCCC
>Ga0315550_1001407_pt1 | contig 14839 bp, 15 predicted proteins | sample SalMarSW160190MG_2_FD_203100 | JGI IMG/M metagenome (GOLD analysis project Ga0315550, IMG submission 203100) | Salt marsh sediment microbial communities from the Plum Island Ecosystem LTER, Massachusetts, United States - Salt Marsh Sediment SW1601-90 ... | reverse complement strand
GGGTCTCAACATGCTCAAGAAGGGGGCCATGGAGAAAGCTGGACTCCCAGCAACCTACAAGCAATACGAGGAAATGCTGAAAACGAAATTGAAAGAAATGAATTACCCCACGCCCTATGAGATGCTGAAAAGAATGAAGGCGTCGGGAAACGTGAAAATCTATGCCTGCAGCCCCACTATGGAGATGTTTGGAGTAACAAAGGAAGCCCTGATTCCTGAGGTGGATCAAATCGCAGGGGCGGCAGCCTTCCTTGACATAGCCGCAGACGCGGACATAACGCTACTAGTCTAAAAATCTCCAAAAACACAAGAACCCCCTTTCCTCCTTTTTTCTACAGAGAACCTGAACCACTGATACAGCCAGTGGCATGCTTGTTGTCAAGAAAACTTGACTAAATGGATAATAGCTAGTCAAGAAAGATTGACAAAAACTTTCTTAACTGAAGCTTCCAAACTTTATTTAGGGGAGAATGCATGTTGTCTAAAAAGCTGTTTCTTTCAAGTGCAGCATTTTTTGTTTTGGTTAGTTTGCCCTTAATCGGTTCTGTTGGCGCATCTTCGGAGATGTGGAGTCGAACTTATGGTGGTGCAGGTCAGGAAGTTGCTTATGCGGTGGTGGAGACCTCTGATGGAGGGTACGCAATAGCAGGGTACACAAACTCATCTGGTGCTGGATATGATGATTTTTGGCTGGTTAAGACTGATGCGTATGGGAACATGGAGTGGAACCAAATATATGGAGGTGTAGGAAGTGAAAGGGCTTATTCGTTGGTTGTGACGTCTGATGGAGGATTTGCATTAGCTGGCGGTGGACTGTTGGTTAAAACTGATGGGTATGGGAACATGGAGTGGAACCAGACCATTGGAGGGTCAATTAATTCGTTGGTTGAGACGTTTGATGGGGGGTATGCGTTAGCTGGCTACACATATTCTTTTAGTGCTGGGTATGATGATTTTTGGTTGGTCAAAACTGACAGCTATGGTAACTTGGAGTGGAATAGGACATACGGAGGAGCAGGATTTGATGGTGCCAGCTCGTTGGTTGTGACTTCTAATGGCGGATTTGCTATAGCTGGCGGAGTAAACGGGAGCATTTGTCATTCCAAGGGTGATTTTTGGTTAATCAAGACTGATGCGTATGGGAATGTGGAGTGGAACAAAACATACAGCAGCACAACATGGCTGGATTATGCCCAGTCTGTGGTTGAGACATCTGATGGAGGATACGCCATAGCTGGCTACACTGGCTTCTGGAGTATTACCGACGTTTGGGTGGTTAAAACCGACAAGTATGGGAATATGGAGTGGAACCAAAAATACGGTGAAGGAGTAGCTCGTGCGTTGGTTGAAAGTTCTGATGGAGGCTACACCTTAGCTGGAGACAATCGATTGGTAAAAACTGATGCCTATGGGAACATGGAGTGGAACAGGATAATTGGGGGATCAATTCGTTCTTTGGTCGAAACATCTGACGGAGGATACGCCATAGCAGGCACCAAAAATGATGATTTTTGGCTGGCTAAAACCGACGAATATGGAGTTATTCCCGAGTTTCCCTCATGGACAATTATACCTTTATTTCTGACTGCAACTTTGGCGGCCATATTTTATAGTAAAAGAGTGCGTGCGCGTTTAAGGCATTTTTAGTTGATTACAGGATGCGCACGTGGTTAATTGTTCGCTAGGCTTATCCTGTTCTGGAGGCTGAAAGGTTTAATATTCTCTTTTCTTGTTTTACACTGGATAGGTGGATAGAGTTGAAGTTGTTCACTGTGGGTCCTGTTGCTTGCTACCCCGAAGTTCTGGAAGAGATGGGACATCAAATGGTTAGTCACCGCAGCGAAGAATACAAGAAACTTCATGTCGAAACAGTGGAACTGTTGCAGCGGTTCTTGGGGACAGAGAATGAGGTGTTCCTGTTTTCAAGCACTGGGTCAGGTTTCATGGAGGCGTCAGTGAGGAACTGCGTAAACAAGAAGATGCTCTGCTGTGTATGCGGAAGCTTCGGCAAAAGATTCGTAGAGGTGGGGGTTTCAAACGGGAAACAAGTTGAAACAATCGAGATGCCTTTAGGTAAACCTGTTACTGCAGATTTGCTGGATCAAAAGTTGTCTGAGAGTCCAGATGTTGAGGCTGTTTCTATAACTCACAACGAAACAAGCGTGGGACTGATAAACCCCTTAGAGAAACTCGCTGAAGTAGTGAAAAATCATGATAAGCTGTTGCTTGTTGACGCCGTGAGTTCCATGGGCGGAACCGAAATAGAAGTTGACCGATGGGGATTGGATGTCTGCTTTTCAAGTTCCCAGAAATGCTTTGGGGTTCCTCCTGGTTTGGGCGTGGGAAGCGTAAGCGAAGCGGCATTAAAAAAATCGGAGACTGCAGAGAATAAAGGCTGGTACTTCGACTTCAAGGTGTGGGAAAAATATCAGAAACGGAAGGGCACACCCATGACCTCTGTTATTCCCCAGATCGCTGGTTTAAACCGAATCCTCAAGATGATCGAGGGTAAAGGGGGAAAAGAATGGTTCTTTGATCTGTATGCGGAACGGAACCGTCGCATTCGAGAGGGAGTCCAGAAACTGGAGCTAACAATGTTTCCCAAGAGCGGTTACGAAAGCCCAACAGTGAACTGTGTGAACGCTCCAGCAGACATTAATGGGCTTGATGTTTACGGGAAGATGCGTGGAGAAGGGTTTGAGCTTGCGAAGGGCTACGGAAGCGTACAAAACGTCACCTTTAGGATAGGGAACATGGGCTACATCGAATCTGCGGACATAGACTCTATGCTGGAAGCCCTCGGAAAAGTGTTGGTTGACCTTGGATGGAAACGTTAGCCAAAAATTTAAACATGCCATAAATGCTTAAATAATGCGTTGAGTTTTCTCCCTGAGCTAAAGAGCTGTTCGGCATGAGCTACAATTTCAGCCTTAATCATTGGGTTTCCCAAAAGCGCCTGCCTGAGAACAGCAGATGTTAGTGTGGTTTTGAATAATGCATGGGCATACGATTTTAGTGTGTGACAACTTCGGCGAAGAGTTTCTTGGTCATATATCCAAGTTTGGGAAGGTGTTTCAATCCAGCGACATCGATTACAGTTTGCCTTTAGATGAAGTCACAATACTTGTTGTCCGAAGCAAAACAAAGGTTAACAAAAAACTAGTTGATATCATGAAAAGCCTTGAATGCGTGATAACCGCCACTCACGGTGTTGACCATATCGATCTGAACTGTCTAGCTGAAAAGGGAATAAAATTCTATAATGTTCCAGCCCAATCCTATGATGTTGCCCAAGGCGTTATCGCATACATTCTTGCGCATTGCACAAACCTTGTCGAAGGCGACAGGTCGATGAAGCGTGGAGAATGGAAGAAAACGTCCTTGATTGGATGCAGGGTTACTGAAAAAACCTTGGGGATAATTGGATGCGGCAAAATAGGACGGGAAGTTGCTAGGCTAGGCTCCGCTCTTGGCATGAAAATTATTGTGTCTGATCCATGCATTCAAGATAACCAGATTGTACTTGTTTCCTTGGATGAGCTTTTGAGAACATCTGATTTCATAACCGTCAACTGTCCATTGACCGAGGGAACTAGAGATTTGATTGGAAGAGAAGAGATTGCCAAAATGAAGGATGGCGCATTTTTGGTGAACACGGCGAGAGGCGGCATCATAAATGAAGAAGCATTGTTAGAGGCAGTGCAGGCTGGAAAAGTTGGGGCAGCCTTAGATGTTTTCTCTACTAAAACGCCCTTCGAAGATGAGGTGACTAATAGCTTGATTAAGAGTGAACGAGTGATTGCCACGCCGCACAGTATTGGTCAGAGCCACGAAGCAATCGACGAGAAAGGTAAAGGCATAATAACGGCTATCGAAGACCATGTGAAGCGGCAAGCATAAGCCGAACGTATAGGCTTCATCTTTTTTGTTTGCTTATTTTAGCTTTTTAAGTAAGCCACCGACAGTTTACTATAGTTTAGGTGTTACGTTTGAGTGTGGGATGCCAGTTTGCATGAATCTGTTTTAGATGCTGCTGACCGAATAAGGAGGCTTGAGGTTCAGGGAGCCAGAAATGTGGCAATAACCGCCATAAAGGCTATCGAAGCGGGGGCAAAAGAATCTAAGGCGAAAGGGAAAGAGGCGTTTCTGAACGAGCTGTCGGACGCTAAAACGGTTCTTTTCGCTTCCAGAGAAACAGAGCCTTTGATGAGGAACGCCATTCGCCACGTTATTCACGCGGTGGAAAAGAGTGATGAAGAGTCAGTCAGGGAACTGGTGGATGTGGTTTCGCAGGTTTCCAGCCAGTTTTTGGAGGATCTTGAGAGGTCGAAGGAAAAGATTGCTGCAGTCGGCTCCAAAAGAATCCTGAATCACTCAAGAGTTCTTACTCACTGCCACTCTTCAACCGTAACTAACATGTTACGGAAGGCTAAGGATGAGGGGAAATCGTTTGAGGTTGTCTGCACCGAGTCGAGACCCGTTTTTCAGGGCAGAATCACTGCAAAAGAAATGTTAGACGCTGGAATCAGGACAACTTTGATTGTTGATTCTGCAGTGCGATATTTCATGAATGAGGTTGACCTTGTGGTGGTGGGAGCCGACGCCATAACCTCTGAAGGCAATGTCATAAACAAGATTGGAACAAGCATGGTTGCTCTTGCTGCTAAGGAGGCACGAACGCCCTTCTATGTGGTTTCGGAGCTTTTGAAGTTTGATCCTGTGACGATTCATGGTGATTATGAAAGAATCGAGGAAAGAAGCCCCAAGGAAGTTTGGACTGACCCCCCAGCTGGCTTGATTATAAGAAATCCTGCCTTCGACGTGACAAGAAGAGAATTCATCCACGGAATCATCTGTGAAGAAGGAATCATATCTCCCCACTCGATAAGCGAGTTGATAAACAGAAAATATCCATGGATATTCAAAGTAACCTAACTTGGGGGGCGCTCACTTTTTTCTGGGCTGCGCGGTTTTATGATTCTAATCTTCTTTTCTAAAGCTACGAATTTCTCTTCTAAATCTTTTATCTTAACGGCGTAATGTTCTAGGCGTTTTCCATCTATGGCAATCCAGATAGCGATGGCAACACCGGAGAGTCCCAGCATCAGATAGTAAATGTAGAGTGTTGATGCCCACGTTTCTAGTTGTCCCCAGAGACTGTTCAGAACGTAGACTGTCGCAAAAATCATGATCAGAAAATTCAGCAGATGAAAATAGGCTAAAAAAGTTCGCATCCTCATCTAAATTTCGTCCTCCTTCAATAAGGTTCTGTGATTACCGCTTAAAGCTTTCCTGAGTATACCTAAAAAATAACGGTCCTGAAATAAGTCACAAACACGTTTACAGTCTTATTTGAATGTTATTGCACCTAAAAGTTTTTAGCCCATTTTGACTAGTTTGTTGGGTAAGGTACACCTGCAGGTAATGTGTTAAATGGATTAAATGGAGATTGAGGTGGATTTATGCAGACTTTGATAGGTCTCCGGGATAAGATTGCGAAGCTGGAAAGCGAGAAGGCTAACCTTCTGGCGGAATTGGAGGAACTCCGAGAAAAGGCAGAAACAAAAGCCACCTCTCTAGAAGAAGAAGTAGCCCAGTTGCGAGAAGAAGCAGAATCCTTGAAAGAAATGCTCGACATCCTCTAAAGAAACCGCCATCCGATCCCAACGGTTCCCCCGCATACACAAAGAAACTCCAGCCAAACGTTACACAGACAAAACCCTAACCACCAAACACGCCCCCAATCATATTTGAAGCCTAATAATACTTCATTGTTGAAAACTAGCTTTTTTTCTGAAAACGTGGAAGCATAAAGAACTTTTGATTGGAGTGTAAGAAAGCATTAAAAGTTGTTGCATCCATAAACTAGCCTAAGAACAAATCTGTTTGAGGAGACAAAAGGATGGACTTCAGCATCTTGGTTAACAACGCCGAATACATCCTGATTTTGGGAGGCTTCATCGCGATCTCATGGTTCACACAAAAACTGGTAAAACCAGTGCCAGTAGTAGGAACAACCGCAAGCATACTAACAAGAATCATGTCCTTCTTCGGATTCTTCGTCGGAATCCTCCTAATCGTAACAGGCGCAGCAGCATGGCAAACACAAGCCACTAACATTGACACATACACCACATACCTGCTCATCATCGCAGGACTAGCACTGATGCTAAAACCAATCAAAGACTTCCCATGGGCAGCTTTGCTGGGACTAATCGCCGGAGGCTTATGTGCAGGAGCTGTCTACTTTTTCTTTCCCCTGCCAGAAACCGTTCTCGGAATCGCCTCAACATGGGTCTACGTTATAATCTTCCTAATTCCCGCAGTAATCGTCTACATGGTCTTCAAATTCATAGAAGACGTTCTGAAGCTCATCGGAACGCTGCTAGCCTCAAAGCCTGTCACCCTCATCGTAGGCTTCGTATGCATAGCTCAAGGAGTGCTTTTGCTTCTCGAAATGAACCTATTCACAATACTAGCTTAAAATTAAACAGTACTCTTCCTTAACAGAAAGTTCAACATGGATAATTTTTATTTTAGATTTTTAATAATTGCCGTTTAGCTGTTAATATTGAACAAAGACTTGGAATCCGAGAAAAATGGTCACATTAATGTTTGAAAAAATTCTCTATTGTTTTTTTCATACCTTCCGGTTGGACTCGTTCTCGCTGCCATTTTCGAGTCCATTTCCAATCATTAGATCGTGGAGAATGAAAATTACAGGTTTTACAATTACTATTCTTAAAACTCTCTAACAGCTCATCCAGAGACTGTCCCATAATGCATCCTGTTTTTTCACAATATAATATTTTCATTCCAGTCTCGGGTAATGCCACCATATTCCAAATAGGTCCATAAGTCACAATGTCAACAAAAAGGTGTTTGCAATGTTTCAAGATTCTTTCAGGATTTCTATCCTTTAAACCTATTCGAGCCAATTTCGCTAACTCATCATCCCCTTCAATATCTATTCCCCCATCTCTAAGCAAGTCTCTTATGATCTTCTCTTCTTCCTCAAGGGAGGGTTCTTCTGTAGGTGTTTTATTCTTAAAATTGATCAAATATGGAATGGTCACTAAACTTTTAAAATTCTCTTTTGCATTCTCAATTTGTTTGAGGTAACCTTTATGTCCAATTTTATTTGCTATATCATAAGCTTCGTTTATCGTAGAATCTCGCAAGGAAGTTTTTTCCATTGAATTGTATAAATAAGCTAAATCCATAACAATGGAGAATTTAATGTCTTCAGAGATTGCATCAGCCAATTTTTTTGCGGACAATAACATTTTTTCTATGTATGCCAATTGCATATACAAGATTTCTTTATTTCCTTTAAGGCTGTTATAGTAAACCCATAACCAATGCATTTTTGCCAATCTTTTTAGAAAATCTAGGTACATTAGATACTCTTCATCTTCGAAGGCTTTGATAACACATTTAATGAAATCTATTTCTGTATTGAATATTTGTTGAATTTTTTCCCGCATTTGCATAATCAAAAACGGGGTATTAATGTCATGGGGGTTCTGGGATGAGACTAAAATTAATCGAATTAATGAAAAATAGTCATTAACTAGTTTTATAAAAACGGTTTCAATCAAAGATCCACGCCATAAAATGTTATAACTATTATTGTTGACTTCTTCAACAAATTTTGAAATTTTAATTAACCAAGTCCACACAAGATTATTTTGAGTCTGGGGATTCAATTCATAAGCAATTATCAAACCTGCCTTAACCACAGATTCTTTATTTCCTGAAGCCAAAGCTGAGTTAAAAATCCCATTCAAGATTTCAAATGATTTTTCATGTGATCCTTCTTTATCATGATGATACGATATTTCAAATTGTAACTGGAAAGCTTTTTCCAAAAAATCCTTTGCAACTTTAGATTTTGCAACTATAGCTTCTGTATTACTTTTCCATGTTGCTAAATATTTACTGGGTATTTGGTTTATTTTTTGAGTTATTATATATGCACTTCCGCCTTTGGCAATATCTTCAATTTGATCTAATGAATTTCGAACTTGTTGTTCTTTTGATATTCGAACAGTAATTGTTTTTTGATCAACCCATGACGGTTTATTAACATTTAAAAATTGAAAAGCATAATGTTGAAGAAAGACCCAATAGCATTTTTCCTTGACTACATCTACTACAACAAGAAAAACCGGAACATCTTTTTCCAGATAATATTTTAAATGGTCTGTTTTAAGACTGTATGAAAGATAGCTAGCATTATTATCAATTAATGTTGTTCCTTTTAATTGAATTAGTATTTCTTTTCCAGTAACAATGTCGTTTTTGACGATTTCTAAGGAATTGTCAATACCATAATCTGGATTAATATCTCTTAAAATCCACTCTGACGGAATGGATTTTTTTAAAATTTTCTTACTAACTTCTTCCACGACATGCTCTGGAGGGCGTTTCATTATTAACCCCGATGAACAATTTCGTGTTGTTATTATATATTTGAGTTTGGGTTTAGAATTGAATTTTATTCTAGAACATTAACTCAAAATTTCACAAACGGCATGATGGACTATAGAGATACAACCTTTTCTAAAAACGCCCCTCAATTTTCTTATTACATATATACCAGTAATAGATTTACTAACTTAACAAAAAGAAAAAACGAGAAAAGAAAAGAAAAAAGGGTCTCTTTCTAGCCCTTAACCGAGATTTCTTTGATTACACCCGCAGCCACAGTGGTGCCCATGTCCCGTATCGCAAACCTTCCAAGCTCAGGAAAATCAGCGTATGTTTCAACAGAGATAGGCTGAATAGGCTCAAACCTTACAATCGCACCGTCTCCAGTCTTCAGAAAAGCGGGGTTTTCTTCTATAGTCTGCCCAGTTCTCGGATCCAATTTGGCGATAAGCTCCTTGAATCTGCATGAAATCTGACCGGTGTTGGAATGCAACACTGGAGAGTATCCAGCGGCGATGGCTGTTGGATGATGGATTACGATTATCTGTCCGATAAACTCTTTTGCAACGGTTGGTGGGTTGTCAGGATGACCTGCTACGTCTCCTCTGTGAACATCCTTCTTTGAGATTCCTCTAACGTTGAATCCGATGTTGTCGCCTGGAAGAGCTTGGGGAACTTTCACGTGGTGAGTCTCTATGGATTTAACCAAACTTTGAACGTTTGAAGGCATGAAAACGACGGTGTCACCTTCTTTTAGAACACCGGTTTCAACCCTTCCCACAGGAACTGATCCGATTCCGGTGATTGTGTAAATGTCCTGAATTGGAAGCCTTAAAGGTTTTTTAATTGGTTTGGGAGGAACAGTCATTTCGTCAAGAGCCCCAAACAGAGTTGGACCTTTATACCAAGGCATCTTCTCGCTTTTTTTGGCAAGGTTGTCGCCTGTCCATCCTGAAGTGGGAACAAAATGTATCTTTTCTGGATTGAATCCGGACATTTTCAGCATACGGGAAATCTCATTTTTGATTTCATCGTATCTTTCTTGTTTCCAGTCTACTGAGGCATCATCCATTTTGTTGATGGCAACAACCATTTGGCTTACTCCTAGCGTGTAGGCAAGAAAGGCATGTTCACGGGTTTGTCCGCCGGGTCCAATACCAGCTTCGAATTCTCCTCGCTTGGCAGAGATTAGAAGAATGGCAGCGTCTGATTGACTTGCTCCGGTGATCATGTTTTTGATGAAGTCTCTGTGTCCTGGAGCATCGATGATTGTGAAGAAGTATTTCGGGGTCTCAAATTTCAGGTATGCAACGTCTATTGTTAGACCTCTCTCTCTTTCTTCTTTCAGCCTGTCTAAGACCCAAGCGAACTTGAAGGTCTCCTTTCCTAGTTTCTTAGCATCTTCCTCGTAGGTTTTTGCGGTTCTCGCGTCAATCGCTCCTGTGAGGGAGAAGAGGTGACCTACGGTTGTCGATTTTCCGTGGTCTACGTGTCCAATTACTACCAAATTCAAATGGGGTTTTTCAGATTTACTCAATCTCTTTGTCTCCATTACTTTTTTTGTTCAAGCTTACTCCTTATAGTGAGTGTGATATGTAGAGAAAACAGTTGGTTCAGTTATTTTAACTTTTTGAAGGAATTCCAAGATATTGCTGCACCTTTTCCATATTTTGGATACATGTAACAGGGTTACTAGCGTGAAGAACGCGCTATTCTCTCCATCTCGTTGCGTTTTTTCACAGCATAGCTTTTTACGTCTTTTTTGGCTGCCAAGATCAACTCTTCGGCAAGGTACTCATCCAAAGCTTTGGGGTTACCGAAAGACTGCTTTCTTGTGCCCTCAGAGAGAAAACGCAGAGCAAGGTCAACTCGTCTCTGAGGCGATATGTCCACAGCCATATGATAAGCGATACCTCCGTAACTGATGCGAGTAGTATCCTCGCCAGGGGAGGTGTTTTCTACTGCAGTGACAAGGACTTGTACAGGATTCTTTCCCGTACGAATATTAATGATTTCAAAGGCGTTCTTAACCAAGTTTATGGCTCGCGTCTTCTTTCCGGCGCTACTTCCAGGACGCATAAGATTGTTTATGAGCCTCTCAACTATGCTGACCTTAGCCTTGTGAAACTTCCCATGCTCATGTCTCCCCATGCTGTGGGGAACATATACTGGTTTAAGAGATATGTATTGCTTGAGCCCTGGATCATCTACCTGAATCCCATCGAAGCTCCACTTTCCGAATAGCTGTATCTCTTGTACCTTACTCAAACGAGTCACCTTGACAAAGGTTCTGGGTTTAGAAACCTATATTTAAGGGTTGTTTAGAGAGCAGACCATTTTTTATCGCATGGGCTTCTCTTTTCTACCGAGAACCAACTCATTAAGGGAGACCCCATTGATTGTTGAAACTTTCCATCTGACTCCAGGAAGGTCACCCATGGCTCCACCGCGGGACCCGCCGATTCCTTCCACCACAACCTCATCGTGTTCATCAACTACGTTAAGCGCACCATCACCGGGGAGAAAAGCAGTTATAACCCTGCCGTTCTTGATGAGTTGCGTTCTAACACATTTCCTGATGGCGCTGTTGGGCTGCTTGCTTTCGACGCCAGTTTTTTCTAAGACGATTCCCCGTGCCATAGGAGCGCCCTTTAGTGGGTCGGATTTAACATCTAGGCTAAGCATTCGTCGTTTGTAGTAGACGTCTTTCCATCTGAATTTTTTTCTCTTCGCAAGTAGTTTTCTTGCGGCGAGTTCGCCTTTCGGTGCTTTGGAACCCATGCTTTTCTGTCCTCTAACCATTCTATTTCCGAGTTCTGATATTTAAACAGTCCAGATTAGTGAACTCCCATAAATATGATTCGCGAATAGTTTATTTGGCTGATGCTTTTTCCTGCCAATAAGGTGGCGTTATTGCCTTTTTCCTTTGCTTCAGATTCAACTGGAGACTTGTTAAGAAGTGACTTGACCCAAAAAATGTTTATGTGCTAAAGGATGGGCTTCAATTCTAGGGGAAGCCTTTGAATCTTCAGGGATTAGATTGTTTCGATAGTGATCTCTTCATCGAACAAGATTTCGTAGGGAGATTCCTTGTAGCCAATTATTGGTTTGGTTTTGATTATGATTTTTTCCCATCTTTTGCGCTCTATATTGTATCTGAAATTGTGCGTGTTCGGTTTTAGGAGACAGCGGTAACCTAGAAACCGTTCATTTTGGAACACAATCCTCATTTTGTCTTCGCATTGAGGGCTTGCGCAGGGAAGTGTTGTTCTCAGCATTTTTATCCTGTGTAGTAAGATTCACTAAACATACTAATAAATTTAGCGAATTGAGCAACCAAATCCAGAAACACAAAAAACGAAGCAAACAAGCACAACTAATTTCCTGAAAGTATTGCTCTTGCTTTACCAACTATTGACTCAAGTTTTTCTTTGGAGATTCCTGTTTGCCTTCTGAGCTCTGTTGGGTTTTTCTCAGTTAACTGCTTTAACAGAATTACTCCATTATGCGCCAGTTTATTTCTAGTCTCAGCGTTTAATCCCTTAAGAAGTGTTATGGGGTAGAGTTTCTTTTCTTCAATCATTGTTTGCAGCTCATGGTTTGGAGACGAACTCCATCCGATGTGACGGATTCCTCTGCAGTCTGCGTAACGTTTAGCGTGCTCCGACAATTTTGTGTTGCAAACTATCATTGTGTAATCGATTTTTAGGTTATTCAATCCAAGTTCGTGCCCCTCTGTTACATCTTCGAATACGGCTCTTGAGATGCGGCTCACGTCGAGGCTTGTTGGAGTGTGATATTTGTAGTGGTGCTTGACTTCCACGATACAGGTTTTGCCGTTTTTTCTGGCAACCGCATCGATTTCATGCTCTACACATCTGCCTCTCACGATTTGGTTGGGGGTAACTTCGTAGCCGTGTTCGCTTAACAAAAGCCGGATGAACCGTTCAAAGTCGGGCGCTGGATTCAGCAAGCTCAAAGCCTTTCGCAGGTCAATTTGATGCCTGATTACAGGTTTATGTTTCCTTAAACGTTTGAAGATCATCTGAAGAATTTTCTTTGTTTCTATGCCATCGTATATTCCGGTTTCGATCTCTTCAGCGATTGACCCAGCAACAGCCAGTGTTGCGCCCATCCGTAAGCAAGTCCGCATAATTTTAGTTTTATCAAAAGCTTGTCTTGTTCCGTCAGCTTTAGTAACGAAAACAGTCAACGTGTCCTACCACAAGCTTATAGTTTCCTTCAGTTGCTAAAAAGATAACCATCTTCGCAGACTTGGTGCACGCCAAAGTGTAATCGTGATGAATCTAGCGCATAAAAACAGATAAACCGTAAAGAAAACTTGGGGTACAAAAGACTACGCTGATTTCGCTAGACGTTTCTATTACTATGCCCTAGATGGAGCCCATACCATAAATGAAGCCCTTGATGATGCATCAGATTATGCTTTTGATACCCCTGATACCTTTAATGAAACAATATTTTATACGGGATACTGGCTTAATATTACTGGGGATCCAAGCGATCCTATGTACGGAAACTGGTGGAGCAGAATGCGTGTCTTCGGAGATGGAACATTTACGCTGCCGTCATAAAGGATATGGTGAGTGAGTCTATCTATGAAAAAGCCTTGTTCGATTTTAGCTCTGGTTGTTTTAGTGTTTTTGCTTCTTCAAGTACCTATGGCGTTCTCGGGTGATGTTAGCAAGTCAGAGAGGATGTTGGTCTTTCTGGAAGATGTGGTACAACTGGATTTGGCTAAATATAACGTGACATTGATTAAGGGTCTTTCAGATAATCGTTCAGATTTGGGCGGTCTATTAGAGGAGAATTTCAAATACTACTTGGAATCCAACGAGAGCAGTTTAGGAGTCCTTTTTAAATTCATAAATAACACTATGACTCGATGCCGTATATACGTCTATGAAGGTTCGCCAATGTATACTCAATCTCCCCCCGCCGGCGTTTTTGATATGTCCGATAGTTTCCTCCAAAAATATCAAAGTTTTGTTGAATCTCCAGAGTTAAGTGCAGATTTGAGTGTGATGAGAGATATGCTGACGATGGTTGACACAAGTGAGGACACACTAACAGTAGGCAATATTAAACTTGAAGTGAAGAATAGCAATTTTGATTGGATTTACACGTTCAACGGCATGGAACTTCATGCGATAGGTCTTTCGTTTCGAAACGGTCACCTTTTTGCGTTCAGTGATGATCGGAACTTATTCACGATCGGTAGCACGGAAGTTAAAGTGTCAAAGGAAGAAGCTTTAAACTTAGCAATGAACTACGCCGAAGATTACTCGTGGAATGTGAAAATGGGCGATGGTTGGAAAGAAGTGACTGACTTCCAAATAGTTGAAGACTCAGCAACCGCTGAATTGTGGGCGCATCCTAGAGAAGACCCATCAACTTTGTTTCCTTACTGGTACATTACCCTGCCTCTTGACAAGGTGTATCCAGGGACTGTGAACCGCATTCAAGTAGGAGTATGGGCAGACTCAGGTGAAATCATCTTTTGTCAAGCATTAAGTACAGGGGTTGTTCCTTTTACAGATCCCGCTACTGAAATATCTGATGTGGAACCCGCCAGTGGAGATCTCACCCCGTTCTTGATAGCGGTTTTCTTAGTGTTAGCCATCGTATTAGGTGTAGCCATCTACACCAGAAAAATAAGAAGAGAATAAACACTGACCACCCTCTATCTTCCTCTTTTTTTTGTTAAAAAGGTATTAATGGTTTCTGGAACAGTGTAGACGCTAAGCTTCTCTGAGGAGCATGTAGTGTAGGGACACGTTTATCATCAAACAAAGGATATCTATTATGTTAAGGAATTTCTGGGGCACAAGCGCATAAGCAGCACGGAAATATACATAACCCTTGAGAAACCATATTTGAGTCAAGCAGCGATGATTACACCGTGAAGGTAGCCAAGGAACCGGAAGAAATCAAAGGACTGCTCGAGATAGGCTTTGAATACGTCTGCGAAAAAGAGGGACTGGTGTTTCTTAGGAAACGTAAATAAACACGGCATCCAAAAAGTGGTCGGGATCACAACAAAAGTGGCTGTGATTCGGTGTCTTCATTTTTTGTATTTGCTTAGGATTTCTAGAAATTCTGTCACTCGGTTGTCCTTTTGTTGCTTAGGCTTTAAGGGGATAGTTCTTTTTCTATTTTGCACTGAAGAAGTTCTTCTTTGACTGGATTTGATCATGAGTTCTTTCCTTACTGTTTCAAAGGAAGTCAATTTTTTGAGCGCTGTTAGCCAAGCTGCTGCTTTAACATCTGAGTGGAATATCCAATTTCTATTTACCTTGACGGCTTCTTTTGGGCAGACTTTTTGGCATGCAGAACAGAAGATGCAAAACTCAGGATAGACACTGAGTCTGCCTTTTTCCAACTT
>Ga0315550_1001405_pt1 | contig 14851 bp, 12 predicted proteins | sample SalMarSW160190MG_2_FD_203100 | JGI IMG/M metagenome (GOLD analysis project Ga0315550, IMG submission 203100) | Salt marsh sediment microbial communities from the Plum Island Ecosystem LTER, Massachusetts, United States - Salt Marsh Sediment SW1601-90 ... | reverse complement strand
TAACTATCTTAGCCCAAAAATCCTCATAACTTTTTTGCCCGTTATAAAATGGAAACGGGGTTATATCCTGACCGCCCGGCGCTCTAAAATACCCATGATGAACCGATTTTCCTATGTCAATGGTCACAATCAATGTTCTCTCATTGACGGTTTTCAAATTTTTTGTTTTACTGTTTTTCATGGCTATACCCCTCCTTTGGCTTGGGTTAAACCAGCTCTCTACTGGCTCAAGCCAATATGAGTATAGCCTTTTGACTATTAACGCAAGGCTTAGCTACAATATAGCACGCTTTGAAAAATCCGACAGTTTCTGCCACCCCAAAAATGAGGATGGGCTTTTATGAAGTGACTGGTGTAAGGGTGCTGTTTTTTCGTAATGTATCTATGGGGGAAATCCCGCCTGAAGCGGGAAGAAGGGTAAAACTCCCCCGTAGATATGTTGCTGAAAAAACCAGCCCGGGAGCCTCGGAACTGAAGAAAAGCCCATCCTCGATACAAAGATATTTGTTATGCAAGGATCTCTATTTATGGGAATTATGTATGGATTATAATACCCACACTTTGCCACAAAATGCTCACATTCATTTAATGGGTATATGCGGTGTAGGAATGAGCTCCTTGGCAGGGATGCTAAAGGAGAAGGGCTATGCTGTCACTGGTTCTGATCAAAACACCTATCCGCCCATAAGTACGTTTTTGGAGAGCCTCTCCATACCTGTTAAAAAGGGTTACTCCCGTCAAAACCTTCACCCCCTGCCGGATCTCGTTATCGTCGGAAACGTAATCACCAGGAATAATCCTGAATCAGAAGAATTGCTTAAACTCGATATACCGTATCTCTCCATGCCACAGGCACTCAAAAAGTTTGCCATGGAAGGAAAGAAATCCATTGTCATTGCCGGAACCCATGGAAAGACAACGGTATCTGCTTTAACTGCATGGATTCTAGAGGTAGCCGGCTTGAATCCATCATTTATGATCGGAGGTATTGCTAAAAATTTTAACCGTAATTTCAAGGCATCCAATGGCGGATATTTCGTAATCGAAGGTGACGAATACGATACGGCCTTTTTCGACAAGGGGCCTAAATTCCTGCACTATAATCCTTTTCTGGCTGCCATCACCAGTATCGAGTTTGACCATGCAGACATCTATAAAGGGATCGGGGAGATAAAAAATTCCTTCTTAAAATTTATCAAAATAGTACCGAAACAAGGAACCGTGTGTGTAAACATAGATGATCCACTCGCAGCAGATGTGATCAAGGAAGCCCAATGCCCCATTGTGAGTTTTGCAATGCGAAGCGATGCGGACCTCACTAATGGGGATGTGACACGTGAGGATGGTAAGACAAGGTTTGCTATACTGAAAAAAAACATGGAGTTTGCAAGGGTTACAACTGATCTTTTCGGAAACTACAACATATCGAACATCCTTGCTGCAACTGCAATCTCTTCTGTAATAGGAATACCCCACGAAAGCATTGTGAGAGCCATCGAGACCTTTAAAGGAGTAAAGCGAAGGCTTGAGGTTCTTGGAGAGTATAACAACATAATGGTAATAGATGATTTCGCCCACCACCCAACCGCAGTGAGCAAAACGATACAAGCAGTCAAGAGCCATTACCAAAACCGCCGCCTTGTTGCCGTTTTTGAACCACGATCAAATTCAAGTCGAAGGAATATCTTTCAAAATGCTTACGCCGACTCCTTCACTGATGCTGATGTAGTTATCCTTCCGGAACCTCCAATGATGGATAAAATTCCATTCAATGAAAGGTTCTCTTCTCCCAAATTAGTAGCTGCCCTAAAAAAGAGAGGTATTGAGGCTCACTACTTTCCGGATAACCACGCCCTTCTTGATGGGCTCCTTGCCCATATAAAACCAGGCGATGTAATCCTTGTAATGTCCAACGGAGCCTTTGATAATATTCAGGGGCGCCTTGTCGATTACCTTAAAGAAAAGCCTGATTCTTATAACTAAAAACGATTATCAATCGCATCATGTAATCCTCTTGATTTTTTCATTACTTCATTATATCAATAGCATGCTTTTATATATTTATTTTGAACTCTATGCAAAACAACTCCAACAATTCAATCGGTGTATTTGATTCGGGCGTAGGCGGGCTTACCGTAGTCAAGGCCCTCATAGAACAGCTCCCTTTCGAGAACATCATCTATTTCGGGGACACTGCCAGGGTACCTTACGGGGTAAAATCGGTTGAAACGATTAACCGGTATGCGATGCAGATTGCAGAATTCTTGCTTGACCAAAAGGTTAAACTACTCATCATTGCATGTAACACTATGTCAGCTGTAGCCTATCAAACCATAAGCGATCTATCCCCTGTTGCGGTATTGGATGTTGTTGATGCAGGTGCCCGGAGTGCAGTAGCTGAAACATATAATAAATGTGTCGGTGTGATTGGGACGCCAACAACTATCAACAGTAACGCCTATCAAAAAGCAATAAAAAGGTTTGATCCGGATATCAGGGTTGTCTCTCAAGCATGCCCCTTATTTGTACCGCTGGTAGAAGAAGGCTGGCTGGATCATCAGGTAACGAAACTCACGGCCCAGGAGTATCTTAAGCCGGTAATGGCCAAAAATATTGATACTCTCGTTCTGGGGTGTACTCACTATCCCCTGCTAAAACCACTCCTTCAGGAGATTATGGGAACTCACATCACTCTGGTAGACTCTGCCCAGGCAATAACAGAAAAAGCAGGTGAATTGCTCAAAAAAAATAATCTTCTGAATGTGCAACAAAAATCCCCTGAATACCGATTTTATGTCACGGATGTACCCATCAGATTTACGAGCATTGGGGAGCGGATTTTAGATAGAACGCTTTCCAATGTCATCGTGGTCAAGTGGTAAGGCCATGCATGAGATTACCTCTGAGATAGTTCCCCCTGTAGATTTTAAAGGGATTCGCTGTATAAACAATTATAGCGAAATATGCCAGGATTATAGTCCCTATCTCTGTGATGAGTCAAAACTTGCTCACCAAGGAGCCCAATACCTTTTTTTTCCAACCAACGAAGGCGAACTCTCAGCCATCTTTAAAGAAATGTCCAATAAAAATGTCACTGTAACGTTATCCGGTGCCAGAACCGGTTTAGTCGGTGGCGCAGTTCCTTATGGAGGGGCAATAGTATCACTTGAAAGGTTCGATAAGATTCTAGGATTCAGATATGACACTCAATCAAAAGAATGGCGTGTGAGGGCCCAATGTGGTGTGACGATACGGGATCTTAACAATTGGGCAATGAAAAAGGACTTCCCTGGGCTTTCCAAAAGTGGTTCTGCTGAAACGAAGGCATTTCTCAAAAAATACAAGGAAAGTGACACTACCTACTTTTATCCCCCTGATCCAACAGAAATGGGGGCAGCTCTGGGAGGAACCGTTTCTACCAATGCATCTGGCGCCAGAACCTATCAATATGGGGCTACACGAAACTGGGTGAGATGTATAAGAATTATGATAGCCTCGGGGGAGGTCCTCGAAATACCCAGAGGTAAATACTTTGCAACACCTGCTGGTGAGTTTACAATCATCAATAGTGCAGGAAACAAAACAATAGTAAAAATTCTAAAGTATGCCATGCCCCACACAAAAAATGCTGCGGGTATCTTCTCAGCTCCTAATATGGATCTGATTGATCTATTCATAGGTAGTGAAGGTATTTTTGGGGCAATTACTGAGATTGAAGTATCACTCCAAAAGTGGAATAATCCTATTTCAATTGTTCAATTCTTACCATCAGATGATAAGGCGATTGATTTTGTCATTACACTCCGTAAGGAAAAAAGTATTCGGCCGGAGTTTATTGAGTTTTATAGCTCTCATGCCCTTAATCTTCTCAGAGAGAAACAGGCCGAAGACCCTAAAGTAGTAGGAATGCCTCCAATACCAGATTATGCAACATCTGCGATCTTCTTTGATCTGCAGTTCGATCCTGAAAACAAAGATACTGACTATGCTCAACTGGAAAAAATAGTTTATAGGTGTGGATCAACGCTTGCAATGTCATGGGCTGGATATGAACAAAGAGATCTTGAACGATTTAAAAATTTCAGGCATGTCCTTCCTGAGACTATCAATACTATCATAGCTGAGAGAAAAAAGAAAATACCCGAGCTTTATAAGCTCTCAACTGACCTCGCTGTTCCAGATCATGCCTTAGAAGAAATCTGGGGATTTTATACATCCATATTAGAAGGGGCTGGACTTGAATGGGTTGCATTTGGGCATATTGGTAATAATCATATACACATCAACATCATTCCAAGGTCTTTGAAAGAAATGAAAGAAGGCCTTTTGATATACCGACAATTTGCGAAAAAGGCAGTCGACCTTGGAGGAACAATATCTGCTGAACACGGCATTGGAAAGATTAAAAAGGAATTCTTTTCCATCATGTTCTCAGATACGAAACTCAAAGAAATGAAGGCAGTGAAAAATGCACTTGATCCTGGTTGTATGCTAAACCCAGGAAATATTTTCGATATAGCCACAGATTCACCCTGTTGAATAGTAAATATGATAAGCAACATAACTTTCAGGAGCAGAGAAGTATCGAGGGCTAAATTAAAAAACTAAATGTTTTATTTAACGGGGTGAACACAGATTCACAGATAGATTTAAACACAAAGAAATTACGGATATTATTCTTAAGAGTTTTTACGAAGTTTATAATGAACTTGGTGATGGATTTCTGGAATCTGTCTATGAAAATGCCCTCTATATTGTCTTAACCGAATATGGACTATACGTTGAGAGGCAGAAAGATATTTCCGCATTCTTTCGAGGTACTATAATAGGAAATTTCAAGGCTGACTTGATTGTAGACCAAAAAGTAATAGTCGAACTAAAAGCAGTTCGTGCTCTTGACCCTGCACATGAAGCCCAATTAATCAATTACTTGAAGGCAACAAATATTGAGGTTGGCTTATTATTGAATTTTGGCAGAAAACCAGAATTCAAAAGATTTGTATATGATAATAAAAGAAAAAAAATCAGCGGTAATCAGCGTAAACCTGCCCGCCTTCTGGCAGGCGGGTCTGCGGCAGAGTAATTAAAAAAATGAAGATACTCATTTGTGTAAAACAAGTTCCAGAAATTACGGATGTACGAATAAATCCTGAAACAGGGACCCTTATGAGAGAAGGGGTAGACTCAATACTCAATCCATTCTGTGAATATGCTGTAGAGATGGGCTTAGACATTAAAAGGCGTTATAATGATATAGAGACAGTAGCTATCTCCATGGGGCCTCCACAGGCAAGGACAGCGTTGATGAGGTGCCTTGAGATGGGTGTTGACAGAGCAATTCTTTTGGCAGATATGAAATTTGCTGGTTCTGATACATGGGCTACAGCCTTCACCCTTGCCGAGACTATACGGAAAATGGAAAATGACTTTGACCTGATTCTTGTTGGAAAGCAGGCAATAGATGGTGATACAGCCCAGGTAGGGCCAGAGCTTTCAGAAATTCTTGGTATCCCTCAAATAATGTATGCAGTAGGAGTTGACCTTATTGGTAATAACAAAAAGGTCAGGGTAAAAAGAGAGATAGAAACAGGTAATGAAATTGTAGAGGTAAAACTTCCAGGCCTTATTTCTTTGAGTAAAGGACCCATGATACGGAGTGTATCGTCTTTTAAAGAAATTCTTGATGCACGGAAAAAAGAGCTCCGGGTTGTTGGGGCCTCTGAACTTAACATTGACGAGAACGAACTTGGTCTGAAAGGCTCATTTACCCAGGTTGTAAAGATATTTCCGCCACAGGTAAAAAAAACGGGGCTGGTTTTCGACGGCATAGAACCACAGGGAGCAGCAAAGAAATTGATCGAATTCCTGAAAGAAAGGAAGTTTGTTTAAAATAGAATGCTAACCATCAATACTGAAAAATGTACTGGGTGCAAAATATGCGAGAAAGTGTGCCCTTTTGGCGCTATTGTTGTTATTGATACAATAGCCCAGGTACAAGACAACTGCACCCTTTGTGGGGCATGTGTAAATAGCTGCCCAGTGGAGGCTCTTTCAATTGAAAGGAAAGCAATTCCAAAAGAAGAGCTGGATACATTTTCAGGTATCTTTATCTGGGGTGAATGTGAAGAAAAAGATAAAGGAATTGCCCCAAAAAAGGTGGTGCGAGAGCTTCTTGCCCAGGGACGAATACTTGCCGATAGTCTTGACCAAGCACTCACAGTAGTAGTTTTAGGTGATGGCAAGCTACCGGGGCTTGAGACACTCATTACCTATGGCGCAGACAGGGTAATGAGGTGTCAACATAAACTTCTCGGCAGGTTCACAACTGACAGCTTCACCAATGTGATATCTGCCATTATCTCTACAGAGAAACCCTCTGTTTTTCTCTTTGGCGCAACACCACACGGAAGGGAACTTGCCCCTCGGGTTGCTGCGAGATTACATTGTGGACTTACTGCGGATTGTACTGGCCTAGAAATAAATGAAAAGGGAGAGCTCGTCCAGACAAGACCTGCCTTTGGTGGAAACATCATGGCATCAATAGTCTCGCCCTACACACGACCCCAGATGGCAACTGTGAGACCAAATGTCTTTTCTTTTGGAGATCCTGACAACGCACGAAAGGGTGAAATCATCAATTTTAACGTAGTACTTTCCCCAGCTGCAATCAAAACAAAGGTAGTGGCTATTGAAAGGCTCAGGAATGAAAAGGAAGTTGGTATTGAAGATGCTGACATCATTGTATCAGCAGGGAAAGGATGCCAAAAAAAAGAAAATCTGAAACTTACCCAAGAGTTGGCAGACGTTCTTGGGGGTGTAATGGCCGGTTCAAGGGCTATTGTTGAACTCGACTGGATACCTCACACCAAGCAGGTAGGACAATCAGGCCTCACTGTAGGGCCGCAACTCTACATAGCTGTTGGAATCAGTGGTGCTATTCAGCATCTTGTTGGAATGAATTCGGCAAAAACCATCATTGCAATCAATAAAGACCCGGATGCACCCATATTCAAGGTTGCAGACCTTGGTATTGTTGGCAATGCAATGGAGATCCTGCCGGTCCTCATCAGGGAACTTACAAAATAGAGAAAATACCTACTTATTGGGAAACAATGTTTGATCGCCCTAGGAAGATCCTATCTGATAAGAATAGACTGCACTAAGCGCCGATCGTTTTTTCCTGACGAGTTGCAAGAGCGTGGGTTATCCGATCAATAATAATAGCCAGAAAAACAATACTAATTCCAGCCTCAAATCCCCGTCCAACCTCAATCCGGTTGATCGCGAGGAGAACTTCCAGGCCCAGACCTCTGGCTCCAATCATGGAGGCTATCACTACCATGGCGAGTGCCATCATTGTTGTCTGATTTATTCCAACCATAATGGATGGGACAGCCAACGGTATTTGAACATCAAACAGTATCTGTCTGGGGCTGGCACCGAATGCACGGGCTGCTTCGATAACATTTTGGGACACCTGTCGTATGCCTACATTGGTCAGACGGATAACAGGCGGCACTGAATAAATCAGAGTGGCAAACAGTGCAGGGACCTTACCTAAACCGAAAAACATGAGCGCAGGGATAAGGTACACGAAACTGGGCATGGTTTGCATAGCATCCAGGATAGGCCGTATAATAGACTCAGCAAGATCGCTCTTTGCCATGGTAATGCCAACGGGAATCCCAACAGCCAGAGAAACGACCACAGCAGAGGCGGTGAGTCCCAATGTCATCATGGCAAGCTTCCAATAGCCAAAACTCCCGATAAGCACAAGGAGCCCGGCCATAACGAGACCCATCCACCATTTCCGCATCACTCTCCAGCTTATCAGCCCTACAATTACAATTACCAGCCACCAGGGTAACCACAGGAAAAAGCGTTCGATATACAGGAGCATCAACAGAAGGATATGACCAATGGCATCAAACAGGCCTGCAAATTGAGAAAGCAGCCAGTCCATGAGTGCATCAATCCAGTCCGCCAGGGGTATCCTAAAAAATTCAGGAAAACTATTCATCTATCCCATCCCCCTTATCCTGAACCATGTTCTCAAAAATAGAGCTGATTTGGACCTCTCCTAAAAATCTTCCCTGCTCATTTACCACTGCAATAGGATAATCTGCCTCTGCTGCAATGGGAAAAATGTCTTCAAGCACCTCTTCCGGACTCGTTGTAGCTGGATCCGGTTCAAGGGCTTCCTTAAGAGAAACCCCACTCATTTGGATGAGACCCTTCAGACGTTTTAATGTTAATAGCCCTAAAAATTGTCTATTTTTACCTACCATAAAGGCGTAATCTTCTTTTGCGTCACTTAAAATGTGTAGAGCAGCCTTTAGTCCTTGCCATTCATAAACCAGGGCATCAGGTTCATTCATTATCCTTCCGGCTGTAAATACCTTGGCCGGCGATGCATCCTGCACAAATTCACGGACATAATCGTCAGCAGGTTTAGAGATGACATCTTCTGGGACACCGATCTGGATAATCTCCCCATCCCTCATAATTGCAATACGGTCTCCCATCTTCAGGGCCTCGTGAAGATCGTGGGTCACGAATACAATCGTCTTTTGAACCTTATCTTGAAGTTCAATAAGCTCATCCTGCATCTCCCGGCGGATTAAAGGATCTAACCCGCTAAAAGGCTCGTCCATGAGGAGTATTTCCGGATTTGTGGTTAGTGCCCTGGCAATGCCTACCCGTTGCTGCATTCCTCCACTCAGAGCACCAGGCATATACTGCTCCCATCCCGACAACCCCACGGTTTCAATAGCATCCTGAGCCCGCTTATAGCATTCCTCCTTCGAAACGCCCTGCACCTTCAAACCATAGGCCACATTATCAAGGACGCTGCGGTGTGGGAAAAGGCCGAAATATTGAAAAACCATGCCGGTTGTGTGACGACGGAAATTCATAAGCTGTCTCTTATCGTATTGGCAAATATCTTCCCCGTTTATATAGATAGTACCACTTGTTGAATCAATAAGGCGAAGAAGCATTCTGATCAGCGTGGATTTTCCGCTCCCTGACAAACCCATAATAACGAAAAACTCACCTTCTTTGACAGTGAAAGATACATCACGCACCGCCATCACACATCCGGTTGTTTCCAGTAAACTCTTCTTGGTAGCAGATCGAAGCTCAGAATTTAGAATTTCCTTAGCCTTTTTGCCAAAAATTTTCCACAATCCCTGCACTTCTAAACATACCTCTGCTGCCTTATTTTTTGAATGGTTATTATTCAGTTTTCATATCCTTATTATGGTAAGGCTGCTATAACCTTTTTTGCTACATTTTTTGGTACCCAATCGGACCATAAATCTTGATAATTCTTTAAAAACCATATGGCAGCAGCCTGTGTATTAGCCTTCTTGTCTTGCATATATGCCAGGAACTTATTGGCCATTGCCTGGGTCGTCTCATATTTCTTGAGAAATTCCACTATCTCAGGTGCACGCTTTTTAAGACTTGTGTTGACGATAATATTTACCTTCACAGAGGGATAAGCACAGGCATAGCTGGCATCCCACAGCTTTTTATCATAAGCTGGCTCCTCAATGGGAGTCATATCCAGTTTCCCTAAAACCCATGTAGGTGCCCAGTAATAACCAAACCACGGATTCCCCTTCTTATAGGCAGCGGCCATGGATCCATTCAACGCGGCATCAGAGCCGGGGAGAAAGATATTATAGTTCTTGTCGAGACCGTAGGCCTTAAACTTCTTCTCATTAATCTTCTGGCATTCCCAACCTGGTATGCATGAGTAAAATCGCCCCTTGCTCGGGTCTTCTTGATCTTTGAAGAGCTTCCAATACTTAGGAAGATCACTGATTGACCTCAGATCAGGGGCCATAGGCTTAATTCCCCGCTTTGCATCACCCTTAATCACATAGGTGGGCACCAGCCAACCCTGCCAGCTATCAGGGAAATTGGCCCCCAGGTCTATTATTTCCCCGGCAGCAATCCCCTTATCATAGGCCTCCTGCTGATTTTCAACCCAACATTCCATTTCTATGTCAATATCCCCTCTGACCAACCCTGCAAACAGGGTAATAGTTGCTCCAGGCACGTAGTCAATTGTATACCCATACCCTTTTTCCATGATGAAGCCGGCGATACGATTGTGGACCTGCGCACTGTCCCAATTGAGGTCAGCAACAACGAGCTTCTTTGCTGCAGCAGCAGCATAAGAGCTCAAGGGTAAAAGTAAAAAAGAAATTCCAAAAACAAGCACCACTACCTTGAAAATATAATTCTTTCTTTTCGTCATAATCTACCTCCTTTAATATTTTATGGTTTATGGATTCCCGAAAGATAATGGACCTATCGGGAAGGTTTTGAGGCTTCAGGGATACAAAGGTAGAAGTCTCACTTTCTACGGGTGTGGTTTTATTAACCCGATTTGCTGACTAACGTAATGAGGAACAAGAAAAATATTGAGTATGTTTATTTCTATCAAAATCGATTAAGTTGATATTGTATTAACTCAAATAATTATAATTAGAAATATACTGAATTACATATCTTGTCAAGTGTAAAAAAATCATCGACCGAAACATAAATCAGGAAACGGGATAGGCGTTACGCTAATAAAATTTGTGTACGGAGAAAAAACTATTCTACTTCCAAATCATAAACGTCCAGCATATGGGTGAGTTTGGATAAACTGAGAATGATCTGTTTTATCTCCCCTTCAGGGAGTTTTTTAAGCCCATCCACAATCTTATGCTGTATGGGGGGGGGTGAATTTTGGGCAAGTTCTTTGCCAGCCTCTGTCAACTGAATATTGATTACACGGCGGTCTGGGGAATTTCTCAATCTCGCCACAAGACCTTTTTGTTCCAAACGATCAATAATCCCGGTTACGGTGCTTGATTTCACCATAATGTGCCTTGCGATCTGTGAGGGAGGTAAAGGACCATTCTCATTAAGGGCTAGCAGACAGTGAAGCTGTGGTGCACTTACTTGATAGGTTTTATTCAGTTCCTTGGTAAAGAGCTCGCCCGCTTGCATGAGCCTTCGGATCTGATAGATAATATCCCTTACTAGATTATGTGGTGTTTCAGAAGTTGTCTCTGGCAATGATGTTAAAATATTGTTGGTCATTGTAATATCTTTCTAACTGAAAATGTTTTAGTTATGATATTTTATTGTTCGATTTCTATCATTAGCTTATCTGGAATGCAATAGAAAATTACTATCCTTATGAGATTGCCTCTCTTTTCAGTATGTCGTAGTAGGTGAATATCCTGTTCACGTAGCGAACTGCCTCTGTGCCTCTACAGTAACCATTTTTAGTGTTTTTGTAGTATTTAGGGTAGCGCAGCAGTGGAAGGATCACTTCCAGTGTGGACCAGCTATTGGGATCAAGATTTCTTTCCTTTGCAATTTTCTGGGCATCCAAGATGTGTCCATGGCCCACATTGTAACTGGCAAGGGTGATGAGCACCCTGTCCGGATCTTTTGCGCTATCATATCTCTCATAAAGCTCTTTAAGGTATTTGGCGCCTCCCTTAATACTCTGCTCAGGGTCGAGACGGTTTTTAATCCCTATCTCTTTGGCTGTCTCTAGGGTAAGCTGCATCATCCCTCTCACACCCGTAAAGCTTCTGGCCCTTGGGTTAAAATGTGATTCCTGATAGACCATAGCAGTAATCAATCTCCAGTCAAAACCGTATATTTTCGAGGCCTTCTTGATGATCTCCTCATACTTGGGAAGTCTGGTTTTAAGCCTTCGGTGGTACTTCTTTAAATCCACATAATCGAAAATCTCCACATTGGCATAGTATTTCTCGTAGATCTTCGCAAAGGTTCCGTCTTCTTTTATATTGTTGAAAAATTCATTTATCTTCTCCTGAAGCGCTGTTTCTCCTTTCTTTACAGCCCATCCTAGGGATTCTGGCTCTTCTATAGGAAAGGCAATTTTTATATCAGGATAGTAGCGGCGATTTAAGAGTGCGATATTGGAATCGGCTATGGTGACTTCTATCTCCTTTTCAGCCACCATCCTGATAAGCTCCTCAGTAGGGGTGTCTTCATGTACCTGGATAGTAATATCAAAGCCCTCATTTTTAAGCTCATTCAATCGCTCCTCATAGGACGTACCACGGCGCACATGTATGGTTTTTCCTTTTAGGTCTTCAATTTTTCTTGTATTATAATTACTTGTATGAATAACAGCCTGTTGTTGAATGGCAAGATATTCATCAGAAAAATCTATTAATTCCTCTCGTGATGGCGTGTTGGTCAAGCTGGCTGCAATAAAGTCACCCCCTCCACCGTTGAGAACATCGAAAAGCTTTTCCCAGTGGGATGTGACGACGTTTAATGATACACCTAGATGATTACTAAATGCCTTGGCTAAATCGTATTCAAAGCCCATGGGTTTGTCCCGGTAGGTGTAATAACAATGGGCATTATTCCTCGTGATAACGGTGATTTTCCCAGATTCCTTTATCTCCTCAAGGCTACTCTTTTTTGCACATGAGAATAAAACAGGAAGACTTAAGAGAATAAGGATTAGCAGTATCTTTTTCCACTCTTGTCTTTTCATCATTACCTTGAAAATACAGTTTTTAGTATCACTTCCAGACTTTACCCTTTTCTTCTGACAAAAGAAAAAAAACGGGAGTTCCACAATATAGTGCCATCATTCCAATGTTTCGCTCAACATTTACTCACTCTTTTCGCACTAATATGGCCAAAACAAATCCTGTACACAGTTATCAGCTTTCAAGTAAATTTCTAAAAGCAAATTACCTTGACTTGTTGTTCTGACATATTATAGTTAAATTTTTAGTTAAGACAATGAAAATAGAGAAAGGAGGTGAAAAGCTTTATTTTTTTTGCAAGGTCTTTATACTCATAATTAGCTATAAAAAGGAGGATATATTATGGGAAAGAGAATCGGTCTAAAACTAATTGCCTTGGCAATAATCGCTACTTTTTTAGTGATCTCTCCTTCTGGATCTACATGGGCAGCTAAACCCGTTGAGCTGGTTCTGGCAACAGCCACAACCGGTGGCACGTATTATCCTGTTGGTGTTGCCTTATCAACCCTTTGGAGTATAAAACTCAGAACCGAAAAACCGGCTGCTATAAAGGTCAACCCGATTACATCGGCAGGATCCGGAGAAAATATCAATATGCTCAAAGGAAAAGAGGTGGAGATGGCTATTCTTCAAGGATTGTTTGGAAAGATGGCCTGGAATGGGACTGACACATACAAAGGTAAGCCCATGAAAGAACTCCGATCCATTACGCTCCTATGGCCTAATGTGGAGCACTTTGTAATCGTCCAGGATAAGGTCAAGACTGGTACTATCACGGATATCAAGGGCCTAAAATTCTCAATCGGAAGGGCTGGCAGTGGCACAGAAAGATCCGGGCTCACTATTATGAGTGGAGTTGGCATGGGAAGGGATGATGTTAAGGCAGAGTATCTGGGATACTTTGAGTCATCTAAGGCAATGAAAGACAAGAGAATACAAGGGGCAAACCTTTGTGCTGGTCCACCAGTTGCTGCCGTTACTGAGCTTTTTGCCACCCCCGGAATGAAGGTACAGATCCTGGAGTTTACAGACAAGCAGCTTAAAGCCATTAATTCAAAGACCGCATATCCAGGTTTCAAATATCTCATCCCGGCCAATACCTATCCAGGACAAAAAAAACAGATCAATACCATTGCCCAACCTAATTTCTTAGGGATCAGGGCAGATGTAGACGCTGATCTCGTGTATAAGTTGACAAAGACGATATATGAAAACCTGCCATATCTTTACGCTATACATAAGGCAACCAAGTTCATGAAACTTGAATTGGCAACAAGCGGGTTACCGTGTCCCTTACATCCGGGCGCATTGAAGTACTATCGGGAGATCGGAGGGGTAATAATACCTGATAGCCTGATTCCACCGGGCTCCTAAATAACACACCGGATCGCTGATAAAGCGATCCGGTAATACCCTGCATTTATCGACGAGAAAAAGGTACTTATTTGAATAAGGAAAATCCGACATCTGCATCCCCTCTATATTCCGGGGAATCCGACAAGGGTATCAAGGAAGAGGTTGAGGAGGTAAAATCTTTTGTTAGAATCCTCCCTGGAGGATGGCAAACCACGACCTATGCCATTGCAGTAATCATGTCCCTTTTCCACATCTGGGTGAATACCTTTGGTGTGATGCCAGGGATCTATCGGAACGCTGTACACCTTGGTTTCGTTCTGATCCTGATCTTTTTCCTCTATCCCATATCAAAAAGGTATCCCCAAAAATTTATTACGCTTGATGTAATCCTTGCCTTTCTGAGTGCTATAGTAGCCCTTTATATCCTTCTTTTCGAGGAGGAGCTACATCTTGAAAGGGCCTCTGTCCCAATCCTGAGAGATTATCTGTTTGCCGCCCTTGCACTTATTTTGCTGCTTTATGGGACATACAGGGCGGTTGGCTGGTTTATCCCTACACTTTCCCTTCTTTTTGTCTTCTACGCCCTCTTTCTTGGTAACATTATCCCGGGAACATTTCATTACCGGGGGGTTGCTTTAACACGCTTTTTGTACCGGATGTATCTGACGGATGAAGGGATATTTGGTATTGTCTGTACTGTCTCATCTACCTACGTTATCCTCTTTATTCTATTTGGGGCCTTTTTACTCAAATCAGGGGCAGGTGATTTCATAATTAAGCTTGCTCAGGCTGTTGCTGGTCATAGAGTAGGTGGACCGGCAAAGATAGCTGTAGTTGCGAGTGGTTTTATGGGGAGCATTTCTGGAAGTGCTGTTGCCAATACCGTGGCCACAGGTTCTTTTACCATTCCATTAATGAAAAAGGTTGGGTACAGGGCACATTTT
>Ga0315550_1001404_pt1 | contig 14861 bp, 19 predicted proteins | sample SalMarSW160190MG_2_FD_203100 | JGI IMG/M metagenome (GOLD analysis project Ga0315550, IMG submission 203100) | Salt marsh sediment microbial communities from the Plum Island Ecosystem LTER, Massachusetts, United States - Salt Marsh Sediment SW1601-90 ... | reverse complement strand
CAAGGTAAAAAGTCATTGGGGATTCTTCTGTTTATGGCTTGCTTCTATGCACCACTTTCATTGGCACAAATGAACAACACCCTGTATCATATGATGGGAGTCCCCCAGAACCACTATCTTAATCCTGCCTTTCAACCGAAATGCAATGTCTATATTGGATTCCCGGCCCTCTCATCCATTTCATTGGGGTATGACAACAACAGTTTTGACTTTGACGATATCATTTTCAAGGGTTCGGGAGAATTTGCCGACTCCCTTATTACACCCCTTCACCCATCCTATGATACCGATCTTTTTCTGGACAAACTGCACGACCGCCTTTATATTTCTCCTGAAGTTAGTTTAAGCCTGCTGACGTTTGGTTTCAGATCGAAAGAGTGGTATTTTACATTCGATCTTTCTGATGTAAATTCATTCAGGCTTTCGCTTCCCAAAGATCTTTTTGGCATAATGCTTCAAGGGAATGGTGCTTACGTTGGCAAAACGGCTGATTTCAGTAATTTCAATGTCGATATAAAATATTACAGGCAGTATAGTGTGGGGGCATCTAAAAACTTCACGGATAAACTCACGGTCGGGCTTAAAGGGAAATTGCTGTTTGGCAAGGCGAATCTTTCGTTTGATGATGTGGATATCGGGTTATACACTGACCCGGAAACCTATAACCTGTTGTTTCATTCGAAATTCACCATGCATAGTTCCGGGCCCTATGAATTTACCGACTCCCTCGGCAATCCTGTTGATGTACTGTATGCCACCTGGCTGGAATCCCTTTTTTCAGGAGATATTGATCTTGACTTACTGAAGGGTACGGATGCATCGTACCTGCTGGAGCATGGGGGTAATCTTGGTTTTGGTGTGGATCTTGGAATGGAATACCGGCTAAATGAACGGATAAACCTGTCAGCAAGCGTTGTTGACCTTGGCTTTATCAAGTGGAAGGATGATGTGTACAGTTTCAAACAGGATGGGAAATTTGAATTTCAAGGTGTTGATATCAGTGACGGAATATTGAGCGAGGATTTTGACAGTACCATGGATGTAGAATTTGAAAATCTTGGTGATTCCATCGTGGATATTTTTGAGCTTACGAGCTCGAATGATCCCTATAACACCTGGTTGCCAACAAAGATATATATTGGCGGAACCTATCAGATCCATCCCAATATCAGTGTGGGTCTTTTGTCCCGATCGGAAATCTATGATGGGAAAATCCGTCAATCGTTTACCCTTTCAGCCAATACATTGCTGGCGAATTTTTTCTCACTCAGTGTGAGTTATTCGATCATGAATTACTCCTACAATAACCTGGGGATCGGGATGGCAATCCGGGGTGGCCCAATCCAACTTTATTTTGTTACAGACCGAATTCCGTTGAGTTATTCAATGATCGAGATCTCGGACAATGGTGGCACACAGGAAATTCCGATGTTTTTTGACCAGCGGACCTTGAACTTTCGGTTTGGCCTGAACCTTACCTTCGGCTGCAAGGTAAAAGGACTGAAAGACAAACCACTGGTCCCATCCACCATCCTTGATCAGATAAAATAAAAAACATCGGATTATTCATGCGGATTGATATTTTAAATTAAGGCTTCAGCCATACCTTTCTCTGAAAATACGTACCTTCGTCACCTGATTGACACGTTTCTACTATGCTGGTTGGCCTGCTACGAACCATTCTGATTATAATTGGGTTGTATTACCTGATACGCCTCCTGGTGTGGTTGTTCAGGAAACCTGATAGAACAGAATACCGGGACAGTCAACAGGGTCCTTACCAGAAAAAGAAGGAGGGAGAAGTAACCATTGATCATATTCCGGATAAGAGAAAACATATTCCGAAAGAGGATGGGGATTATGTTGATTTCGAAGAGGTAGATGACGGGTAGGCTTTCCTTTAATCAAGCGGGCAAACATATTCTATCCCGTTTTCGATAATTCTGAACTTCACAATCGGTCAGGTTCATCCTGGTCCATTTCATTGATCCGGGGTTGGTTTTTTTCCCACTTCAAAAATGGATAGCCATGAACGAGCATCATTCGCGATGAGTGAAATGGATTTTCCGGGTCTGATCAGGAAATGAAAGGGATTGGAAATTCGCTCAATCATCAGGGGTAGTGCTGCGAACGCCATGGAGACAGATAAATATATTTTCCGGAACCCCTTTTTAATTAGAAAGGCTTTAATGATAGGATTTCGAATCTCAATGGAGATGGAAGAAAATCCCACAAAGATCAGGATTGCCCTTAAACACATTTCAAGACCAATCCATATACCCGTTATTGAAAATGCCGTATCATTGCTGGATAGGTTTTCCCAGAATAATCCAGCTACAATGATCATCAGGAATATCTGGATCCAGAAAAACGGCTTCCGGAACCGGTGGACCAGGGTTCTGTAATAGATCAGTGTGAAGCATGAATAGATCACGACAAAACCAAGGGAAATGAAAAAATTCATCCTGTTCAAAAGAAACATACCCATCAGTACAGAGAGCAGGTGTATAAAGAAAAGAGGAAGGGAAAAACGTTGTTTTGCATGCAGGGTAAATAACTCTTTTCCAGGATTAGCGAATTGTATGTTCAGGGGTCTGGAAACCTCGATCTTTTTTGATTTCCTTCCAATAATGTAACCGATTAAGGAAGAAATTATACCGGCAATGATATAAATGACCAGGAGAATAAGCATGAGATTCCATGGACTGGATTCGGGCAGATGGAGCTGTCGTAACGCAAAGGAATAGATGTTTTCATAGATGGGTATCAGGTTAAAGCCGTAATAAATTAACAGGCTGATCACTTTGTGTAACAGGGTGCTGATCATTGCCAGAGCACCACCCAATGCATAACTGAACAACCAGTTACCCCCAATGCGGATGGTTAAATCCAGCAGGAGCGCTTCCGTAAAAATCCCGATCATTGGTCCCAGAATTACCGCACTGGGCGAGATCGACTTCATGAGAGCACATACCAGGCCAGCACGCCATATCAATCCTTTTTCGGGCCAGATCTGATAAAAAGAGATAAGGAAAATAATCCCTATAGCGGTTAAAATCGTTCCGGCAAATGGGAATTTCAGGTTGTGTAAAAAACTGCCCAGAATGATCTCTACTGCAGCCCATAACCCACCGGTTACGGATGCTTTTACCCACAATTGATCATGCTGCACTGTATCAGAGATTCTGACCATCTGGGGGAAATTTGTTCTTCTCTTACTGTTTCTCGAAGTTTCTATAATCTTCCGGTGTGTTTAAATTAATGAACTGATCCGGATCACTATACACCGGAATGAACCGATAAAATGTGGTTTCAATATAATCAATTAGTTTCACATTACCACCCTGGATGAAACCCAGCATGGCCGTAGTGTTGTTTTTGTTATAATATCCAATAAGCGGTTCTATGAAACCTGGTTTTGAAGCAGGCAGTACCACCTGGTATCCTTCTGCATTTTCAAGGAGACGTTGCATCAGGGCACGAGTTACGAAAGGCGTATCACACGATAAAACCAGGTTGTGTTCTGTTTCCGAGTGCAAAAGCGATGAATAAATACCACCCATTGGACCTGCTCCGGGGAGGATATCGCTCTGAACCGGAAAACCCAGTTGATTATAGGAGGGAGAGTTGGTGCTGATAATGATACTGGAACAAATCCCTTGAAGGATGTCGATGGAGTATTGAATAAGCGGTTTGCCCCGGAAATCAGCCAGACCTTTGTCAAAGCCCGTTCTTGAGCTGTTGCCTCCTGCCAGAATAATTCCCGTTACCTGTTGCGGATCCATCACATGGAAATGATAGGTTACAAAATAGCAAAAAAAATCCCTGTAAAAATACAGGGATTAAGCGATTGAAAAAATAATTGCTTCGTTTAGGTAAAAATTATCTGTGTGTTTTCACCACCAGCCATGGCATAAAAATCACCGACCGTAATGATATCCATAACGTGTTCCGAAAGATCTTCTTTCTTTAATTTAAACATATCTGAAGCCAGTTTACAGGCATAGATCTCTCCACCGCCTGCTGTGATCATATCGAGGAATTCATCAACGGGGGGTATATCCAGATTTTCCATCTGCTTTTTCATCATGGCGGATACACCGGCCTCCACTCCGGGAATAATACCCAGGAGCGTAGGAAAGGGGATTCCTCCAGGCATCCTCAGTGCAGGATTTCCAACCACACCGGTATGTAACTTCTTCATTTGCTTTTTTGTAATAGCATCCAATCCGAAAAAGGTAAAAAACACCTTGGCCTCAATACCCTCCATAACGGCGCCATTCGCCATTACCAGGGTTGCATATACATCTTCAATGCTTCCTTTTGCACAGATGATGCATACTTTCTTTAATGGTCTATCTTCTTTTTGACTCATTTTCTTCTGGGTTAACGGATTAAACACAACTGGCCGGTTTCGGAATTCCGGCTATCTTCGATGATTTTTTTAACGGTCCTCCGGGAAACAGATCGTATAACCCTTTAATGTCTATGATACCGGATTTCCCTACTTTACGAATGGTTAACTGGGCACCCGTCTGGTATTCTTTTCTCAGGAATTCCAGTACTTCGAAGTGCTTATCAGTCAATTCAATGTTTTCTTCTTTTGCAAGCTCACCTGCAATTTCTCTTGTCCACTGTGAAGGATCGGTTAAATAGCCCTCCTCATTCACATCGACAGAGCTTCCAGCAATATTTTTTGTTGCCATAATGATACGTTTTAATGAATTAGAATTTGTAATTAATTGACGTTTTGTTCTCTTGATAAATTTTTTAAAAAGGTCATGATGAAACCAATCCCCCGCCTCATCTCCGGCGACCTCATTTCCCGGAGGGCTCTAAACAGGGAGTATTCTTCAATATCTTCCGTGCCAAGGTTTTTATAAATGTTCACAGCATTGTTCATCGCTTTCAGCATTTCCGGTTGCGTCAGGTTTTTAACCGTATCGAGTATGGTGACAATATTATTTGCCAGTAGCCGCACATCCTCTTCAGAGTAATTGACGATAATGTTATCCATGACCCGGTATAATTCCCTGAAAAATTCAAAATAGCCCTTCTGCTCAAACTCATGCAATTTCTTGATCAGATCAATGATCACCTCTCTTGCCACGGGTCCCGCGTCCATAATAAAATCAGTGGCACTTTCGAACATTTCAAGAACACGGGTAAAGTTTCCTGTATTCTTGATCAGTTTAAAGGCTAAAACCTTCATCTCTTCAACATCCAGTTCTATGCCTTGATTATCGAGCTCATAGACGGCAGTGTCAAAAAGGTCTTTACCAATAATGGAAACATCTGTTACAAGGTCGTCCATCCGTTCACTTTTCAACCGTTGTTCATTAACATAATGCAGAACCAGATCAAGTTTCTGATTGATCTCATCAATTTGTAGCTGTGTCTTTTTATCTGCCATGGACGTAGGGATTTTACCTATAGTTTTTTACCTGCCATTGACATTTCCGATTCAATGGGCATCTCTTTTCCACGTAACAAAATGTGCCAGTATATCCACCGGAACAACACCTTCCCGTAATGATTCATTTTGGTGTTTTGCAGCAGGCCAAAAGGACCGATCCCGGGAAGCGGGAATGTTCCTGGTAATGGCTCCGTATCGTAGTTGAAATCAATGATTGATCCTTTCCCGAAACCGGTTTCAATGTAACAGTTGGAGTGCCCGTCAAACTTTGCCAGCAAGGGTCTTCCTTCTATGGCACTCAGCAGGTTCTCAAACAACACATCGGCAGCAAAATGGACCACAGACCCTGCTTTCGATGTGGGAATGTTTGCAGCATCACCCAGGACGAAAACATTTTCAAATTTCTCCGATTGCAGGGTATATTTGTCCGTGGGAACAAAGTTTAAATCATCTCCTATTCCACTTCTTTCAATCATATCACTGCCCATATTAACCGGGACAATAGTAAGGACATCAAACGGGATCTCCTGTTCATCATAGGAGATGATTTTCTTTTCAGTATTGTCGACCCGTTCCAGGTAAAATTCCGGAACCACGTTGATGTTTTTTTCCTCCAGGAGCTGACCCAGCATTTTCGTTGCATGTGGTTTGGTAAATGCTCCCGGAAGCGGGGTGACAAAGGTTATATCCACTTTATCCCGGATGCCAATTTCATGAAAATAGGCATCGGCAAGAAAAACAAACTCAAGGGGTGCCACAGGACATTTAAATGGGAGCTCGGCGATATTCATCACAAGACGGCCACCCTGCCATGTTTTAAAAAACTCACGCAATGCCACAGCCCCCTCAATGGTATAGAAATCAAAAATTTCTTTATACCAGAGTTCTCCTTTCAATCCAGGAGTTTCCTCCGGCTTAATTTGCGTCCCCGTAGCAATGATGAGAAAGTCATACTGCAAAACCTTCCCTTCTTCAAGGTGAACTTTGTTGTTTTCCCCTTCAATCCGGTCTATGGTGGAATAGATCACAGTTACACCGGCAGGAAAAAAATCACTTTTGGGTTTCATAACATCGTATTTGTTATAGATCCCAAAAGGGATGAAGAGGAATCCGGGTTGATAATAATGGATTTTATGCTGGTCAACCAGTGTAATTTCCCATTCATCCCGTTCAAGGGCTTTGCGGAGCTTGTTTGCCATGATGGTTCCACCGGTTCCACCTCCAAGTATTACTATTTTCTTCATTGAATAAATCCGTTTGTTTTGTTCCTTGTTTTATGATATTTTTAAGATCCCTGATTTTTTGCAAATGTATATCAGGCTTTTATCGGGGGAAAGAATCAGAGTATGATATATATCAATAATGTTATATATCATAATATATATATGTATAGATATAATAATTTATGAATAACAAAGAGAAACAGTTTACCTGCGAAGCATGCATTTATAAATCATACCTTTTCGATACATTAACCAGGGAAGAACTGTTGGAGGTCAATATCAACAAAACAGAGCATGATTTCAGAAAGGGAGATATCATCTGTCATGCAGGGGAGAGTGTAAAAAGCTTCATATATTTAAAAGAAGGCCTGGTTAAACTGTATAAGGAAACAAGAGACAGGCATGAGCACATCATCAGCATTGCAAAACCGATGGATTTTATCGGGTTGCTGACGGTTTTTTCCAATTCAAACTACCTCTATTCCATCCGGGCAGTTGAGGACTCCTCTCTATGCTTTATTAACCTGGATACCGTTAAAACCATTATCAAACGGAATGGGGAATTTGCATTGACCATTATTGAAAAGATGAGTATCATTTCTGACCAGGTACTGAAAACTCAGATTGATCTTGCCGGTAAGCAATTGCGTGGAAGAATTGCCTACATTATTTTGATGTTTGCAGATCAGATATACCGATCCGGGAAATTCGATCTACCCATCTCCAGAAAAGAACTGGGTGATCTGATTGATATGAGAACTGAAAATGTGATCCGGATTCTGTCAGAATTCAGAAAGGATGGGTTGTTGCGCATTGAGGGTAAAACGATAGAAATCCGCAACATGGATTTGTTAAGAAAAATAAGTGAATTGGGATAATCGTTTCGGGAAGTCAATTTATTAATACCTGCAGCAGGTTATAAATCCAAGCGCAATGATGGCAATAATAACAATCATTAAAGACCTGAACCTGCTGAAGAAAATCAGTGAAACGGGGTAGTCTTTCTCTTTCAGGTTTGGTCTGACGTTCCGAAATGCGTAATTTACCCAATCCAGTTCTACCTTAACAAAACAGTAAAATTTTTTTGCAATTTTTTGGAAACGGTAAAATTTTTTCATAATATTGCACATATGTTCATTATTTTTATTCATTAAAGGTAATAATTCTTTAAAAATGCCAAGGCCGGAGAAACAGAGAATTGTTCATGAACCGCCTATTTTCACGGAATTTAAACCGTTGGGCATTGCCGGGCGCCATCTGGAACGAACCTATCTATCCCTGGATGAGTTTGAAGCCTTCCGGTTGTGCGATTACGATGGCTTATCCCATGCTGAAGCGGCAGATGAAATGGAGATATCACGCTCAACGTTTTCACGGCTGATTGAAAAAGCAAGAAGGAAAATAGCCGATCTTATCATCCGTGGGAGAATGCTTACAATCGATGGAGGCAATGTCCATTTCAGGAACAATATTATCCAGTGTCGTGATTGTGGACATATGTTTAATATAAACATGAATCGGTCAATAACCGAATGTCCGGTCTGCCAGTCAAAGCATCTTGTAAATCTGGCTGGAGGATTCGGACACGGTCGATGTTGCATAGATACAAACCAAAAGAAAGGAGGTCATAATGCCAAGAGGAGACAGAACAGGGCCGGGAGGTATGGGCCCGATGACAGGAAGAAAAATGGGTTATTGCGCAGGCAATAATCGCCCGGGATTTATGGAACAAGGAGGGATTGGTGGAAGAGGATTTGGAAGGGGGTTTCGTTATGGATACGGCAGGGGCAGGGGAATGGGTTATGGATACAGGCATGGATACGAACCCGTTTACCCTGAGAGTATGCCCAATGTATCTGAAAAAACCCTGATTGAGAATGAGATAAGGATCCTGAAAGAACAACTGTCGTTTTTGGAAGAACAGCTTACCAAAACGAAGGAAGAGTAATGTTGAATGATAGGGGGTGTCTCAACAGCAATACTCTAAAAGTATATGGTGTTGGGTCACCCAATATCATTTGTTTAATCAGAAAATGACGAATCTTAAAAACTGACAAGCATGAATGGTACGGGAAAAGGAATGAACATGGGCCGTGGTCGCGGCTTGGGTCGTGGTGGAGGACAGGGCCGGAATAAAGGAGGAAGCTTTGGACCCGGTGGATATTGTGTTTGCGCAAAGTGTGGGGAAAAAGTCCCGCATGAGCAGGGTGTAAAATGCACCGGTATGAAATGCCCGAAATGTGGTAAACCAATGATCCGGGAGGAGTTGCTTCAGAGAAAGAAGTAATAAACGTGTTTTGGACCCGGAGATTGAGGTCCTTGATTTTTAATAATACAATAGAAAAACCAAACAAAAAGCAATGAAAAGGGTAATTGCTATTCCAACAGTCAGGGGGGAATTGACCCCTCATTTTGGGCATTGTGAACAATTTGCGCTTGTTGAAACGGAAGACAACAAGGTCAGCAAAGTCCGGTATGTAACTCCACCCGGTCATCAACCCGGGATTTACCCAAGGTTTTTATCCGAGCATGGTGTTCACGTGATCATTGCCGCAGGAATTGGGCAGCGGGCTCAACATATTTTCAGTCAGTATAACATTGAGGTTTACCTGGGTGTAAACTCAGGATCTCCTGAGGCACTGGTTGAGGATTTTTTGAAGAACCAGTTGCTAACCGGTGAAAATCCTTGCGATCATTAATTCCTGAATTTTTTGAAGATAACAGTTGCAAGCGGAAAAGGTGGTACAGGAAAAACAACCCTGGCGACCAACCTGGCACATTTTTTAGCCAACTCATACCGGACCACTCTTGCCGATCTTGATGTGGAAGAACCGGATTCCCGGTTATTTCTAACCGGTGAGCCGGTTGGTGAAAAAGAGATCGATAAAATGGTTCCCGAATGGATTGCTGAAAAGTGCATCTTGTGTGGGGATTGTCAGAAACGATGCAACTTCAATGCAGTGATCCAGCTCAATACGATCATCCTGGTTTTTCCGGAATTGTGTCATAGTTGTTATGCATGTTCGGAATTGTGCTCCGAATCTGCATTACCCATGAAACCGCAAAAAATCGGTACGATTGAACACGTCAAGATCAACACCCTGGATGTTGTTGAAGGGCGACTGGATATCGGTCAGGAGCAAGCGGTTCCCCTTATTTCACAAACCAAAGGATTTGTCAATGCACTTCAGCCCCCACCTGATTTTACCATTTATGATGCACCACCCGGAACATCATGCCCGGTTATTGAAGCAACAAAAGGGGTGGATCTTGTCATCCTGGTTACAGAACCGACTCCATTTGGATTGCATGATCTGAAGTTGGCGGTTGAGACCATGAGGACAATAGAGAGTGATTTTGCCGTGGTTATTAACCGGGACGGTACTGGGAATGATAATGTCGCACACTATTGCGAGAAGGAACGTATTCCGGTTATTGCGAAAATACCAAACCAGCGAAAGATTGCCGAGTTGTATTCCCGTGGGGAATTAATTTATACGCAGGTTCCTGAATTCAAACAACAACTGCAAAAAATTGAACAATATATCGTGGAGTTCAGGCAGGGAGGTGCAAAATGAAAGAGGTTGTGATCATTTCGGGTAAAGGAGGAACAGGCAAAACATCCCTGACTGCAGCATTTGCCGTGTTGGAGGGAGAGGATACTGTTGTTGCGGATTGCGATGTCGATGCAGCCGATCTGCATCTTCTGTTGGCACCGGAAGTGATCCAAACCGATGATTTTTACAGTGGTAAAATGGCTGTGATTGATGAGGAAAAGTGTACGAATTGTGGTATTTGTGAAGAGCGATGCCGGTTTGATGCACTTCACTTTTCGCGTGGGCAGTACCGCGTTGATCCCCTGAATTGTGAGGGATGCGGCTATTGCAGCCTCGTTTGTCCTGAAAATGCAATCATCATGGAGGAACAGAATGTCGGTGTATGGCGTATATCCAATACAAAAGCCGGCAATATCATGGTTGATGCTGCTCTTGGTATAGGAGCTGAGAATTCCGGCAAGCTGGTAGCGAAAGTAAAGCAGGAAGCAAAAAAAATTGCTACCGAAAAAGGGATAGACCTGATATTGGTAGATGGTTCACCCGGCATTGGGTGCCCTGTCATTTCATCCCTCTCAGGAGCTGATTTTGTTGTTTTGGTGACCGAGCCAACCCTGTCGGGACTGCACGACCTGAAACGGGTTTACGAGCTGGTTAAACAGTTCAAAATAAGAGCAGGCTGTATCATCAACAAATTCGATATAAACAGGCTTGTTGCTGAACAAATTCGTGAATTCCTTGAGGAAAAACAAATTTTATATATTGCCAGTCTTCCATACAATGAATCATTCATTCATGCATTAACAATGGGTCAAACAGTTGTTGAGTATGACCATAATGAATTGAGCCGTACAGTCAGGGAGAGCTGGAATCAGGTTAGGCAAATTCTTAAAAACGATAAAAAATGAAAATAGCATTTACAACCCAGGAAACCGGTTGGGATTCTCTGATCGATCCCCGATTTGGCAGAACCCGATTTTTACTCTGTTACGATGAGGAAAAAGATGAACTCACTTCAATTGACAACCGCGCCATTGAAGAAGAAGCGCATGGCGCAGGACCGAAAACTGCCCAGAAGCTATTCGAAATGAATCCCCATATCCTGATTACCGGAAACGGACCAGGAGGCAATGCAGCTATTGTACTGGATAATGCGGAAATTGAAATCTATACCGGGGCAGGAGAAATGACTGTTAAAGAGGCTTACAATGCCTATAAAAACGATCAATTAACCAGGTTCTGATCTGGCCATTCGCCAGAACCAGGGTGGTGGTCCCTTGCAATTCGGTAATGATGACTTCTGCTGTCTGTTGTATTTGACCTTTTCCGATGCTGCTGGAATAATGAACAATAATCAAAAATAGAGCGTTATGCGATTGGAGTTGAAAAATAATTTCATCATGGCTCCCGTGAAGCTTGGTTACAGCGATGAGACCGGGATTGTCACTGAAAGACACCTGAATTTTTATCAGAGAAGAAGCCACCATATTGGAGCGGTAACGGTTGAACCGCTTTATCTGGAACACGGGCTCAGAGAATTGCCAACTCAGCTGGGCATTGATAGTCCATCGAAACGGGAAGGACTGAAAGAATTAACGAATGTAATCCATCGAAAAGGAGCTAAGGCAATTGCCCACCTGAACCATCCGGGCAGAATGGCAAATCCGGGAATTCCCGGTAATTACTTTTGGTCTTCAACCGACAAGCCTTGTGAAAGCGGAGGGGCTACACCGGAGAAAATGGACCGGAACATGATGGAAAAGGTCATTCAACTGTTTGTTGAAGGCTCGAAAAGAGCCATTGATGCCGGGTTTGATATCATTGAGCTTCAACTGGGGCATGGATACTTACTGGCCCAATTCGTATCTCCAGCAGTAAACAACAGGAATGATGGGTATGGAGGTAGTTTCAAAAATCGAATAAAATTCCCAATTGAAGTCGTCACTGCTGTTAGAAAAGCCGTTGGTATTCCCATTATTGCAAGAATCAGTGGGGATGAAATGATTAAAGAAGGTTTTCATCTGGATGAGATGATACCCTTTGCGCAAATCCTTGAGGAACATGGAATGGATGCTTTACATATAACCGCCGGGACAGTCTGTTCGACACCGCCCTGGTTTTTTCAACACATGTTTACTCCGAAAGGAAAGACATGGGAGCTGGCAGATGCTATCCGGCAAAAAACGAATGTGCCGGTTATCTATGTGGGAAGGATCAATACTAAGGATGATATCAATTTTCTTTTGCATGAAGAGAAAGCAGCGTATCTTGCCGTAGGACGTTCCATGATTGCTGATCCTGATTTTATCGGGAAATACCTGGAAGAGGTGGATGGGAATATCATCCCCTGCATGGCTTGTGCAGAAGGTTGCCTGGGGGGAGTAAAATCAGGGCAAGGGTTACAATGTCTTGTAAATCCGGAAGTAGGCCGGGAATCAGTTATTCTAAAAAAAACAGAGAAATCGAAGAAATTTGCTGTGGTCGGTGGTGGATTGGCAGGCATGGAAGCAGCAATAACATTACGAAAAAGGGGGCACTCCGTGGACCTGTTTGAAAAAGAGGAATTGGGTGGACAATTCAATCTTGCACCCTTGACTCCAAATAAAAAATCAATGGCATCACTGGTTCCTTATTTTGTTGAAGAACTTAAAAACAACCAGGTAAACGTTATTCCAAGAGAAGTGAAAGAATCGGATGATCTATCCGGGTACGATGGTGCAATACTGGCAACAGGAGCAAAACCTTCTGTGCCGCAAATCCCCGGGTTAGACAACTATTATTGGGCGGATATTCTTTTGAAGGAAAACCTGCCGCAAAACAAGAATATCCTTGTAATCGGTGGAGGGCTTATCGGTGTTGATATTGCTACTGCATTAATACCAAGAGGGAATAGAATCATTATTGTTAAACGAACAACGGATTTTGGTGAAGATATGGAGATGATTGCTAAAAACCTCTCGTTAAAAATGATGAAGGAAAAGGGAACCCTTTTCAGTGATCATACACGGATAAAAAGGGTAGAAGGCACTACTGTTTATGCGGAAAAAGAGGGGAAGAATATTCAATTTGATAACATAGATATTATCGTGGTTTCAACGGGCATGAACAGTTATAATCCGCTTGAAAATAAATTGAAACATAAAATTCCCGTATATGTGGTTGGTGATGCAATGCATGTAGGGAATGCTCAGGATGCTATTCATGGTGCTTATGAGATGACAAAGAAAATATAGTAGTGAAGAAGCCATAAAAATTGTTAACCAATGAAATTACGATTTGCATTTGCAGTAAACCAGGAAAACCAATTTCAAAAAAAACACTTTGGGGATGCACACCGGTATCTTATTTATGCTCTCGAATCCGATAAAATGACCTTGATATCTGAAGAGATCAATACGTTTAGGTTGCTTGATGAAGAGATCGAACATGGATCCGTAAGAAAAGGAAATCGTATTATTAAATTTCTTAAGGAGAAGAACGTTAATGTATTGGTCTCAACGCAATTTGGCAAAAACATAAAATTGGTCAATAGGTATTTTATCCCTGTGAAAGTCCCGTTGAAAAAACCTGAAGAAATCATTACCATCCTGACCAAACACATGCGTTGGCTTGAAGATGAATGGAAAAACAACCCATCTGAATTTAAACTGTTTACCATTTCGAACGGGATTTTGAAAACAGCCGTGAATAAAAAATAAGGGAATATAAACATGCCAAAGACGAAGCCGTTTGATAAATACTCTGATGAATATGACCGTTGGTTTGTGGTGAATAAGTATGCTTTTCAATCGGAGTTAAAAGCGATTAAAAGCGTGCTGCCCGATTCAGGAAAGGGAGTGGAAATCGGCGTGGGAAGCGGAATGTTTGCCGAACTCCTGGGGATTACAGAAGGAGTCGAACCTTCAAGGGCAATGCGGGAAAAAGCAAAAAAGAAAAACATCAATGCATTGGACGGGGTGGCTGAAAACCTTCCCTATTCCGATAACAGTTTTGATTTTGCCCTCATGGTCACCACCATCTGCTTTGTGGATGAACTTGTCCAATCATTTAATGAGGCCCATCGAATTTTAAGCGACACCGGCAGATTAATTATTGGATTTGTAGATAAAAACAGCCCCATAGGAAAGATCTATCAGCAATACAAGGAGGAGAGCATTTTTTATAAAGATGCCCTGTTTTATGGTACGGAGGAATTATACGGGATACTGAAGAATACCGGATTTGAGATTGAAGATACCTGTCAAACCGTATTTGGAAACCTGGAAGAGATAGACCGGGTTCAGGAAACCTTATCCGGCTATGGGAAGGGAAGTTTTGTGGTGATCAGGGCCATGAAAAAACAGAAGATGTAACCCATCAATTTTTGAAACCATCATCGATGAAACTATCCGTTTTAACAGAAAACACAGCATCGGGTAATTTTTTAGCAGAATTCGGCCTGTCCTATTTTATCGAACACGAAAATAGAACTATTCTGTTTGATACAGGCAGCACGGATGTTTTTTTAAGAAATGCCGAAAAGCTCGCCATTGACCTGGATCGTGCAGATGCCGTTGTGCTCAGTCACGGACACTGGGACCATGGAAATGGATTGCGGTATGTAAGGAATAAGAAACTGGTGTGTCACCCGGATGCTTTTATGAAACGGTATCGGAAAAACAGCACAGA
>Ga0315550_1001401_pt1 | contig 14883 bp, 8 predicted proteins | sample SalMarSW160190MG_2_FD_203100 | JGI IMG/M metagenome (GOLD analysis project Ga0315550, IMG submission 203100) | Salt marsh sediment microbial communities from the Plum Island Ecosystem LTER, Massachusetts, United States - Salt Marsh Sediment SW1601-90 ... | reverse complement strand
GGGGTCATCCTCGTGCGCGGCTGTCAAGCCAAAGATGGCCACCAGGCCATTGCTCCGATAGTGCTGGATCTCACCGCCGTAGCGATAGATCGCGGTGCCCAAAGTCTGGAAGGCACGATCCACGATCACGACCCAGTCCTCGGCGTCGATCCGCTCGCCCCGGGCATCGCGCCCCTGGAGGTCAGCGACGAGCGCCGTGACGACTCGCCTCTGGCCCTCTGGTGGACGCTGGGACGAAGATGTGGGTTGCGCCGGCCCGGAGGGCAGAGCGGGCCGGCGGGGGCTGGTCATGATCTCGCGGGATGCGGGTGCCTCTCGATGACCCAAAGGGTTCAGACCAGAAGCAGTATCCTGTACCGCTCTCCTGCTTCCCATAGGGTCCTGGATGGGTGCTGGCGTCGGGCCCAGCTCGCCGTCTCGGATGCACTCGTATAGCTGTCTGGTCTCTTCCCCTGGCTCGACGTCCAGTTCCTCGTGCAGCGCACGGCGACAGGCCTCGTATTGGGCGAGGGCGGCTCCGCGCTGGCCGCTCAGTGCCAGCAGGCGCATGGTTGCCTGGTGTGCCCCCTCTTGCCAAGGCGCCAGCTCCACCCAGTGCCAGGCAACCTCGCAGGCGCGCCCATAGTCACCCTTCCCCTCGCGATTCTCGACCAGCCGCTGGAACGCTGTAAGGACCTGCCGCTGCAGCCGCTCCCGTGTCAGCGACGCCCAGTCCTCATAGGTGGCACTGTCGTCTACGGAGAAACCCTCCATAAAGGGTCCCCGGTAGAGGGCGATCGCCTGTTCCAGCCCGTCGCTTGTCGACGCATCTGCCTGCACGAGCTGGCTGAACGCCACGGCATCGACCCAGTGGTCACTGACCGGGTTCAGCTGGATCGTTTCTCGGCTGATGAGCAGAAAGGGCGGGGAAGCTTCGCGGTCGCCGATCGCCGTCCGCAGGTTGGCCAAGGCACCGCGCAGGTTGGCCAGCGCCGAGCGCTCCGGCCAGTCAGGCCACAGCAGCCCGGCGAGGTAGGAGCGAGGGTGCGGCCGCGCGAGCTCGACGGCAAGGTAGGCCAGCAGCGCCCGGACCTTGTTCGAATCAAAGCCGGTGACCGGCTCTCTGTCCAAGGTGGCGCTAAAGGGTCCCAGCAGGGAGAGTGACAAACGGGCCATCGTTCGTCCTTTCGCGCAGACGTGGGGAGGACGGTACCAGGAGAAGGACAGCGCGTCGTTGGACCTATTATACCACATTTCCATGCGAGTGGCGCATTTCTTCGTTCCATGCGATCGCTTGGCGTTCTCTTGACGATCTCCTAACGGTGGCGTGGTATAGTGGAGCCAGGAATAGAGCAGGTAGGCCGCCGGATCCCACCAGGCCCGTTCCGGCCGAGAACCAACCGGCATGCCGGTATTTGAGGAGGGTCGATGTCGAACCAAACTGCATCCGGACTCGTGCAGACCGAGAGGTGCACGACAGTCGAGGAGCTGTTGTCCCTTCCAGATGACGTACGCGTCGCGCAGCTCTCACACCGACTCTTATCCATCGTCGCTGAGGTACTGGGCGTTGTCGAGCAAGAGATCCTACCCGACACTCCTTTCTCCCAGCTGCATGCGGCATGGGCAGACCCCGGACAGGTCTATGCTTCGCTGAGCGGCCCGATCCAGGAACTGATCGCGAGGCCCTTCCATAGCTATGAGTTCTGGCGGTTGCCGCATCGCGCGGGGCCGATCCGCTCGATTCGGCAGTTGGCCGAGCACTTGAGCAGGGAAATGGCGATCCCGGCTCCGGAATCGACCTACACCGATCCCTACCAGGGCGGCACCTGGTCGTGGGGTCTGCCTGCGCCGCGACCGAACGGCGCCTCGAAGAACCGCCCAGCGGCCTTTGTCCTCGCCGGACCCAGGTCTGGCTCGACCCTGCTGCGCGTAATGCTGGCCCGCCATCCCGGTCTCTCTTGCGGGCCAGAACTTCACCTGCTACCCTTTGAGCGTATGGCACGGCGACATCGCCTGCTCACTCGACTGGGCTACCCGTGGATGGAGTGGGGGCTGGAACAGACCTTGGCTGCCCTGGCGCCCCAGGGGGCCGAGCAAGCAAAGCAACGTGCGGCGCAGCTTGTGCAAGGTGACGTGTCCATCGAGGAGGTCTATCGTCTGCTACAGGGACAGATCGGTGATCGCCTGCTCGTCGACAAGTCACCGTCGTCGACCTTTCATCCAGCATATCTCACACGCGCAGAAGACCTGTTTGAGGAGCCCAAGTACTTGTACCTGACCCGCCATCCGTGTGCGTCGATCGAGTCGTTCGTTCGCATGCGCTTTCACTGGCTACTCGGGGATCACTTTGGAGTGTGGAATCCGAACCCGTGGCTCTTTGCGGAAAAGTGCTGGGCAGCAAACAACCGCCATGCAATCGACTTTCTCGGCAGTATACCGCCTCAGCGGCAACAGTGGGTGCAGTATGAGGATCTGGTCACCGATCCCCGGGCAACGATGCAACGGGTCTGTGGCTTCCTCAGCATCCCCTTTGACGATGCAGTCCTGCACCCATACCAGGGCATCAGTGCGACCTTTGAGCTCGGCGATCCGAACCTACTAGCTCATGCAGGCATAGATCCTGCACTGGCGACCGCGTGGGAGAAGAATCCTCCGCCGCAGCGGCTGAGCCCGTTTACGAAGGATGTCGCCGTCGAGCTGGGCTACACTGTGGACTGAGTGCGCACTGTCAGGGTGCGACGCCGTCTTGGCAACTGGCACGTTGTAAGGAGCAGCGAATATGGCCGCGTATCAGGAACTCTGCGAGAAGCACCGTGTCGAATGCAAAGAGGTCTTTCCCGAATACGCGGATCGAGTCTCGTGGTCAGCAGACCAGCTCCGCCGGGAGCGTGAGGAGCGGCTGCGCGCGCTCGTACGTCTGGCTGTGGAGCGATCTCCCTGGCACCGCCAGCGCTTGGCCGGGATCGATCTGTCCTGTCTCACCGAAGAGGACCTGGAGCATATCTTGCCGATGACCAAGGCCGACCTGATGGCGCACTGGAACGAGATCGTGACCGATCCGCGCCTGAACCTCGATCTGGCCAACGACCACCTGGAGACGCTGGACAGTGACCGCTACCTGTTCGACCACTACCACGCCATTGCGTCGGGGGGATCGACCGGGACCAGGGGAGTCTATGTCTACGACTGGACCTCGTGGACCCTTCTCGCTGTCCTGATCGGGCGTGACACAGCTGCGAGGTCAGCGGATGATCCAGAACCGGACGGGAGGCCCAATGTCGCCGCCAGCGTCTTTGCGGCTAGGGCTACTCACCTCTCCAGCGCGATCATCCAGACCTTTGCCGATCCCTCGAACGACCATCGCTTTCCGGTTACGATGCCGATCCATGAGATCGTTGAGGGATTGAACAGAGTTCAACCTACTGATCTGACGGGATACCCATCTGCCCTCTGCCTGCTGGCCAACGAAGCCCGCGCTGGCAGGCTACATATATCGCCGCGTTTCGTGGGTACGACCGCCGAACCTCTCCTCCCCGAAATCCGCGACGCGCTGCGAGAGGTATGGGGCGTGCCCGTCGCCAATATGTGGTGCTGCTCCGAGGGGGGTGTGGCCAGGTCGTGCGGACAGGGGCGCGGGATGCACCTGGCTGATGACCTGACCATCGTCGAGCTGGTCGACGCACAGGGAAAGCCAGTGCCTCCCGGCGTCCGCTCGGCCAAGATCTATCTCACCAACCTGTACAACCACACCCTGCCGCTCATCCGCTACGAGATCACGGACGAGATGACGCTGATCGACGAACCGTGTCCCTGCGGCTCGGCACACCGCCGGATCGAGGATGTACAGGGGCGCCTGGACGACATCTTTACCTACGCCTGCGGGATCCAGGTCCACCCGCACCTCTTTCGCTCGGCGCTGGGGGAGGAGCGGGACATCCTCGAGTACCAGGTCCGCCAGACGCCGCGCGGCGCTGCGATCTCGATCCGCTGCATGGGAGAGGTCGACGTGCCCAAGCTCCTTAATAAGATCGCGGGTGGACTGGCAGCGCTGGGCATCGAGGACCCGGATCTGACGATCGCTCGCGTCGACGGCTTTCAGCGGCAGGGGACGGGCAAACTAAAGCGCTTCCTGCCGCTGCCCCGGTCGTAGCGAGCGGTGAGCACAGTACCCGGAAGCGAGCCTGCAAGCATGCACACCGGCGAGCAGCCGCCTGTGCAGAGCGGCTCCCCGTCCCAGCGCTGGCACGTCGCCGCCTATGCGCATTCGACGCGGTGGAAGGTCTCGTTCCTGGCCGTGTGGTCGGGCCAGGCGTTCTCGCTCGTCGGCAGCGAGCTGGTGCGCTTTGCCCTGATCTGGTGGTTGACCGAGCGCACCGCCTCAGCAACGACCCTGGCCATCGCCGCCGCCGTGTCGAGGGTACCGGCGATCGCCCTCGGCCCTTTTGCCGGGGCGCTGATCGACCGCTGGGACCGCCGCTGGGTGCTGATCGTCTCGGACGCGTTGATCGCCCTCTTCACGGCGCTCTTGGCGGCTCTGTACTGGCTCGGCATCGTGCGCGTGTGGCATGTCTATGCCATCCTCTTTTTGCGGGCGCTGGGCGACACCTTTCAGAGCCCGACCATGCGTGCCTCCACCCCGTTGATGGTCCCTGATGCGCGCCTGGCCCGCGTCGCCGGCATGAACCAGGCCTTGAGCGGGGTTGTGGCCATCGCAGCGCCCCCGCTGGGCGCGCTGCTCTTGGCCGTGTGGCCGATCCAGCGCATCCTGTGGCTCGACATGGTCACGGCGGCGCTAGCGATTGCGCCCCTCCTGTTCGTGCGCATCCCCCAGCCAGAGATCGCCGCGACCCAGCACGGCGAACGGCCTTCGGCCCTGCGCGAGATGGCGGAAGGGGCCCGCTACCTGTGGGGGCGGCGCGGGTTGTCCCTCTTGGTCGCGACATCGGCGCTGATCACGTTCGCCGTCGCCCCAGCGGCGGCGCTGATCCCGCTGCTGGTACGCGAGCACTTTCGGATGGGCGCGACGCAGTACGCGTGGATGGGCTCCGCCTATGGGATCGGCGTGGTTGCCGGGGGTCTGCTGCTGAGCGGGTGGGGTGGTTTCCGGCGGCGCATGGTGACCAGCCTGGTCGGGCTGGTCGGGGCGGGGCTGGGGTTGCTGGTTGTGGGGGCTGCGTCGGCGACGGCGTTTTGGCTCGCCCTCGCCGGCATTGCACTCGCCGGGTTCATGGTGCCGCTCAACGGCGGGCCCCGGCAGGCGATCTGCCAGTCCCTCGTCCCACCGGAGATGCAGGGCCGGTTCTTTACCTTGAGCGACAGCGTGCACCAGGCCATGGCTCCGCTGGGCTTGGGGATCAGCGGTCCGCTCGCCGACGCGTTTGGCGTGCGCCTCTGGTTCCTGCTCGCCGCGCTCTCGTGCATCGCCGTCGCCCTGGTGCGCGCGCTCATTCCCTCCGTGCTGTACATCGAGGACCGCGCCGAGACGGAGGCTGCAGCGAACCTCGTCGAGCGTCCCATCTAGACGAGGTGACCCAGCTCCAGCACTTTCCGGGCGTTCCCCTCGGCGATGGCATGCCGCACCTCTTCGGACCCGTCCAGGTCTCTCAGCCAAGCCACGATCGGCAGCGGGTCACCGGGGAAGACGATATCCGTGCCAAAGAGCATCCGCCGCCAGTGGCGCGCGACGAAACCCTCTGTGAACGCGGGATCGCGCACCAGTGCATTATAGCCCGAACGCGCGGATAGGTCGAGGTAGAGGTTGTCGTAGCGCTCGAGGAGCCGGTCCAGGGCACCGCCAGGCGCGACCGGCCCCTCGGGGTATCCTGGTGCTCCATCGTCGTCCCCTGAGATCGCGGCCCAGAAACCCGGCCCGTGCCCGCACCACTTGACCTCGCGGAAGGTCTGGAGGCAGCGCTCCAGGCGCGGCAGGCCCGCTTCGTCGTGACACAGGCCCTCGTGGTTGAGCTCAAAGATCAGCGGCAGACCATAGTCGTTACACCTGGCATAGAGGACCATGTTGCGTGGATCGTCAAAGGCCAGCCCGTTGACGTGCTCGCCGAACCCAAGGCAGCCGTGACGCTGCACGAAATAGTCGATGAACTGCTCCGCCTTGGGGTAGCGGGGGTCGACGCAGACGAAGGCGACCAGCCGCTCGGGGTACATATTGCGCGCCTCGACCGCCTCCTCGGTCAGCAAGTAGCCCCATCCTCCCTCGGGGCTTTCGAGCGGCAGCAGGACCGCCTGATCGATCCCTTCGCGGTCCATGCGGTCGATGAGCTGGTGCACCGAGAGCGGTGCTCGCTGCGGGTAACCCTCGCGGTCCAGCCTTCCCATGTGTGCGTGGATGTCGATCATACCTTCTCCTCATATGTCGTAAATGTGGCGTGATACGCGGCCCGGTGTGGAACCGGGCCGTATCGTCGTAGGCTGGATGCTGCAGGTTGTTCGGCACGTCAGGCCGGGTGTGGCTCGTCTTGCTGCCACAGCTGAAAGGACTCGAAGCAGATCGCCGTGCCGTGGGGATGGGCGCCGGGATAGATTCGCCGGTTGATGTGACCGATGGCCACCAAGCCAACCTGCAGTGGATCCTCGGCCGGGAAAATCGTTTCTCCGACGGCATACCACCGGATCCCGTCGGCGCTACAGTAAGCGTTCACCTGGTCCCCCGCGCGATCCAGGCGCAGGAGGAGGCGTTCAGACGCATTGTACAGGCAGCCCTGTCCAAAGATGACGTCGCTGTCCCCCAGACAGCCCATCAACGTGGCCTCCCGATCGCCAAAAGCGCCGCGGATGAGGGACAAGTAGTGATGTTCGTCCTTCCACAAGAGCAAGCCGCCAATGGCCGGCCGGTCGTCCATCGCCGGAACGCAGGCAGTCTGCACAGCCCAGTCTCCCGATACGGGTCGCAGCAGGCGCGGCGCGCTCCAGTTGATCACCCACACGTCTCGTTCGTTTGCTGCGCGGATGCTTAGGCCATCGTGTAACTCGTAGGAGCAGTCGCCGAACGGGTCCTTCCAGGCCCAGCCTGGCAAGAGTGAGCCAGCAAACACCTCCGCGATGCGAGGCTCGCTGAGCGACGGCGCCGTTGCTGGCACCAGGTGCCACTGTCGAAAGACGGACTTCTGCGATTGCGGATAGTCACGGCGGCAACGTTCACAGAAATCCCGGTAACGCTGCGGGTCCTGGTATGCCTGCTCCAGTCGAGACAGCGTCCATGCTTCGTAAATGTGGATAATAGGCAGATCCGGCCACCACTCTGGCGGGTGCATCTCCATAGCCGCCTCGATCAGATCGCTGGCCTCCTTGCGCTTGCCCTGGGCCAAGCACACGCATGCCTGGCACACCCTGAGGCTGATCTGGTTAGCAACGTTGCCCACATTCTGCGCAGCCTGGCATGCTTCCTCAAAGATGCGCCGTGCCTCATCCCAGCGGCGCCCACACATCGCGGCAACTCCCGCCGTACCATACACCCACGCACGCAGGCCCTCGGAATCTTCGTCCCTGACCAGTGCAACAGCGCGCTCCGCAAGCCGTCGCGCGTCCTGAATCTGGCCCTGAACGAGGTACGTCTCGGCAAGATCGCGCATATATCGTGATTCCATCTTGGCGTCGTTGACCCGCGCATACAACTCGACGGCCTGGTGGTAGTGGGGCAGTGCACGCTGCAGGTCCCCAGTGGAAAAGGATAGGTCACCGTTGATGGCGCTAATGTCGGCCATGGCTCGCAAATCGTGGGTGCGACTTGCCTTCGCCTGGAAGGTACTGAGCCACCGCTGCGCATCCTCGACCCGCCTTGTGTTGAGACACCAATAGACAACCTGGGCATAGACTGCCCGCAGCTCCTCGACATAGGGCAAACCTTCTAGGAAGCAGGCCGTGCGCCGGATGTACTCGAGATACACCGCATGATCGCTGGTTCCCTGGGCGATATGGTAGTTCACCAATGCTGCTTCGAGCGTCTCTTCTTCTTCGGGCAGCAGGGACAGCCCTTCTTGACCCAGATGCAGGAGCTCCTCCCACCGTTCCATCCACTGCAGCACTTCTCCCAACCACCAGGAAAGGCGCAGGCGCTCCCGCACGGACAGGCCCATCGATTCTGCTAACCCAACTGCCTCCCGCAGCGGGGCCTCGGCAGCGCTCACCTGTCCTGCAAAGAAACGGCCCTTGCCCAAGCCACCCAGGGCGGTCAGGCGCCAATCTGGCGGATAGGTTTCGGATGGGGGGCGATCCATCCATGCCAGCGCGCGCTGGAAGTAATCGATCGCCTCGTCATTGGCATAAGCCAGGCGGGCCTGCTCGCCTGCCTGCAGGAGATACTCCACCGCCTTCACCGCGTCTTCCGCCCGCTCCCAGTGATAAGCCAGCAGCCCGGCCTGCTCCCCAATCTGCTCCGGGTAGAGCCGTACCAGTGTCTCGGCTACCCGGCGGTGGTAGCCGAGATGTTCCCGTCTGAGCAGCCCATGATAGGCTGCCTCTCGCGTCAGCTCGTGCTGGAAAACGTACTCCACCTCTGGCACGCGGGATCGCTCACGGATCAGCTGCTGTTGCTGCAAGACCAGGAGATGTGTCTCTAGCGCCCCTACCTGTGTCTCACGTGAATGATGTGGCTCTTCCGGCGGGCGAGGGTCATCGTCTCGCACTATCTCGGCGAGGACACGGTAGGGGAACTCTCTCCCGATCACGGAGGCTAGCCTCAACACGCGGAGGGTCTCTGTCTCCAGCCGGTCGATGCGCGCGCTCAGTACGCTGTGCAGCGTGTCTGGGATAGGGATCGCTTCGATCGCGCACGTGGCACGCCAGTGCCCTGCCTCATCTCGGGTGATCAGTTCAGCATCGATCAAGGCACGGAGGATCTCTTCCACGTAGAACGGGTTGCCCTCCGCATGTTCGAGGATCTTGGCCCGCAGCGCCCCGGGCAAGTCCTCGATCCGCAGCAGATGCCCGACCAAGGCCCGACTTTCCTCCGTCGTAAGCGCATCCAGCCACAGGCCGGTGTGGCGATGCCGGTACCGCCGCGCGGCGGTTTCCCTGAGTTGCCAGCAGCCGTGTGCTACCTCTGGACGTAGGATGCAGATCACGAGCAGCGCCGACCGATCGGTCAGGGCCAGAATGCGTTCCAGCAGGGCCAGCGACGTGGCATCGGCCCAGTGCAGGTCCTCGCAAACCATGGCCACCGGGCGCTGTCGCGCTGCGCTCGCCACCAGTGTCTGCACGGACCAGAACACTTCGGCCTGCAAGCTTTCGCCTTGCAGGTCGCGAATGGACTCGTACCGCTGCTCCAGCGGCAAGGACAGCAGGCGGCATAAGTAGGGGTAGACCGCGTCAAGGTCATGTGGGCACAGCGCCTGCACCCGTGCGCGCAGCGTGTCGCGGACAACGGTTGGCGCGGCGTCTCGGGGGACGCCAAGCACGCTCCGCAGCATGTCTAGCCACAGCGAGTAGGCGATCGAACCCCCGTAGGACTGGCAACGCCCTTCGACCCAACTCACATCCCAACCTTGCAAAGGTTCGGAAACCTTTGCAAGGTTATGCTTCCTTATCTCTGCCACCAAGCGCGACTTGCCGATCCCTGCCTCGCCGACCACCGTCACGATGCCGCCGATACCGGCATGCAGGCGGTCGACCGCACCCTGCAGCGCACCAAGCTCCTCGTCGCGTCCCACCAGCGGAGCGTACAGGCCAGGAACGCCCCTCGCCTTGCCCACCTCCACCTTCCGGCGCAACGGACGGTGAACACCTTGGATGGTGCCTGTAGTGTCATCCCAATGGAACAGCTGCTGCACGAGACGGTAGGCATTCTCTCCGAGGGCTACCGTGCCTGGAGCAGCCGTGGCGCTGGTACGCTGGGCCAGTGCCAGCGCGTGCCCAACAACCTGGCGATGCTCGCCCGCCACGGCGACGAACACCTCGCCCGAGTCCACGCCGACCTGCAGCCCCGGTGCACTCTCTATCCGCTCCTGCATTCCCAGCGCAGCCAGCACCGCGCGTTCGGCGTCATCTTCGTGTGCGGTGGGGACACCGAACAGCGCAACAGCACCCTCGCTACGGCGCTCCAGCACCTCACCGCCGTAGCGGCGGATCTCCTCTTCCACAATATGGAGCGTGTGCGCCATGGCTTTGGCCCATGTCTCAGGGCCAATCTCGTCTAGCAGGGCTCCGACCCGGGTCAGCTCACAATGCAGGACGGTGACCCAGCGGTGCTCTCCTGCAAGCGCGGCAGGGACAAGCGCAGCCGCCCCTGCCGCGGGATCGTGCGTCACCTCATCTGGTCGCCGTCGGCTGGCTTCTTTTGGCCCCAGGTCGCCGTCGCGAATGCGCTCGTAGAGCGCTTTCGTCTCATCACTGGGCGTGACATCCAGCTCCTCCTTCAGGGCGCGCGTGCATGCCTCGTACTGCGCCAACGCGGAGGCGCGCTCTCCATTCAGCGCCATGGCACGCATGAGTGCCTGGTGTGCTCTCTCCTGCCACGGCGCCAGTTCCACCCAGCGCCAGGCTACCTCGCACGCTCGCTGGTACTCACTCTGCCCCTCGAGATGTTCAACGAGCCGCTGGAACGCTGCCAGGACCCGTCGTTGCAGCCGCTCCCGTGTCAGCGAAACCCAGTCTTCATAGGTGGCGCTGGCGCCTACTGAGAAACTCTCCATAAAGGGTCCCCGGTAGAGGGCGATCGCCTGCTCCAGCCCGTCGCTTGTGGCCGCACCTGCCTGCACGAGCTGGCTGAACGCCACGGCATCGACCCAGTGGTCACTGGTGGGATTCAGCTGGATCGTCTCACGGGTGATGAGCAGGAAGGGCGGGGATGCATCGCGGTCGCCGATCGCCGTGCGCAGGTTGGCCAGCGCACTGCGCACGCTGGACAAGGCATAGCGCTCAGGGCTGTCGGGCCACAGCAGCCCAGCGAGGTAGGAGCGAGGGTGAGGCTGCGCGACCTCTACAGCAAGGTAGGCCAATAGGGCCCGAACCTTGTTCGAGGCAAAGCCCGTGATCGGCTCCCCGTCGAGGATAGCTCGAAGGGGTCCCAGCAGGGAGAGTGACAAACGGGCCATCGTGCGTCCTTTCGTGCAGGCGTGAGGAGGATGGTACCAGGAGAAGGATAGCACGTCGCTATCCCTATTATACCACATTTCGCGAGGGACGCACCCACGATCGGTGCGTTCACTTGACGTTCTCTTCGCGATCTCGTCACGCCTGCGTGATATACTGGATACAGCAGTCGTCAAGGCTTAGTGTCCACCTAGCGACAAGGCTTTTCCGGAAAGGAGGTGGTGCGTTGCGACCGTCAGTCGTGTTCGTGAAGCGGATCCTCACGGGAAGGGAGACAAAGGTGAAGAAGCTACGACGTGTGATCTGGGTGGCATTCGCCATCGCTGCTGTGCTCGCTGCTGGCACAATACCGGTCACTGCCAAGGCGACCAAGAACGACTACACTGGGATCGCGACGCTGATCGAGGTCACCGGGCCCGAGAAGCAGTGGATCGATGAGGCCGGCATCCTGCACATCCGGGGTCTGAGGCAAGTCAAGACCATCGCAGGCGGCATGGTCGGCACCATGGTGATCATGGTCAACATCGATGTGGACGCGGTGACACTCAATGGTGTAGGGCGGGGCAAATGGACCTATGACGTGAGCTGGGACGACCAGCATGGGTTATTCGACTGCACCTGGCACGGAACGTACACGGGTCCCGATGCCTTCTTTGAGGGGTGGGGCATTTGCCATGGCGTCGGTGAAACGAGGCCAATAACGGGGCGCGGATATCTCTATGACCTCGTTCCGGGCGACCACAACGTCATGGTGGTGGAGGGAACCTTCCTCGATCCCCACGGCGAGTAGGCTCGGTAGCGCTCTGTAACCAGATGCCCGTCATGGCAAACTGCGGTTGCTGCAACCGCAGTTTGCCATGACGGGCATCTATGCCAGGAGACCAACCGCTCTGCCTCACGACTAGGTCACACTGTGAGGTGATACCCCAACAGGGTGGCGCCATCCGGTGCAACCTGCACTGCCCCCCTGGGTCGCTCGTTCGTCCACCCATCCTCGAAGGATCTCGCCGCACAGCGTCCAGCCAGGCGTCTGGCCATCCAGCTCGACCAGGAGCGACCCGAGCGGAGAGACGGTCATGTGGCCCATCGCGTGTCCTCCCGCCACATCGGAGACGGATCGGCGTGGACCGGGAGCGACGCGATTCCTAGTATACCACAGTTGCAGCACGGGCAGAGCGGGATCACCCACCGCTCACCCGTGAAGGGTGATGACACGACGCGACCTGAGCGCTATACTGTGTTTGTGCGAGGTGAGGAGCTGGCGACGCGGCGACGGCATCTCCCCTGGAGCCAGTTGTCCCTCTCCCAGTAGTCCGGCGAATGACGCTTGGCAGGAACTGCCGTGCCCCAAAAAGGAGGTTGTGATGGTCGAGCGTAAACTGGATCCCACGATGCAACGAGACCGTTGGACCTATCTCTGGCTGGCGTTGGCAGCCCTCTTCTTTGCCTTTTCCAGCGGCAGGTGGACGCTTCCCCTGGCGGCCTGGCTCGCGCCGGTGTTTATCATCCGCTTCATGCGAACGCAGCCACTGTGGCGCGGGCTGTTGCTGACCTGGGCGGTGACCTTTGTCATGGCGACGATCACGTGGTGGGGCCTCGACCCGATGCCGCTGATCGTACACCTGATCATCATGAGCCTTGGGGCGGCGTACGGGCTTCTGCCCCTGCTGGCGGACCGGCTGCTGGCCCCGCGGCTGCCCGGTCTGGCCTCGACGCTGGTCTATCCGGCGGCGTACACGGCGCTCGATTACCTGTACGTCGCGGCGAGTCCGATGCCCAGCATGAACGCACACGCGTACACGCTGTACGGCAATCTGGCTCTACTGCAGTTAGCCTCGCTGACGGGCATGTGGGGACTGACCTTCCTGGCGAGCTGGTTCGCTACAGTCGTCAACTGGGCCTGGGAGCGCTCGTTTGCCTGGCGCGAGGCGTGGCGAGGGGCGGCGATCTATGGCGGGATTATCCTGGCGGTGATGGTCTATGGCGAGGCACGGCTGACGTTTGCCCAGCCGCAGCCGGGGACCGTGCGGGCTGCCGCGCTGACCTCGGTGGATCTCCATGCCAAGATAGACGAGGTGATGGCCTCGGCGAGAGGCGACCGCGCTCGTTTCCGCCAGACCTCAGCCGAGCACCAGGATCTCTACTTCGCCGATACCGTGCGGGAAGCCCAAGCCGGAGCCCGGATCGTGCTCTGGCCGGAGATGGCGATCCCCCTCGCCAAGGAAGACGAGGAGGCGCTGATCGCGCGGGGGCAGGCCGTAGCTGGTGAGCAGGGGATCTACCTGGCCATGCTTTACTATACCTCTTACGCTGAAGAGCAGCGGGGAGAGAACAAGCTGGTGTTGGTCGACCCGACCGGCAACGTGGTGCTCGAGCACCTCAAGTTCGGCGGCGCGGCTATGGAAGGATGGGCGCCGGGCGATGGCGTGCTTCACACGGTCGAGACTCCGTATGGCACGCTCTCGGGCGTGATCTGTGCCGACACCAACTTCCCGGTGCCGATGCGGCAGGCCGGGCGCAACGGGACGGACATCCTCTTCTCGCCGACGCTAGAGTGGCGGGCGATCAATCCCCAGAGCGTGGCCAGTGCTGTCTATCGCGCGATCGAGAACGGAGTCTCTATCCTGCGGGCCGCCGACAATGGCTTGTCCGTCGCGATCGACCCCTATGGGCGCATGCTGGCGGTGGCAGACCACTTTCAGGCCGACGAGCGCGCAATCGTCGCCCAGCTGCCAACCCACGGCGTGTTTACGGTGTACGCGGTGATTGGGGACGTGGTGCCGTGGGCGTCCGCTGCAAGCGTTGTGGCCCTGACGGTGTGGGGTGTCCTTCGCAAGCGCCAAGCCGTGCGTGTGCAAAGTCAGGCAGAGCCAGAACCGACATCTGGGGCATAGGCATCACGGGCACATCGGAGCCCACCTCTCCCGGCGGATACAGGGCGGCTTGGGGGGCCGCCCTGCTGCTATGCCACGCTTGTAGGCATATCCGTTGCCTGGTACAATGTAGCTATGATCAAGGAACCCCGCTGGTCCCGCCCTGCCTGCCTTGGCCGGTCGCGATCCTTCGAGATGGTGCTCCAGTCCGAACCTGCCCAGGTGCTCACGGTTGTCTTGCGAGGTGATTGCCGAGACATACCGGCATCCGTCGACTGTATGACGCGCCTTGAGCCGGGGCTGTCCCGCTATGGCTGCACGGCAGGGAAAGCCGCGCCCGGTCACCTGTACGATCTGGAGGCCTGTGCGGATGGCCGGCTGTGGCGGATGCCACACGCTGTCGCTGTGCCCGCCGAGCGGCAGAATGGCCTGACGGTCCTGCACTGCAGCGATCTGCACCTGCTCAAGCCAACGCCCGAGGGTACGCTCGAGAACCGGGGTGGGCCGATCGAGTCCCTGGTGTCACGCATCAATCTCTTGCGCCCCGACCTGGTTGTCTGTACGGGGGACCTGATCCAGCGATACGACGCGCAGAAGGATGCACTGCCCACGGACCTGATGCGGTGGCAGATCCGGCGGGTGCGGCATCTGATGCGTGGCATCGAGGTTCCGCTCTATATCACCGTCGGCAATCACGACGTCGCCTTTGAACATGTGCGGCCCTACTGGTACGAGAAGATGGGCGGTGGGTGGCAGAAGGGCACAGACGACGTGAGCCTGGACTGGCAGGGGTACCATATCGTGCTGATGGACTGCTTTGGCCATTATGACCCGCAGAACTGCCTGCTGGAGAGCAGCTTCACCGAGGAGCAGTTGCAGTGGCTGCAGCAGGATCTGCTTTCCGCATCGAGAAGTCATGCACGCTTGGTGTTTGCTCATTACGACTATCAGCAGCAGTTGCCGCCGTTGATGCCTGTCCTGGGGATCG
>Ga0315550_1001400_pt1 | contig 14895 bp, 11 predicted proteins | sample SalMarSW160190MG_2_FD_203100 | JGI IMG/M metagenome (GOLD analysis project Ga0315550, IMG submission 203100) | Salt marsh sediment microbial communities from the Plum Island Ecosystem LTER, Massachusetts, United States - Salt Marsh Sediment SW1601-90 ... | reverse complement strand
TCCTGAATGGGATGTGTTTGGTTGGTCACTACGGCTCGATGTCGGCGGCGGCGGTGAAATGCATGTTGCAGCACGATGTTATGTTTGGCTCAGTCTTTGTGCGGCGGGGGCTCCGTGTTCAACGGTGCGCCGACCGTTGGAAGACTCGCGAGCAGGACTGCGACAATACCGGTTATGAAAATGCCGTCGAAGGTACCGGCTCCGCCGATTGAAGCAACGGGAGCCTGTAATCCGCTGACGCGCCACAGGTTGAGCAGATCAGCACCGATGAGAGTGCCGAGGCTGCCGCCGATGTATGCCAATTGGGCGGCAAACCGACGCGAAAGCAACAGGGCGACGATCGCGGTGGAGAGGGCTGGAACGAACACGGGTATTGCGATGCCGAGACCGGGAACCGGTTTGGCCAACCAATGACAAACGATGGCAACGCCTGCTGTGGCCAGGGCACCGTTGATCCACAACCGGTTCTTGATCAGCAGATAGGCCGCCATCGATGTCGGAATCAATGCGCCGCCGACGTTCACCGCGATTATGGTGCCCGGCCACTGCGCGACGACCGGCACGATATAGTGCATCCCGAAAAAAACAACCTCGCGCCCCGATTCAACCACTCGCCCGGGCAATTCGGCCACAGGAATGTTGAAATAACTGCCCAGTAGAGAGCCGCCCAGCAAAAGCAGCGCCGTGCCAAAACTAACGCCGAGGCGCATGTAGGCGTAGCTCAATACGCCGAAGTGAATCAGTAAGACAACGATAACGAATAGTCCGACGAGAATGGAGAAAAATGCCGGACTGAGGGGCAGATAATGCATTTGGCCCAATGGCATTGGCGTAACGTTGCTTCGATACAACAACAGCATGCCATTTGGGGATGGGGTCGACGTTGATCAATACCCGTTCGCAGGCAATCGCTTTGGGCCCGGTCCTCGGCGTCGTTGTTGATGGTCAGAAATCATCATGCGCTTGTCCGCGTATAAAACGGCTCAGGGGTCACGCGGCGTCGAATTGCGCGAGCCCAACATCGAGCGCCGACGGTTCGTTGGCAAGATCGGATGCTCCGGGATGAGTCGAGGCGCCGATGAAGACATAATAATCGGCAGGTTGTTTTGACCGCAGCCGATGCCTATTTGAGGTTAAACAGCGGGGCGACCCATGCGATGCCGTGGAGCATAGCGTAATGGATTTATTCAGTGCCTGGCATTGGCTGATCGTCGCCGTCATTGTGCTACTGCTGTTCGGACGGAACAAGATTCCCGACGCGATGGGCGATATCGCGCAGGGCATCAAGGCGTTCAAGAAGGGCATGGCGGAGGATGACAAGCCGCCGCCGAGCCAGGCCGATGCAGTGAAGGCGATTGATCGTCCGGATAGCGGCGAGCGATCAAGCGAAGCTGTGCGTTACAGGGAAGGCGTGGGCGCTTGAGGGCGGCCGGGATGGCGAGCCTCGGTCGCGTGTTGCCACGTTTCGAACAAGGTGCGTCCGCTTGCCTTACGCTCTCGTGGCGATTTGATTAATTCTTCGCAAGGTTGACGATGCTGTGCCGGCTTAGAATTCCGGCCGGCAACACGTCCGTGCTCCGCGACGGCATGCGCCTGCGCTAGACGATTGCGCAATGGTCATCCAGTCTCGGTGTGGGGTGCCGTGGTGCCCGCTGCAATCGATCGACAATAATTTAGGGTCGCATCCAGGAACAATTCATTCCCGTCTCGCATTAGTCGTTACGAATTCAACGTAACGAATTCAAACAGTTGATAGCGCCAGCCGACGACGACTGGTGCCGTGCCGATCGCCCATCCGAGATGACGCCTTTGCATGCGGCGAACCTGCACGACCCTGTGCGACTATGTCGCCGGTGCGCTCACGCGCCATCCGTTGGGGGTGACTATACATCGGGACGATTCCAATGCCCAAGGAGCTCAGCAGCTTCCCCGTCAAGCGCCGAACCGTGCTGAAGGCCGGCCTCGCCATCGGCGCCATGCAGGTGGCGAGTCCGTTTGTGGTGAAAGCGCTTGGCGAAACGCCAATCAAGATTGGGCTCGACGATCCGTTCACTGGTACCTATGCTGAGCTCGGGCTGCACGAGAAAGTCGGCTGCCAGCTCGCCGTCTCCGAGATCAACAAGAAGGGTGGCATTCTCGGCCGCCGGGTCGAGCTACTGTCCGAAGACTCCACCAGCACCGATACCGGCACCGCGGAGCAGAAGGCCAACAAGCTTATCGACCGCGACAAGGTGAATTTCCTGCTCGGCAACGTCAACTCCGCCATGGCGCTCGCCATCAGTGACGTCGCACATCGCAAGGGCGTGCTGTTGATCGTCACCGGCGGGCACACGGATCCGGTGACCGGCACCGATTGCCATTGGAACACGTTCCGCGTCTGCAACACCACACGCATGGAAACCAATTCGGTCTCCAAGCTGTTGTTCGATAAGTTCGGCAAGAAGTGGTACTTCATTACGCCGGACTACGCTTTTGGCCATACCTTACAGAAAGGCTTCGAAGCGAGCCTGAAGAAGTTCGGCGGTACGGAAGTAGGTGCTTCGCTTACGCCGCTCGGCACCACTGACTTTTCATCCTACCTGATCAAGGCCGAAGCGGCGAAGCCGGACGTCATCATCTTCCTCACCGCCGGCCAGGACGCGGTCAATTCGCTGAAGCAGGCGGTGCAGTTCGGCCTCAACAAGAAATTCCACATCGCCGGAGCCCAACAGGAATTAGAAGTGCTGGAAGGCCTGCCGCCGGATGCCCGCATCGGGACCTGGGTATTCGAGTGGTACTGGGTGCAGCCGAACGTGCCGCACGTGAAGGAGTTTGTCGCCGCCATCCGCAAGATCAACAATGGCAAGGTGCCGACCGCCCGCCACTGGTTCGGCTATGCCGCGACCTGGACCTGTGCATTGATCGCCAATGAGAAGAAGACGCTTGATGCGCAAAAGCTCGCCAAGGGCTTGGAGAATTTTACGCTGCCTCCGGAAGTCGCGTTGATGCCGGACAAGGTCTTCTACCGCGCCGGCAACCATCAGCTTATGCCCGACCTTTATGTCGGTCATGCGGTCGAGCATGGGCCGATGCCGGAAGATCTGTTCCACGTCGACAAGATCGTCAAAGGCGTCGATGCGGCGCTGCCGGTGTCCGAGACCGGCTGCCATCTGAAATGGCCGACGGCGTGAATCGAAAATCGAGGCACCCGAATTGCATGACGTTAAAGTCATTGCATGACGTTAAAGCCAAGGCATTTGAGCTCCTGACCGCGCTGTTCGGCGTTGTCTGGTTGTTGAATGCCGCGTTTCAGGCGCGCGCCTGGCTGTTGGCGCCTGACGGCACAGCGGGCGCCAATCTGCTCAACGCCTTCGCCGATGCGGAGGCTAAAGCGCCGGCCTGGCTCAAGCCGGCGCTGATCGGCGCGCTGCTTCGGATCCAGACCATCGGGTCTACGACGGTCGCCGCCGTCATGGTGGCGATCGCCGCAGCGCTCGGGCTCTCGCTGCTGACCCGGCGCGCACTCACCGCTTTCGCCGTGCTCGGCGTGCTTTATTCGCTTCTCTGCTGGGTGCTGCTCGACGCGCTCGGTTTTCCCTATACGCACGGACAAACCGATCCCGGCGTCTTCATCCCCTATGCGATCGCCTTCCTGTTTGTCCTCAGCATTGGTCCGGCGTATGGCCCGGCGGCGCGTCACAAGGTGCAGGTCGACAAACCGCTGTGGGAAACGTCGCGCCTGTTGTTCGGCCTGTTGTGGGCGTTCGATGCCGCGCTGAAATGGCTGCCGGCATTTCTGTTGCATTTCACCAGCCAGATCACCTCGCTCATTCCCGGCCAGCCGCAGTGGGTCGCCGATTGGCTGCATTTCGTCGCGCTGGTGGTCGCCACGGTGGGGCCGGTGCTGGTCGCCGTCATTGTCGCGCTGGTCGAAACGGTGATCGCGTTGGGACTGCTGAGCGGGCGCGGCCTGCCGCTGATCCTGCCGCTCGGAATCGTCTATTCGCTGGGGGTTTGGGCAACCGCCGAAGCCTTCGGCGGCCCCTATAGCGCGGCAGGAACCGGCGTACGCGGCAATGTGATCGGCAATGTGATCATCTATCTCATTCCGTTCTTCTTCCTGAGCGTCGAGCTTTACGCGCGCAGCCTGGGTACGCGCTGGTTCCTGCGCTTCGGCCAGGGCGGCGCCATGCGGCACTCCATGCGTCCTTCGTGAACCGGCCGGCGCTGCAAGAGTGCGTTGAACGATGTTACATTTCTCGCGTCAGAAGACAGCCGCGATCCTGCTCACCGTCCTCGTCGTCTGCCTGTTCGTGGTCCCCGATTTCATCGCCCGGCAGGACATACAGAACTGGCCGAAATGGGCGCAGCACCATATCCTGCTCGGGCTAGATCTGCGCGGCGGCTCCTATCTCCTGCTGCAGGTCGACAGCCACGCCGTGCGCAAGGAGATGGCCGGGAACCTGGAGGAGGACGTGCGCCGCCGCCTGCGCGAAGCGCGCATCGGCTATCATGACCTGCACACGCAGAACGGCGCCGTCGAGGTGCGCTTCACCTCGAGCAGCGAGCTGGCGCGGGCGCGCAGGCACCTCGACAGCCTGGTGCATCCGCTTTCGGGTCTGCTCGGCAGCACCGGCCAGGACAACATACAAATTAGCGCGACCGGCCACGGCTGGCTGCGGCTGGCGCCGACTGACGCCGCCGTCACCGCCCGTGTGCACCGGGCCGCGCAGCAGTCGATCCCCATCATCGGGCGGCGCGTCAATGCGCTCGGCACGGTCGAGCCCACCATCGAGAGCGAAGGCGCCAACCGGATCGTGGTCGAGGTTCCCGGCCTCAAGGACCCGACGCGCCTGAAGAAGCTGCTGGGCAAGACCGCCAAGCTGACCTTCCAACTGGTCGATCCGACGATCAGCGCTGCGCAGGCGCTGCAGCAGGGGCCACCGCCCGGTTCCGAGATCCTCTACGATACCAAGAGCAAGCCGCCGATTCCCTATCTGGTAAAGAAGCACGTCGCCGTTTCCGGCGCCGACCTCACCGACGCGCAGGCGGGCTTCGATTCACGAACCGACCAGCCGATCGTTTCGTTCCGCTTCAATGCCGAAGGCGCCCGCCGCTTCGCCGAGATCACCCGTAAGAATGTCGGCCGGCCGTTCGCCATCGTGCTCGACAACAAGGTGATTTCCGCTCCGGTCATTCGCGAGCCGATTCTCGGCGGCTCGGGCGAGATTTCTGGCCATTTCACGGTGCGCGAGGCCAACGATCTGGCAATCCTCTTGCGCGCTGGCGCGCTGCCGGCGCCGCTCACCACTATCGAGCAGCGTACGGTCGGGCCGGGCCTCGGCAAGGATTCGATCCGGGCCGGCGAGGCGGCCTCGCTGGTGGGATCCGCCTTCGTCGTCCTGTTCATGCTTGCAACCTATGGCCTGTTCGGCCTGTTCGCGGACCTCGCGGTCGCCATCAACGTGTTGATGATCTTTGGCGTCATGTCGCTGCTCGACGCCACGCTGACGCTGCCGGGCATCGCCGGCGTCGTGCTCACGGTCGGCATTGCGGTCGACAGCAATGTGCTGATCTACGAACGCATCCGCGAAGAAGCCCGCCACGGGCGCCCGGCGATCGCCGCCATCGACGCCGGGTTCAAACGGGCGCTTGCCACTATTCTCGACTCCAACATCACGACGTTGATCGCCGCGGCGGTGCTCTACTTCATCGGCAGCGGCCCGGTGCGCGGCTTCGCCGTCACTCTCGGCATCGGTATCATGACCTCGTTGTTCACCGCGTTCACGCTGTCGAGGCTGATCATCTCCTGGTGGGTCGAATGGTCCCATCCTAAAACGGTGCCGGTGTGAACCCATGCGCGATCCCAACCAGACTGGAAACATGATGCCCCAGCAGCCCGATGCCGACTATTCGCAGCTTTATGGGTGGGGCGGGGTGGCCGTCGCCGCGCTCATCTTTCTGGGGCTGAGCTGGGACACGGCGTTGCATCACTTCGCCGTCGGACTGCTGATCGCGCTGATTGCCCTCTTGGTGGCGATGGCGCTGTTTGAGGGCATTTGGCGTGCAGCCGTCCATGCGCTGCGCAGCATGGGATTTGAGATCGAGGGCTGATGCCAACGGCATATACGCAGCGCCGAGCCCGGTGATCCCGATCAGGAGGGCATTGTACCTTCCTAAGCGGGATGGCCGAGACAAGTCCGGCCATGACCAGAGAAAAGGCCGGGAAGGGAATATCGGTTTACCATCAGGCGCGGCCGCCGGATGAACGCGTGACACCCCCGTTCCGCAAATTGAAGCCGCCGACAAAGGCATTTTCGTTGTCGCCCAATCGCGTCTTGGGCGGTAGCGACTTCAACTTTTTGGCGTTGCCGCCGCCCAGCACGACATAATCCGGCAGCAGCGCCGCCCGCAAATGCTCGACCACCGCGGCGACCTCGGCGCGCCATTTCTTCCTGCCCGCCCTCTTCATGCCGTCGAGGCCGAGATAATCTTCATAGGTCTTGCCCTTCTTGTAGGGCAGATGGCCGATTTCCATCGGCTCGACAATGCCGTCGATGATCATGGCCGAACCCAGTCCGGTGCCGAGGCCGAGGAACAACATGCGCCCGCCGGTATAGCTGCCGAGCGCCTGCATGGCGGCATCGTTTATCACTTTGACCGGGCAGCCGAAGGCCTTGGCGAAATCAAAGCCGACCCATCCGCTGCCCAGATTGACCGGCTCAGCCAGCGGATGGCCATGTACGACCGGGCCCGGATAGCCGATGGACACAGCCTCGTATTGCCAGTCCTCGGTAAGCTTAAGAACCCGGACGACCATGTCCTTGGCGCTCAGGTCCGGATCCGAGGCAAATTCGCGTTTTTCCGCCTGCGTGCTCGGCACGAATTTGACATGCGTGCCGCCGACGTCGATCGCGAGAATACGGCGTCGGGATTTGCGGTTCTGCTGCTTAGTGGTTTTGGCCATCGTCTTCTTGCATGTCCTGGCGTAGCCGTTGCGCCGCCGCCCGGTCGGCGAAGATCGCCGCGCGTTCGCGCGCGACCCGACCGGCCGGAATGTCGCAGTCGCCCGCATAGAGCCGTTTGAGCACCGCCGCCTTGTCGGCGCCGGTCACCAGCCAGCAGATCGCGCGCGCACGATCGAGCATCGGGTAGGTTAAGGTCATTCGCCGATGGCCCTGATAGGGTCCGCTGAGGGCGACATTGGCGTCGTTGACGGCGAGTGCCGAGTCCTGCGGAACCAGCGAGGCGGTATGGCCATCGGCGCCCAGCCCGAGGTGGATGAGATCGAGTACCGGCGGCGCGCCGGCGATCGCTGCGAGCACCTCGCCATAGCGTCGCGCCGCTGCGGCGGGATCGGCATCGTCGACCGGCATCGGATGCACTTGCTGGAGCGGCAACGGGACATGCGACAACAAGGCGTCGCGCAATTGCGTCATCGTGCGGTCGCGGTTGTCCGGCGGCACCATGCGTTCGTCGCTCTGGAACACATGAACCTGGCGCCAAGGCACGTCTTCGCCGGCAAGCGCCCGCAGCATCGGCCAGGGCGTATGGCCGCCGCTGAAGGCGACAGCGGCGCGTCCGCGCGCTGCGACGGCGGTGCCGATCTCCTGTGCGATAAAGGCGGCAGCCTGTTGCGCCACGGCCGCCGCGTCGGCGAAGACCTCGAGCTTCACGGCACCGGGACCGCTGGCTGCGCCGGTATCGGGTCCACGTCGCCGGCCGCCATCGGATCGCGCCAGCCGCCGAGCCGGCGCGCGATCTCATCGGCCTGCGCCGGGCCCCAACTGCCCGGCTCGTATTGATAGAGCGGCGTGTCGGCGCCGAGAATCGGTTCGACGATCCGCCACTGCGCTTCGGCGCTGTCCTCGCGCGAGAACAGCGTGAGGTCGCTCTTCATGGCGTCGCCGATCAACCGTTCATAGGCGTCCATCTCGTCGACGCTCTGATGCAGTACCTTGAGCTCGACTGCCTCGCCGGTCATGGCCTCGCCCGGCGCCTTGGCCCGGGTGCCCAGCGCGATCACCACGTTGGGCCCGAGCCGGAAGCGGAAGTAGTTGGGCCGGCTCGGCCGGTCGGCTTTGAACACGACCTGCGGGGGGAAATGCAGGTCCACCATCACTTCGGTGGCGGTCACCGGCAGGCACTTGCCGGCGCGCACCAGGAACGGTACGCCCTGCCAGCGCCAAGAGTCGATGTGCAGGCGCAGCGCGGCAAACGTCTCCACGTCGGAGTCGGCGTCGACTCCCGGCTCGTTGCGATAGCCGGTGAACTGGCCGCGCACGAGCTGCGACTTGCTCAAAGGGCGGATGGCGTTGAACACCTTGACCTTCTCGTCGCGGAAATAGCTGCTCTCGTTGCCGATCGGGCATTCCATCGCTAGCATGGCCACCACCTGCAACAGATGGTTCTGGATGACGTCGCGGATGGCGCCGACCTCCTCGTAGAAGCGGCCGCGGCCGGCCACGCCGAAATTCTCGGCCAGCGTGATCTGCACGCTGTGTACGTAATGGCGGTTCCAGATCGGTTCGAGGAACGAATTGGCGAAGCGGAAATAGAGCAGGTTCTGCACCGGCTCTTTGCCGAGATAGTGGTCGATGCGGAAGATCGCCTTCTCGTCGAAGGCGCTGTGCAGGGTGCGGTTGAGCGCGGCGGCCGAAGCGAGATCGCGCCCGAACGGCTTTTCCACCACCACGCGGGCGCCGCGCGTGCAGCCCGACTGTCCCAGGCTCTTGACGACTACGGGAAACATGCTGGGCGGGATGGCGAGATAGTGCAGGGGATGCGCGCGGCTGTCGAGTTCGCCGCGCAGTCGCTTGAACGTTTCGGGGTCGCGATAATCGCCGTCGACATAATGCAGGCGTGCGATCAGTCGTTTGGCGGTCGTTTCGTTGAAACCGGGCGCGGCGCGCACCGCGTCATTCACGTGCGCTTTGAAATCGTCGAGGTTCCAGCCGGACTTGGCCACCCCGACGATCGGCACGTCGAGCTTGCGACGGCTTTCCATGGCATAGAGCGCGGGAAAGATTTTCTTATGCGCGAGGTCGCCGCTCGCCCCGAACAGGACCAGGGCGTCCGAACGTGCTGGTGTTTCCGTCATCTGATGCTTGCAAGCTCCTGCTGTTATTTGCCTGATGTCTTCTCGGCGTGACCGCCGAATTCATGCCGCATGGCCGACAACAGCTTGTCGGCGAAATCGGCCTTGCCCTGCGAGGTGAAACGCTCGAACAAGGCGGTGCTCAGGACCGGCGCCGGCACGCCTTCGTCGATGGCGGCCTTGACGGTCCAGCGCCCTTCGCCGGAGTCGGAGACGCGCCCTTTGAGTTGCGCAAGCGCAGGGTCCTCGTTGAGCGCCTGCGCGGTGAGATCGAGTAGCCAAGACGCGATTACGCTGCCGCGCCGCCACACCTCGGCGATTTCCCCGACGTCGAGGTCGTATTGGTAGGCTTCGGGATTTTGCACGGGCGCGGTTTCGGCGTCGGCGGTTGCCGCCTTGGCGCCGATATTGGCGTTGCGCAGGATGTTGAAGCCTTCGGCATAGGCCGCCATCAGGCCGTATTCGATACCGTTGTGCACCATCTTGACGAAATGGCCGGCGCCGTGCGGGCCGCAATGCAGGTAACCGTGCTCGGTGGTGCCTTTGCCTTTTGCGCGCCCCGGCGTGCGCGGGGCCGAATCGATGCGCGGTGCCAACGCGGCGAAGATCGGATCGAGATGTTTGACCAACGCCGGCTCGCCGCCGATCATCATGCAGTAGCCGCGCTCCAGCCCCCAGACGCCGCCGCTGGTGCCGACGTCGACATAATGAATGCCTTTGGGCGTGAGCACCTTGGCGCGGTCGATGTCGTGCTGATAGTGCGAATTGCCGCCGTCGATCAGGATGTCGTCGGGAGCGACGAGGCCGGTGAGGGCACTGATGGTCTCGTCGACGATGGCCGCCGGCAGCATCAGCCAGATCGCGCGCGGCGGTTTCAACTTACCGACGATGTCCTGCAGCGACTTGGCCGCGACCGCGCCTTCCTTGGCGAGCTCTTGGACCGCTTTTGCGTTCACATCATAGACGACGCATTCATGACCGGCGTTCATGAGTCGGCGGGCGATATTGGCGCCCATGCGGCCAAGGCCGACGACGGCGATTTGCATCTTATGGTTCCCCTTTCAGGTCAAGGCGGCGCCGATGGCGTCTTTCAATGTCGCTAGACCGGCATCGACATCTTTGCCGAGATGCACGCGCAGCGCCCGCCGTCCGCGTTGATTGAGCACGGCGAAGTCGCCGCGCGCCTGCGCGGCGATCACCGCGCCGAAATCGTATTTGTGCCCGGGCACCCGAACCTGGTCTTTAGCCTCACCGGTGATCTCCAGGAACACGCCGCTGTTGGGTCCGCCTTTGTAGGCCTGGCCGGTCGAATGCAGGAAGCGCGGACCGAAGCCGACACAAGTCGCCACCCGGCGGGCGTCGCGGATCATGGTGCGGATGTGCTGCAGCGCCTTTTGGTGCCGCGCATTGCGGGCGATATACGCGAGCAGCGCGCAATAGTCGCCGGCATGCAGCCGTTGCAGATGCGCCTTGAGCGAGCCAATCAGGGTGCTGCCGTCGCCGGCCTGTTTCAGCACCTTGATGTTGGCCGCGTCGGCAAAGACAGTGAGCCCACCGTCTTGCAGCAAGGGCGTTTCCACCGGCAGCGCACCCTTGGTTTCGTAGGCGTCGGTGAGCTCGCGCGCCTTGACCTTGCTCGCTTCCACGTCGGGCTGGTCGAACGGATTGATGCCGATCATGGCGCCGGCAACCGCGGTGGCGATCTCCCAGCGGAAGAATTCCTGGCCGAGGTGATAGCGCTCGACCACCTCGATGCGCACTACCGGATGCCCCGCCTGCTCCAAGGCCGCGACGGCCTCATCCTGCGCGGGATCGGCTTCGCCGCTCAGCCGCACATAGGCGAACAGGCGATCCTGACCGTAGACGGCGGGCGGCCCCAGCGGCTCGGCGTCGACCGGGATCAGGCCCTTGCCTTGTTTGCCGGTCGATTCCGCCAGCAATTGCTCCAGCCAGGCGCCGAAATCGGCGATGCCGGGCGAGGCAATGATGGTGACCTTGTCGCGCCCGGCCTTCGCCGCCACTGCCAGGGCGGCGCCGAGCGCGACGCCGGGATTGTCCGCCGGCGGCACCGCGGCGCTGCAGGAGCGCACCATCTTCTGCGCGCTGCCAAGCAGGCGGCCGACGTCGAGGCCGGCGACCTCCGCCGGCACCAGGCCGAAATCGGACATCACCGAATAGCGGCCGCCAATGCACGGCTTGCCGAAGGCAAGGTCGCGGAACTGATCGTGCTTGGCGAGTTCCTGCAACGGAGAGCCAGGATCGGTCACAGCAATGAAATGACGGCCGGCCTTTTCGGCGCCGACCGCTTGCGCCACCCGATCGAAGAAATAGGCCTTCAGAATGTTCGGCTCAAGCGTGCTGCCGGATTTGCTCGACACGATGAACAGGGTGCGGGCGGGATCGATGGCGTCGGCGACGGCGCGGACCTGCGCCGGATTGGTCGAATCGAGGACCATGAGCGGCGGATGCTCGCGCCCGTGGCCTAAACAAGTCGCGAGGACTTCCGGACCCAGGCTCGATCCGCCCATGCCGAGCAGCACGGCATGGGTGAAGCCGTCTTTGCGGATATCGTCGGCCAAGCGGTCGAGCTGGCCGAGGCATTGACGTTGCTCGTCGACAATGTCGAGCCAGCCGAGCCATTGGTGCTCATCGGCACTCGTCCACAGCGTGGCGTCGCCGGCCCACAGCCGGCGCACATTGCCGGCGCGCCGCCAGTCATCGAGCGCGGCGTCGCAGGCCGGTTGCAGCGAGGCGGACAGGGCGATGACCTGGCGGTCGAGCCGGTCGCCGAGCAATTGCGCGCGCTTGCGCGCCACGGCGGCGAGCAACCGGTCGAAGGCGTCGGCGAAACGGCGCACGCCGTCTTCGGTCAGCTTGGCGGTGACGGCGTCGATCGAAATGCCGCAGCGCGCAAGTGCGGCCATGATCGCTTCGGCTTCGCCGGCATTCTCTTCCAGGCTGGCGCGCACGCGGCCGTGTTCGCGGAAGGCGTTCATGGTCGCCGGCGGCATGGTATTGATGGTGTCGGGGCCGATCAGTTCCTCGACATAAAGCACGTCGCTATAGGTGGGGTTCTTGGTGCTTGTGCTGGCCCACAGAAGCCGTTGCGGGCGGGCGCCGCGCGCCTTCAGCTGCTCCCAGCGTTCGCCGCTGAACAGGCGCCGATACCGCTGATAGGCAAGCTTGGCATTGGCGATCGCAACCTTGCCCGGGAGCCTGGCGAGTTGCGCGCGCAATGCGCTAACGTCCGTCTGATCGATCCGCTCCGCGATCAACTTGTCGACCGCGCTGTCGATGCGGCTGACGAAGAAGCTGGCGACGCTGGCGACCTTGCCCAGGTCGCCGCCGCGTGCGACGACCTGCTCGAGCCCGGCGAGATAGGCTTCGGCCACCTGTTCGTAGACAGTTTGCGAGAACAGCAGTGTGATGTTGATGTTGTAGCCTTCGCCGACGAGCTGGCGGATCGCCGGTAGGCCGGCCTCGGTGGCCGGCACCTTGATCATCACATTGTTGCGCGCGACCGCCTTGGCCAGGCGGCGGACCTCGGCGATGGTGGCCTCGGTGTCCATGGCCAGATAGGGCGAGACCTCCAGGCTGACAAAGCCGTCGGCGCCTTTCGTCGCCTCGTGAACCGGGCGCAGCAGATCGGCAGCACGCTGGATGTCCGCGATTGCCTGCCGCTCATAGAGCGCCATCACGTCGAAATCGCCGGTCTCCTCGGCTTGCCGCAGCGCGGCGTCGTAGTCGTCGCTTTCAGCGATGGCCTTTTCGAAGATGGAAGGGTTCGAGGTAACGCCGGCGAGGCCATCGGCCGCAATCAGGCTCTCGAGCCCGCCATCGTCGAGCAGGCGGCGCGCCAGGAAATCGAGCCAGATCGCCTGACCCTGTTCGCGCAACGATTTGAGCGGTTTGACGGCGGTTTTTCGTTTCCGTTTTGAGGCCATGACATTCTCTCTTATGTTTTGCCCGGCGGCTGCCCCCGCTGCATGGCGACTTGCTGTTGCGCGGCCGCAACGATCGCGTCTGGTGTGAAGCCGAACTTTTGCAGCAGGTCTTTGAGCGGCGCCGACGAGCCGAAGGTGTGTATGCCGATCTTGGCGCCGCCAGTACCGACATAGCGGTCCCAACCGATCGCCGAGCCCATCTCGACCGATACCCGCGCGGTGACGGCAGGCGGCAACACCTCCTCGCGGTAGCCGATGTCCTGCTGTTCGAACAGCTCCCAGGACGGCATGCTGACCACGCGCGCAGCGATACCCTGCTGCTTGAGCGCGTCATGCGCCGCAAGGCAGAGCGCCACCTCGCTGCCGGTGCCGATCAGGATCACGTCGGGTTTGCCGTCGTCCGGGTCCGCCAGAACATAGGCGCCGCGGGCAACGCCGGTCGCCGGCGCGCAACGCGCGCGGTCGAAGGTCGGCAGCGGTTGCCGGCTCAGCACCAGACAAGCGGGCTGATGCTTGAGCGGCACGATCGTGCGCCAGGCTTCCAGCACCTCGTTGGCGTCGGCGGGGCGGATGGTGATCAGGCCGGGAATACTGCGCAGCGCGATCAACTGCTCGACCGGCTGGTGCGTCGGGCCGTCCTGGCCGAGGCCGATCGAATCATGGGTGAACACGTAGATGACCGGCAGCTCCATCAGGGCGCTCAGCCGGATCGGCGGCTTCATATAGTCGGAAAAGATGAGGAAGGTGGCACCATAGCCGCGCAGTTTGGATAGCGCCAGGCCGTTGAGGATGGCGCCCATGGCATGTTCGCGGATGCCGAAATGCAGGTTGCGGCCGCCCGGCGTCTCGGCCTCGAGGTCGCCGGCGCCGTCGAAGGTCAGGCGCGTCTTGGTCGAGGGCGCGAGATCGGCGGCGCCGCCGATCAGCCAGGGATAGCGCGGCGCGATCATATTGAGCACCGCGCCGGAGGCGTTGCGGCTCGCCACGCCTTTTGCATCGGCGGCAAAGGGCTTGAGGTCCTGTTCCCAGCCCGCGGGCAATTCGCGCTTTTGCATGCGCTCGATCTGGTCGGCGAGATCGGGGTGTTTGGCGCGGTAGGCTTCGAAGCGCGTCAGCCAGGCGCTGCGCTCGGCCCGGCCGCGGCGACCGACGCCCTCGCGGAAATGCTCGCGCACGCCGTCCGGCACCAGGAATTTGGCGTCCTCCGGCCAGCCATAGCTGCGCTTGGCCGGGCGAATTTCCTCCTCGCCGAGCGGCTCGCCATGCGCGGCGCTGGTGTCGTGCTTGTGCGGGGCGCCGTAGCCGATATGGCTCTCGACGATGATCAAGGTCGGCACATCACCATTGGCGCGGAACGATTCGATCGCCCACGCCAGACGGTCACTGTCATTGGCATCGCCGACCCGCCGCACGTTCCAGCCATAGGCCAGGAAGCGCGCCGCCACGTCGTCGCTGAAGGCGAGATCGGTATGGCCTTCGATGGTGACGCGATTGCTGTCGTAGATCCAGCACAGGTTGCCGAGTTCGAGATGACCGGCGAGCGAGGCCGCTTCGCTGGCGACGCCCTCCATCATGTCGCCGTCCCCGCAAAACGTGTACACATTGTAATCGAACAGCGTGAAATCCGGCCGGTTGAAATGTTTGGCCAGCCAGCGCGCCGCCATCGCCATGCCGATGCTGGTGGCGCAGCCCTGGCCGAGCAGGCCGGTGGTCATCTCCACGCCCGAGGTCAGGTGATATTCCGGATGACCCGGACATTTGCTGCCGAGTTCGCGAAAACGCTTGATGTCGTCGAGCGAAACCGCCGGCGCGCCGACCGTCTCATATTTGTCGTCGACCGCCTTGACCCCGGCCAGATGCAGCACGGCATAAAGC
>Ga0315550_1001399_pt1 | contig 14896 bp, 14 predicted proteins | sample SalMarSW160190MG_2_FD_203100 | JGI IMG/M metagenome (GOLD analysis project Ga0315550, IMG submission 203100) | Salt marsh sediment microbial communities from the Plum Island Ecosystem LTER, Massachusetts, United States - Salt Marsh Sediment SW1601-90 ... | reverse complement strand
TACCCCCTACAACGTCTCATCCATCCGCTCCGGATGTTCCCGGATCCAGCGCTTGAACCCCTCGACCACTCGCTCGACATCGCCCAGCCGGGTGGTGCATATCCGGTACAGCTCCTCCGGCGTGATCTCGTGGTAAAAATGCACCATGCGATTTCGATAGCCTGCCATCTGCTCGAGGATGTGGCTTTCCTCCGCATCCAGCAGGCCCACGGTTCGCCCTTCTGTGGCAACCGACTTGTAATCCGCCGGTGCTTGCCCAAACCCCTTTGCCAGGATATGCCGCCCCAGATCGAGCAGAGCCTCCAATCCGCGCCGGAGATAGGACTCCGCCGCAGCGGGTACGTGCGGGTTGGTCATGAAAATGTCAAAGGACTCCAGCGGCAGGCTTCGAATATCAGCCATCATGCGCTCCACCCAACTCAGCCTCTCCAGAACCACCTTGGCACGTAGCTTTGCCGGCACCATCGCTATATGGCCTCCCCGGCCAGGATCATCCGCAGCCGCGCCCGCTCGAAGGGGGCCAGGTCTCCTGCTCTACGTAGTACGTAGAGTTGATACGCCGCCTCGACATCCGCGTCCACCGTGTACAGCAACTCCCCCCGAACCACGTCCAAAGCCAGATATGGAGGAGCCTCCGGCAAGATTACCAGGTCCACCCGCGCTACGCCGAACAGATCCTCCAACGCCTGCATCAGACCCACGCGCTCCTCCACCGGGAGGGCGCGCCCCAGCAGCACGCCGATGTCGACGTCGGATTCGGGGAAATCCGCTTCCACGTCCTTGCCCGCAACTCGCGCAGCCAATTCTTCCGCCCGGCTGCCAAAGGCATACACGGCCACCAGGTCGTACTCTTGGGCCAGCGCGCAAAGCGCGTCTCGAATTTCCGTCCCGTTCTGCCCCATAGGTCCGCTCTGCTACTCTTCTTTAACCACAGATTTCACAGATTATCACCGATTTCTTGTTTTTTCTGTGTCAATCTGTGCAATCTGTGGTTCCACCGTACCCTCTTATTCGACCACAGATTTCACCGATTTTCACTGATTTTTATTTCTTTCTGTGTCAATCCGTGCAATCTGTGGTTTACCCATCAAACAATCCGCCGCGTGAATTTGAGCGATGGCTCGCCAAAGTTAAACAACAGCCCCAGCCGAATATGCGTGCTCTTCAGGTAGTTGATCAACTGTGCTTTATGCACCTCAGTCAGCTTTTTCACTGCCTTGAGTTCCACGATTACCTTGTCGTCGACAATAAAATCGGCCACGTAATTGCCAGCCACGTGCTTCTTATAGCTCACTACGAGTTGTCTTTGACGCTCGTAGGGAATCCCCCGATCGTCAAACTCGATGGCTAGCGCCTGCTCGTACACCGCTTCCAGAAAACCGTGACCCAAGACCCGATGTACTTCCATCGCCGCACCGATGATATCGCGCGTCAGATCGCCATGCAGAAACCCACCCTCGCTCATCTCCCTCCTCCACTTATTACCACAGATTTCACCGATTATCACTGATTCTTCCTTTTTCTGTGCTAATCCGTGTAATCTGTGGTTTAACCCGCCCCCGGCGAATGGCCCACGAACCCCTGCTCCGCCAGGTAGTTCAAGGTCTGGCGCGCGTTTGCCTCGGGCATCGTTCCCACCGTCTGCACGATCACCTCGGCGGTCGAGGGCTCCTCGTATGGGTCGTCGATCCCCGTGAAGCCCTTGATCTCGCCCCGGCGCGCCTTGGCGTACAAGCCCTTCACGTCCCGCTGCTCGCACACCTCCAGCGGCGTGTCCACGAACACCTCGACGAAGTGATCCGTCCCCACCATTCTGCGCGCCTCGTTGCGCGTGGCGCGATAGGGGCTGATCGCCGCGCAGATCACCGTGCCGTGATGGCGCACGATCTCCCCGGCCACGAACCCGATGCGCAGGATGTTGGTGTCGCGGTCCTCCTTGCTAAAGCTCAATCCCTTGGAGAGGTGCGTGCGCACCACGTCGCCATCCAACACGGTGGCCTGGCGCCCGTGCTCCAGCAGCATCGCCGTCAGCGCCTGGGCGATGGTCGATTTGCCGGCGCCGCTCAACCCCGTGAACCAGATGCACAATCCCTGCTTGTTGCGCGGCGGGTGCGTGTCCTGCAAAATCTGCGCCGTCTCCGGACGCGTGAACCATCCCGGCAGCGCCCGGCCCTTGGCCAGGTACTCCTCGCGCACCTGTGTGCCGGAGATGTAGGCGGTCTCTGCCCCGTCGGGCGCGTCCTCCCGCGCCACGTACCGATCCTCCGCCGAAAGATAGACCAACTCGTTGAACAGCACCGCTTCCACGCCCAATTCCCCGCTGTATTGCTTGATCATCTCCTGCGCCTCGTAGGGGCCGTAGAAGGGCTTGCCCGTGCTATCTTGGCCCGGCCCGGCGTGGTCGCGCCCCACCACGAAATGGGAGGCGCCATAGTTGCGGCGGATGATGGCGTGCAGCAGGGCCTCCCGGGGGCCGCCCATGCGCATGGCCAACGGCAGCAGGCTCAACACCGCGTCGTAATCGTCATAGTACTTTTCCATCAATGCCTTGTAGACGCGCACGCGGGTATAGTGATCCACGTCACCGGGCTTGGTCAAGCCGACCACCGGGTGGATGAGCAGGCTGCCGCCCACGCGCTCGGCGGCGCGCTTGGTCAGATCCTCGTGTACGCGGTGCATGGGATTGCGCGTCTGGAAAGCCACCACCTTGGGGTTGCCCATCTCCTCCAATAGTGCCCTGGTCTGGACCGGGGTGCGACGAATGTCCACAAAATCGTAATACTTGGGCAGGTTGAGCACCTTCAGCTCGCCAGAGATGCACAGGTCGTTCCAATGCTCCATCTCCGAGACCATGGGGTGCTTGGCGTCCGTGGTCCCATAGACCAGGCGCGCCTCGCGGTCGGGATCCCAACGGAAAACCTCCTCGATGCGCATCACGGCGATGATATCGTTGCGCACGTCGCGCAGCGTGAGCCACTCGGCCCGCGTAGGCAGATCGTCCTTGTCGATCGTCAACGTGATCGGGATGGGAAACAACGTCCCATCGCTCAGGTGCATCTCGGTGAGCACGCGCTGATAATCCGCCTGCCCCATGAAACGATCCAGCGGCGAGAACCCACCCACGGCCAGCAGCTCCAGATCGCACAGATTCCGATCCGTCAACTGCACCGATGTATCCCAATCAGCCTCGGCCAGCAATGCCTCTCGTTCATCATCGTCAACGACTAGATCAACCAGCTTTCCTCCGTAAGGTGTAATCAATATTGACGGCTTTTTTTCACTCGATTCAACAGACACGCTTATCAATCTCCTTATTTATTTTGTTGGTAGCACTCCATTAACAACATTGTCGGTGAAACCGCCTCCGTGCCCCGGACTGAAGATACCGAGCTAATAAAGAGCAAAGCCCAGTAGGCTAGATTCAGCCCGTAGGGTTCATTTCAGCGATCGGCCATCTCCCCCGTCACCTCAGCGGCTCTGCGCGTATACACATTACCTACGCCCACACTCACTCCAGGCGCATCCCCTCCCGCGATACTGCCGCGGCAACACCACGGCCGTCGCGCCGGTCCCGCCTCATCTGCCTCGACGTGAGGACGAACAGATCCACCGGCACGGGCGCTTTTAGGAACGCGTCAAAGGCCGCGTCCCACACCTTTTGGCGCATCTCTGCGCCTCCGCCATCATCGTCGTCGGCCACCTCCACCACCACGTCGGCGTCGCTGTGGGGTGTGGCCACCCCGGTGGCGAAGGAGCCAAAGAGATATACCGTCACAACGCCCTTTTGCTCGGCCTTTAGCCGTCGCGCACACGCACGCAACCTTTCGATGACCGCCTCCCGGTCAACGAAGCGACTGCTGGCAAAAGTCGTAAATACGCTCCGCATCCTCGACCGCCTGCCGAGCCTCGTCGGCTGTGTAATAGTCCTTAGGGGCACCCAGGTCAAAGCCATTGGGATAGCGCGTAGGGATATAGTGCTTGTCCAGCCGCCGCGCGGCCTGTACCAACTCCTCCGGAATCGTCAATCGATTTTCAAGGTCCAGGAGAAGGCGCGTGACCACGTGCCCCCATCCGTCTCCCCCCAGCGACAGAAACAGCGCCTTGACCGATTTCTCGGCCGCCTGCTGAGCAGCAAAGCACGCCCAATCATAGTCCCCATCCTCTGAAGCGTGTCTAGCGTGCTCCAGGTCGTGGATTGCCTGGGCCAGCCAATCTAGTGCCCGATTGCTCATCCTTTGCCCTCGTGCTTGGGAACCTGATACCGGTCTCGCATCCTGCGCTTTCGCCTCTTGCCGCCATCCCCATAGTACTCTTGATAGTAGTAATAGTACCCGCCCTTGCCCGTCGGCACCCGATTCAGCACCACGCCGATCACGTTGGCTCCCACCTGCCTCAGGCTCTCGACCGCGTGCTGGGCGATGCCGCGCCGGGTTTCCCCCGCGTCTATCACCAGGAGCACGCCGTCCACGCTCTGCGCCAGCACCGCCGCATCCGTCACCGGCAGCACGGGAGGACTATCTATGACGACCATGTCCACGTGCTGGGTCAAAAGCCCCAGCAACTCCCGCAGTCGCCGCGATCCCAGCAGTTCGGATGGGTTGGGAGGGCGATCTCCGGCGGGCAGCACCGCCAACCCTTCCACCTGTGAGGGCTGCAAGCGGCCGTCCATGCTTCCCTCCAACAGCGATCCCGTCAGGCCTCCCCGCGGATGAATGCCGAATACGCGGTGCAGCCGTGGACGGCGCAAATCAGCGTCCACCACGATCGCCTTGAGCCCGGCCTGCGCCATCACCGCCGCCAGGTTGGCCGCCGTGGTAGACTTGCCCTCGGTGGGGCCGGCGCTGGTCACTAGCAGCGTGCAGATGGGCTTGTCGACGCTGGAGAAGCGGATGTTGGTCCGCAGCACCCGAAACGCCTCCGAGATCGGCGACAGGGGCTTGCCAACCGTGATCAGCTCCCCTGCTCCCTTGTTGAACTTGCCAATGACGCCCAAGGTGTCCAGGCCCAGTGCGCGACTGACGTCTTCGGGCGTCTTGATCGTGTCGTCCATGTATTCCACCAGAAAGGCCACGCCCACTGCCAGCATGCTTCCCACCGCCCCCGCCAGCAAGGTGTTCATCACCCTGCGCGGCCGGACGGGCTGGTCCAGGTCCGGCACATCGGCCCTCCGAAAGACAGAGACGTTGTCTGCCGTCTGGGCCGCCGTCAGGCGCATCTGCTCGTAGCTTTGCAAGAGTCCCACGTAGCTGGTGCGGTATCCGGCCAGGATCGTCTCCAGCCGCGACAGCTCGGCCTCCTCCTGGGCCGTCTCCGGCACGCCCAAATTGTCTATCGCCGCCTGCGTCTCTTCGATCAGCGCCGATAGCTCGTCCATCTGCTGCCGCACGCTGTTCAATGATTCGGCATACCGTTCCTGCAGCAGCGCCTTATTCTGGGCGATGAACGCATCGGCGATGGCGTTGGCCGCCTGGGCCGCCCGGGCGTTATCCGTATCCTCTACGCTCAAACGAATCAACTGGGTATCTTGGACCAACTCCACATCAACTCTGCTGGCCAAGCGCTGCCAATCCATATCGAACCCTGGCTCCGCGACCACCGCCGCCAGCACCGGCTGCTCGGTCAGCATCTCGGCGTAGGTGCGCGCCTGCCGCTCGCTGGTGAGAATAGCGGCATAATCACTCGTGCCGCTGGTAGACGCCTGGTGAACGAGCAAGGTCACAGAGGCCTGGTACACCTTGGTCATCTGCGTGCTGACCACGTACGCGCTGACCGCCGCCAGCAGCGCACAGCCGATAATCAGCCACCACCAGCGGCGCAGTACCGCCAGGTAACGTCGGAGATCCAGTCCCTCTTCCAAAAAAGACCTACCTCATTCGTTGGGTCGCGCCATTACCCGTTCTGCTTTCTCGCTTTCCGAAAAACCGTGCTGCACAGGCACCACCACTCCCTTCGCACGCCTGCGCTTGCGTCGCTTCTGCTCCCCATGCCCGTCGCCATAGTACTCTTTGTATTTGTAATAATAGTTACCGCCTCGCCTGGCGGACACCCTGTTGAGCACGACGCCGATCAGGTGGGCGCCTACCTGCTGCAAGCTCTCGGCCGCCCGCTGTGCGGTGTCATGGGTCGTCTCGCCGGCATCGACCACCAACAACACGCCGTCCACCGCCTGCGCCAGGATAGCCGCGTCGGTCACCAGCAGCACGGGTGGGCTGTCCACGATCACGACATCGGCTTTACTAGCCAGGTTGTCCAGGATATCTCGCAGTCGCCGCGAGCCGAGCAATTGCGGCGGGTTGGGGGTTTGTTCCCCGGCCGGAAGTATCGACAGCCGCTCCACCTGGGAAGGCTGTAGTCGTCCATTCATGGTACCCTCCACCAGCGACTGGGTTAGCCCGCTCTGGGCACCGAGGCCGAAAAGCCGGTGCTGCCTGGGACAGCGCAGGTCGGCGTCGACCAGGGTCACCGTGAGGCCCGCCTGGGCCATCGCTATCGCCAAGTTGGCCGCCGTGGCCGTCTTGCCGGCGGCGGAATCGACGCCGGTCACCAGCAGCGTGCGGATGGGACCGCCCGCGCCGGCATAGCGCACGTTGGTGCTTAACATGCGAAACGCCTCAGAGGCCGGCGAAAGGGGCTCGGCCAGGGTGACCGGCGCACCGTCGTCCGCCAGCCGCCCGACGGTGCCCAGCGTCTTGATCCCCAAATAACGCTCGACGTCGTCGGGCACGCGGATCGTGTCGTCCAGGTACTCGAACAAGAACACCCCACCCCCGGCCAGCATCGCCCCCACCATGCCGGCGAGGGCGGTGTTCATCAACCTGTGCGGGCCGGCCGGCTCCACCGGCACGGCGGCGTGACTGCCCACCTGGAGCACGCCCTCTTTCCCTTGCGCCGTGATGCGGGCCTCCTCCAATTTGCGGGCCAGCGCCATGTAGGTCTCGTGTGCCAGGGTGCGCGCTCGCCCCAGGCGATCGCGCTCGAGCTGGATCTCTTGGATCTGCTCCTGCAGGGCCAGGATCTCGGGCTCCAGCGCTGCCGCCTGCAACTCAACCTCCTCCACCTTGGCCTCCAGCGTGTCCGCCAGGTCGTCCAGGAAGGTGATCTGCTCGGACAGGCTCTTGCTCGAGAGAGACTCGGCGCTGTTGACCTGGAGCTGGATCGGGGCGGAGGCGGAGGCGTTGAACGCCTTGATCTGCAGGAAGAGCATGGTCAGATCGTCGGTCAGGGAGGAGGGCTGATCGGCGGGTTGGCGGGCCAACTGGCCGCGCAGCGCCTGGATGTCCTGAAGCAGGTACGTGATGGCCCGCTGGTTGGCCAAGTAATCGGATTGGAAGCTCAACAGGGAGTCCAGCTCTGCCTGGAGGATGTTGGCCTGGTTCTGCCCCTCGAACGCCACCAGCGCCACGTCGGCGCTGGTCAGCGCATCTTTGGCCTGCGCCACCTGGGTCTCGAAAAATGCCACGTCGTCCTCGCTCACCGCATAGACCCCATTTCCCTGCTCGACCAGCGCGTTCGCCCAGGTGCTGGCGATCCCGGCGGCGTCCTCCGGCGAGTGGGAGCTCACCGTCAGCACCACCAGGCTGGGATCCCCTTGCGAGCTGGCCTCGGCCATCTCGGAGAGCGTCTGGATCGACCAGTCTTCGATGCGGGCAGCGGAGGATGGGGTGTAGGTCTCGACCACCCGCTGCAGCACGCCATCCGACTCGGCCAGCGTGGGAAATGCCTCGTAGGCTGGCGCCCACCCCTCCACCACCGGGAAGCGGGAATCGAACTGTGTCTGGTACTGGGGTTCGGCGATGATGACCACGGCCGAAGCCTCGTATGTAGGCGGCAGGAGCGAGCTGATCGCGAATGCGCTGACCGCCGCCAGCACCGTACACACCACGATGAGGCGCCACCAACGGCCGATCATCGTGACGTACTTTCGAATGTCCAGTTGTTCTTCCATGATTACTTACTCCCTCTTGCAAGATGATAACGGGGACTGGCCAAGGGGACCCTCGCTGCCCTCCCTAAGAACAGAGCAACAGCAACCTCACGAATGGAGGCTACCGAACTGCCAAGATTGGCGCAACCCCTCCCCTCCCCTCCCCTCCTCTACCCTCCCGGCGACTTGCCTTGTGCAAAGATATGACCGGATGGCTCTTCGTAAGGTACGTCGAGAGTGCCAAGCCGGTCCTCAAAGACACAAAAGCCATTTGACTGGACTCGCCGCGACCCTTTCAACAAGCTAGACCGCGGCCGAATTACTAGTACCCAAGTACCAATTATACAAGAATCCGCGTTCTTGGCAAATATACAACGCCAAATGGTAGGGCAATCGCATTTGGCAAAGCAAGCCTTTCGGCGATTGAAATCGTTCCGCTCGCCCCTCCCCCTCGATAGGGGAGCCCAGGTGGGGTGCCGGCCTTTCCCCTTCGCACGTATTCGCGCGCTCCCTCCCACGATAGGAAGGGGGATTCAGCCCGGCGGGCTTTTTCCTCAGCCCCGAGCAGGTGGGCGATTTCGCCAGCAGTGTCGTTTAGTACAATCCTACCGACAGCAATTCCCGTTATGGGAAAAAACGCCGGGCTGTAGCCGCGATTTCGCAATCGCGCAGGGTGTTTTTCGTGGCAAGATGCGCGCGATTTGGAAATCGCGGCTACAAAACGGGAATTGCTGTCCTACCGAGGAGGTATCGCCTTGCATGAACGCGTGGTCGGCGTTATAATGCAGCCCAGCATGGGGGGAAGTGTCGGAACTGGCAGACGAGCGTGACTTAGGATCACGTGGGGCAACCCGTGCGGGTTCAAATCCCGCCTTCCCCATTATCGCAGGGCAGATCGCCACAACCCAGCCCAAGCTATGGTGAAAATGCAACAAAAACTACAACGAGTTTCCCAAGGTCTATCCAAAAACTGACAGGAGGCACGCTCACTTGAATATCACGACCGAATCTCTAGAGAACCGGCAGTTGCGCCTGATCATCGAGATGGATGAGGAAGAGACCCAAGAGGCAATGCAGCGCGCTGCGCGTCGAATTTCCAAGCAGGTGAATATCCCCGGCTTCCGCAAAGGCAAAGCGCCCTACGACCTCATCCTCCAGCGCTTTGGTGAGGACACTGTCCGCAAGGAGGCTGCCGAGGCGCTGATCGAAAAAGTCTACAACGAGGCCCTGGAAAAGGAAGAGATCGAGCCCTACGCGCCCGCGTCGTTGGAGGAACTCGAGTTGGATACCATCGCCTTCACGTTTACCATTCCCCTATCCCCGACGGTGGACCTGGGTGACTATCGCGACTACCGGCTCAAGTACAAACAACCCAAGGTGAGCAAGAAGCAGGTACAAGAGGCCCTGGAAGACATCCGCATGCAGAACGCGATCCTCGAACTCGTCGAGCGGCCGGTCGAAATGGGCGATGGAGCAGTCGTCGGACTCTTGGCGACGGACGACGGAGAGGAGCTGCTCAGGGGGGATCAGATTCACGTCATGGTGGAGGCCGGCAGCACCTCCCCCGCACCGGGTTTCTCCGAGGCAATCGTGGGCATGGCCGTCGGCGATGAGCGCACGTTCACGCTGGCGCTGCCGGACGATTTCCCGCGAGAGTATCTGCGGGGCCGGGAAGCCGAGTTTTCCGTCAAGATGGTGGAGGTCTATGATCAGACGATTCCCGAACTGGACGACGACCTGGCGCGCACCGTGGGCAACTTTGACTCGCTCAAGGAGTTGGAAAAACAGATCCGGGAGCAACTGCGACAATCTGCTCGACAGGAGGCCGACCAGGCGTATGCCGAGCAGGTGATAGAAGATATCCTCGAAAACACTCAGATCGAGTATCCACCCGCGTTGCTCGAGGAAGAGCTAGACGACACGGTCGAGGAATTCGAGCGTATGGTAAAGCGCGATGCCAAGCTCTCGCTGGATGACTACCTGCGCCTCCAGGACAAGACGATGGAAGATCTGCGCGACGAGCTAGAGCCCAGTGCGGAGACGCGGCTCAGGCACGCACTTTTGCTGGGCGAGGTCGCGCAGTTGGAGGAGCTCGATGTGGACGAGGAAGAAATCCACGCCCAGATCGAGGCGATGAGCGCGCAGTGGGGCGTCCGATCCGAGGAGGTGCGCACGTCCCTCAGTTCCGACTCGGGGCAACGAGCGGTGCGCAGCCGCCTGCTGGCCAACAGGGCAGTGCAGCGGCTGGTCGCCATCGCCAAGGGAGAGGCTGAGGAGATCAAAGACGAAGAAACTGGGGAGGAGGAGTGATGGCTGGTATACTACCTGCGGCGCTAATCCCAATGGTGATCGAGACGACGGCGCGGGGCGAGCGCGCTTACGATATTTATTCGCTGTTGCTCAAAGGGCGCATCATTTTTGTAGGGATGCCGATCACCGACCAGACGGCCAACCTGATCGTGGCCCAATTGCTGTATCTATCGAACGAGGATCCAGACAAGCCGATCCGCATGTACATCAACTGCCCCGGCGGCGTGGTCTACCACGGGCTGGCGGTCTATGACACGATGCAGCAGTTGCCCTGCCCCGTCGAGACCTACGCCGTGGGCGTGACGGCCAGCATGGGCACGGTGCTGCTGGCCGCGGGCACCAAGGGCCGCCGCTACGCGCTGCCTCACGCGACGGTGCACATGCACCCCGCCGGCGGCAGCGCCCAAGGGTACGCCCCCGACGTCGAGATCCAGTACAAGGAACTTCAGCGCGTCGAGAACTTGATCCACCAGTTGCTGGCGCACCACACCAGCCAGACGGAGAAGCAGATCGCGGCCGATTTCGACCGCGACCGCTTTATGACCGCCGAAGAAGCGGTCGAGTATGGGTTGGTGGATGAGGTGTTGCGGACGCCGACGGAAGAGTAGCCCATTCCTCCCCTCGCTGTGGAGTTCGTCCTGAGCGCGAGCCAGAGGCTCGTAGCCGAAGGAGGAGGTTGGGTGGGGGGTATTTTCGAGGCAGTCGCCATGTCCCGATTGGGCGCCCTCAATGATGGAAATCTCACGCTAAGGCGCAAAGTCGCAAAGAAACAAACCCTTGGCGTTCTTGGCGGCTTTGCGTGAGGCTTTTTCGGAGCAGACTCGGAGCCAAAGTTGGTTTCGTCTGCCAAGACGCGCTCAATCCCCATCCTCTTCCCTCGTCATTCGCACCAATGTCGTACCCCTGGTCGTGCTGAACTGGTAGACCTCCCCCTCGGGCACGATGGTGAAATCGCCCGGATGCAGGTGCAGCATGCTCTCGGTCGTGCGCACGGTGGCCGTGCCATTCAGGACGAAGAGGAACAAGTGATCGGGCGACGGCACCTCCACCGGCCAGGTGCCCTCGCCCCACGCGACTTGGAGAACAGAATCCTCGACCCGGGCGACGGTCTGGAGCTGAAATGGCAGGGCAACCGACTGTGCTTCCCTGTGAAGACTGACGCGCTTCAGGCATGCTTCGCCGGGGATGGCGTAGAGGCGACGGCGGCCATTTTTTCGCTCCGGGATGGCGCCACAGCGCAGGAGCAACACGCTGGCCCGCTGCTCCGATCCAGAGCGGTGCCCTACGCTTTTTGGAACGACGGCCAACTCGCCCGCCCGCAGTCGCACCTCCCCCCACTCACTTTCCAGCAGGATCGCCCCCTCAAGGACCCAGAACAGCTCGTCGATATCCAGATGCCGGTGCCACTCGAGCATCCCGTGGCAGCTATAGATGCTGATGAGGATATCGCCCACCAGGGCCACGTCCACCATCGAGAACGGTCGCTCGAGCCGGGCGGCAATTTCAGAGGTGCTGCGCTTTTCCAGTTTGACCATCGCCGCCATTATACTTTGTCGGAGGACGTAGGACAAGTTGGCAACTTGTCCCGCGCAATTTGCCAGCGCCCATCGACTTGGGTATAATGGCCCCGGAATACAAACGGGACGCAAACCAGGGGAGATCGGAGTGACGCTCGAACTGAGCAGACTGGCGGAACAAATGCGGGAGATGGGCCAGGAGTTGGCCACCCGCGAAGAGGAGTACGCCAAGCTGATCGCACAGGCGAGACAGTGGCTGGCCCAATACGCCGATCGGGGCGAGCAGTTGCGCCATCCCGCCCGCGCGTTTCACGCCGCCATTCCCACCGATGACCCCCTCGACGCCCAGCATTCCCTGCCCGGGGTCCCGGAACGCTTTACCTTCATCGCCGCCGATGGCGCCGAGATCCAGCCCGACAGCCACGAGATGGCCTACTACTACCTGATCAACGTCGGCGCCTTGGTCTATCGCCACGGCAGCGGCCAGACGCCGGAGGCCCACAGCCAGCCGACCATCGGCTACACGGAGAGCGACCTCTACGATCACGACCAGCTCGTGTCCGGCAACCTGCTGGATATCAAACGCGACCTGACCGAGATCACGCGCCTGGCCGATCTGTGCGCCGCCGAGCCGGCCGAGGCGACCACCATCGCCGTCGTGGATGGCACGCTCATCCTGTGGACGCTGCGGGATACCCCCCCGGCATACCAACGGGCCAAGGCCCTGGATTACGTCCGCCAATTGGATCGCATCCGCGAGACCGGCGCTGTGGTGGCCGCTTTCATCAGCCGCCCCCGGCGCGGCGAGGTGATGCGCCTGCTGCATCTGGCCAACGAGGGCAGCGAGGTGAAGCAGGCCAACGAAAAGCCCAATCCCTTGCGGCATCTGCCCGACTATGCCGTCTTTGAGATGCTGCCACCCGGCGCCCGCTCGGCCCTGTTCGTCAGCCCAGCGTCGATCAACCACGACCACTATGCGCCCGTTCACACAATCCACTTCTTCTATCTCAACGTTGCTGCAGAGGGCGTTCCGCCCGCCATCGCGCGCGTCGAGGTGCCCGCCTGGGTCGCCGACGATGCCGAGCGGTTGGCCCTCGTCCACGGCGCCATCGTCGCGCAGGCGCGCATCACGGGCGACTATCCCTACGCGCTGGTCCGCGCCGACGAACTGGCCTTTATCAGCAGCCCGGAGCGAGAGGCGTTTGACGATATGGTGGTCTCGTCACTGGTGCGTGCGGGCGTGCCCACCGCGCTTTCGCCCAAGAAATTCTTCAAGACGCTGACCCGTCAAGGAAAGAGGAAATTTCGATGAGTGACAAGAGATTGAGCGTCGGTCGCGTGTTGCGCGCAGGCACGCAGGGTTTCGTCTTTGGCTGCGAGGCGCTGCAGCCCGAGATCCCCAAGTTCGGCACGTTCGTGCGGGCCGACGGCGTCGCGCCGGGCAGCGCCATTTATGGCCTGATCTACGACGTCAGCCTGGAGGACGACCTCTTTGCGCGCCACTTTATCGGCGCCGATACCCCCGAGGAGGTCGTGCGCGATCAACGCGTGAACCGCCAGGTGCCCATCGAGGTCAGCGTGCTGGCGGTCGGCTGCGGCGACCGCGAGACGATCCTGCACTGCCTGCCGCCCCAGCCCCCGGTGACGCTCGACTGGCTCTACCAATGCACCGACGAGGAGGTGCGGACTTTTACCTCCCGCCTCGACTATTTCCAGTTGATCCTGGGAGCGCGCCAGGTGCCGACCGACGAGCTACTGGTCGCCAGCATCCGCAACGCCGCCGAGGCCCGGACCGAGCGCGAGGGAGAGATGTTCCTGGTCGACGCCGGGCGCGAGCTGGCGCGGATGCTGGCCGGAGACCCGCTGCGGCTGGAAGGATTGCTGCGGCGGCTGAGGGCGGCTTGAGATAGGCAAATGACCACACAGAAACATAGCGACCTGGCGGAAACGCTCGTGCGGGCGTTGGGATATTTCGACGACGACCGCGTGCGAGCCGTCTTCCTCGTCGGCTCCAGCGCCAGCGGACAGGACGACGAGTACTCCGACGTGGACGTGATGGTAGCCATCAGCGATCCCATCGCCGATGACGAGCGGCTACGGCGACTGCGGGCTATCGGATGTCGGAACATCATGCTGTCCATCGCCGGGATGGATAACCCTGCTTTGCCGGTCCAGTCGCAGGTGATCGACAAGTTCGTCTTTCGAGACGTATGGTTCGACGTCAGCTACCACCTGCCCGATCAGCTCGAGTTCTGCTTCGACTTTGTGACGCTGTTGGATCGGGATGATCTGACACCGCACCTGTGTGCAACCGATCAGCGCTACAGCGAGGAAGAACTCAAGGCCCGCGCCCAGGCCGACCTGCGCCTGCTGCACGCGCGCGTCCACCGGCACGAAAAATACGCTCGGCGCAAAGAGTGGGTGGGACTCGATCTCTCCGCTATCAAGAACCTGGTCGTGGATATTCTGATGGTGCTGAACGACCGACCCAACTACAACCGCCATTTTTCTCGCATCAGCCAGCTATTGCACGAGCTGCCGCTCAAACCAGACCACTTTGAACCGGACTTTGTGGACATTCTGCGGCTGGACGACCGGGAGACCTGGCAGCGCAAGGTCGAGATGATGCACCGCTTGCAGGACGATCTGACCGCGCTGTGCGAGGCGCGCTGGGGATCGATCGCCATGTTCGACGATGGGTGAGGAAAACGTGTGATCGACTATGACCGTCTGCAGGCCGCATACGACCGCGAGGGTTTCTACGCGCTGCAGCTTGAGATCGGGGACGAGTGCCAGCAGGGATGCGTCTACTGCTACATGAACGCCGTGGAGAACGGCAAGAACACCCTCTCTGACGCGCAGATCGAAGAGATCCTGCGAGACGCGCGCGCCCTGGGCATCACGGCCATCGAGTGGCTCGGCGGGGAGCCGCTGCTGCGAGAGTCGGTATTCGCGCACATGGCGCTCGCCGCCGAGTTAAGCCTGCGGAACAACGTGTGGACCGGCGGGCTTCCCCTCGCCGACGGCGAAGTGTTGAGCGAGACGGTCGCGCGGGCCAGGCACGGCCTGATCTCTGTCCACGTCTCGACAGTAGACCCCGACGTGTACCAGACGCTTCATCCGACGCGATCCCCCCAAGACCTGA
>Ga0315550_1001398_pt1 | contig 14897 bp, 16 predicted proteins | sample SalMarSW160190MG_2_FD_203100 | JGI IMG/M metagenome (GOLD analysis project Ga0315550, IMG submission 203100) | Salt marsh sediment microbial communities from the Plum Island Ecosystem LTER, Massachusetts, United States - Salt Marsh Sediment SW1601-90 ... | reverse complement strand
CGATCAATGCCACGCCACTCGGACTCCGCAGCACCGATCCCGCGCCGATTCCCCTCGACCGGCTCGGCGACGTGCAGGCGGTGATCGATCTGGTCTACGGCCCGAACGAGACCGCGTGGGTGCGCGGCTGCCGCACGCGCGGCATCCGGGCCGTGGATGGCCGCACGATGCTCGTCGCGCAGGGTGTCGCGGCGTTCCGTCGCTTCTTTCCGCACGTCACACCACCGGACGAGATCATGACCGCCGCCGTCCGCGCCGCCACCCGCTGATGGTGGGCCAGACGCTCCGGGCGCTCGAGCGCTTCGTCTTTCCCAATACCTGCGTCGCATGTGACGGGCGCGTCCCGCCCGATCGCCCCGACGCCCTGCTGTGCGGCCTCTGTGCGAGCCGCATGCGGACGGTGACCGGCGGTTGCACGCGCTGCGGCCAGCCGCTTCCGCCCGTGGGTCCCTGTCGCTTCTGCGCCGACTGGAGGTCGCTCGCCTGGGCGCGGAGTGCCGTCTGGCTCAGCCCCGAAGCTCGCGCCGTAGCGCATCATCTCAAGTACGAGGGGTATCCGGCCGTGGCGGAGGTGGCGGCGGACGTGACGGTACGGGCGGTGGCACGACCTGACGGGGGCATCCTGGTGCCCGTGCCGCTCGGCGCCAAGCGACTCCGCCGCCGCGGATACAATCAGGCGGAGCGCCTCGCCCGAGCCCTGGGCCGGCGCTGGGGACTCGGCGTTCGGCCCGATCTGCTGCGCCGCACGCGGGAAACCGTGACGCAGACCGCGCTCAAGCCGGAGGCGCGCACTGCCAACGTGGCCGGGGCCTTCCAGGCGACGCATGCCGCGGCGGGGCCCGCGAGGCGTGGCGAGCGCTCGATTATATTGGTGGACGACGTGCTGACCACCGGCGCCACGCTCGTTGCCAGTGCGGATGCGTGCGCGGCCGCCGGGTGGACGCGGGTCGGCGCCGTGACGTTTACGCGGGCCCTCCCGTACGAGTTGCGCGCCGCACGGTAACGCGGCGCCGTCATACACGACCTTCCAGATAGCGGGTGATACGATGGCTGTACGGGTGGCAATCAACGGATTCGGACGCATCGGCCGGAACGTGCTCCGGGGCATCGTCAAGTCCGGCGCGGCGCTCGACGTCGTGGCCGTCAACGACATCACGGCTCCCGAGACGCTCGGGCATCTCTTGAAGTACGACTCGGTGCACGGTCGCTTTCCCGGCACCGTCGCCGTCGAGGGGTATACGCTGCACGTCAACGGCAAGAAGATCGCCGTCCTCGCCGAGCGCGATCCCGGCAAGCTGCCCTGGAAGGACCTGAAGGTGGACATCGTGCTCGAATCCACCGGGCTCTTCACGCAGCGCGACAAGGCGGCCGCCCATCTCGACGCCGGCGCCAAGAAGGTCGTGATCAGCGCGCCCGGGAAGGGCGAAGACAAGACGATCGTGGTGGGCGTGAACGACGACGCGTACGATCCGAAGCAGCATCACGTGATCTCGAACGCCTCGTGCACCACGAACTGTCTCGTGCCCGTGGTCAAGGTGATCCTCGACGCGTTCGGGTTCGAGCGCGGGTTCATGACCACGATCCACAGCTACACCAACGACCAGCGCATTCTCGACCTGCCGCACAAGGATCTGCGGCGCGCCCGCGCGGCGGCGATGAACATCATCCCCACCACTACCGGCGCCGCGAAGGCGACCGCGCTCGTGATCCCCGAGGTAAAGGGGAAGATCGACGGCGTGGCGCTGCGCGTGCCGACGCCCGACGTGTCGGTCGTGGACCTCACCTGCATCGTGAAGAAGAGCACGTCGATCGAGGCGGTGAACGACGCGTTCCGCCAGGCGGCCGCCGGATCGCTCAAGGGCGTGCTCGCCGTGAGTGACGAGCCGCTCGTCTCGAGCGACTACATCGGGGATGGGCACTCGAGCACCGTGGACAGCCTGAGCACCAACGTCCTCGACGGCACGCTGGTGCACGTCTCGTCGTGGTACGACAACGAGATGGGCTACTCGATGCGCTGCGTCGATCTGATGGCGCACATCGGCAAGACGCTCTCGTGACGAAGCGCGCCCTGACGTCCCTCGCGGACCAGCCGCTCGAAGGTGAGCGCGCGCTGGTCCGCGTGGACTTCAACGTCCCGTTGAATGACGGCAAGGTCGCCGACGATACGCGTATCCGCGCGGCGATCCCCACCATTGCCTGGCTCCGCGAACGCGGCGCCCGGGTGATACTGCTCTCGCATTTGGGCCGCCCCAAGGGGAAGCCCGATCCGAAGTATTCCCTCAAGCCCGTCGTGCCCGCGCTCGAGCGTCTGCTCGGTGTTCCGGTCCTCTTTCTGGACGATCCGACGTCGGACGCCGCCGTCCAGGCCACCAAGCGCATGAAGCGCGGCGAGGTCGCCCTCGGCGAGAACACGCGATTCTATCCGGGCGAAGAGAAGAACGATCCCGAGCTCGCCAAGCAGTTCGCGCGCCTCGGCGATTTCTACGTGAACGACGCGTTCGGCTCCGCACACCGCGCCCATGCCTCCACCGAGGCGGTGGCGCATCTGCTGAAGCCCGCCGTCGCCGGGTTCCTGATGGCCAAGGAGCTCCAGTTCCTGGGCGATGCGCTCCGCGATCCCGAGCGGCCGTTCATCGCCGTCCTGGGCGGTGCCAAGATCTCGGGTAAGATCGACGTGATCGAAGCGCTGCTCCCCAAGGTGGACGAGATCCTGATCGGTGGCGCGATGGCGTGCACGTTCTTCGCGGCGATGGGCCTCGAGACGGGCACGTCGCTCGTCGAAGCCGATCGGGTCGACATGGCCAAGTCGCTGCTCGCGCGCGCGGGCGAGACGCTCGTGCTCCCGAAGGGCGGCGTCGTGGCCGAGCGCCTCGCGTCCGATGCCCCGACGCGCACCGTCTCCCGGGACGGCATCGCACCGGGATGGGCGATGTACGATATCGACGAGGCGACGCGCCTCGACTTCGCCAAGCGCATCAAGGCGGCAAAGACCGTCGTGTGGAACGGGCCGATGGGGGTCTTCGAGACGCCGCCGTTCGACGCGGGCACGCTCGCCATCGCGCGTGCCCTGGCCGACGCCACCGCCGCCGGTGCCACCACGGTCGTCGGGGGCGGCGATTCCGCGGCCGCCGTCGCGGCCGCCGGGCTGAGCGAGGCGGTTTCGCACGTGTCGACGGGTGGGGGCGCTTCGCTCGAGTTCCTCGAGGGGAAGACGCTTCCCGGCGTCGCCGCGCTGGACGACGCATGAGCGGATTGGTCTTCGCCGGCAACTGGAAGATGAACCTGGGCCCCACCGCGGCCGGCACGTTCATCGAAGGCTTTCTCGGTCACTACGCGCCGAGCGCCGACCGGGAAGTCTGGTTCTTTCCGCCCGCGGTGTCGCTCGCCCTGGTGGCGGACGCCGTCGGGAGTCGGCCCGGGCTCGCCGTGGGTGCGCAGAACGTCTACTGGGAGCAGGCGGGGGCGTTCACCGGCGAGACGAGCGTCCCGATGGCCGCCCAGTCCGGGGCCACCCTCACCCTCGTCGGCCATTCGGAGCGCCGGCACGTCTTTGGGGAAACGGACGCGGACACGGGCCGGAAGGTGCGCGCCGCCCTCGCGGGCGGACTCGCCCCCGTCCTCTGTGTGGGCGAGAAGCTCGACGAGCGGGAGGCGGGTGCCACCGTTGACGTCGTGCTGCGCCAGCTCGAGGTGCTCGCGGGACTGGGCACGGAGCTCGATCGCGTGACCGTGGCCTACGAACCGGTCTGGGCGATCGGGACCGGCAAGAACGCCACGCCGGAGGATGCGGCGGCCGTCCATGCCACGGTACGCAAGCGCATGGTGGAGCTCGGCGCCACGCCCGATGCGGTCCGCATCCTCTACGGCGGGAGCGTCAAGGCCCAGAACGTGCGCGATCTGGTGCGGCAGGACGGGATCGACGGCGTCCTGGTGGGCGGGGCGTCGATCAAGCTGGACGAATGGCAGGCCATCACGACGGTCCGCATTTGACGGACCCGAATTGACCAAGACGTTGGGGCTCGGTATCTTGCGGCCCGAACGGGGAGAACCATGGTCACGCTTTTGATCGTTCTGTTAATCATCGATTCGCTGGTGCTGGCGGTCGTCGTGCTCCTGCAGTCCGGATCGGGCGGCGGGCTCGCGGCGATGGGCGGCAGCGCATCGACGGATTCTTTCATCGGCGGCCGCCAGGCGGTCACGGTGCTCACGAAGATGTCGTGGTGGTGCGGCGGCATCTTCCTCGGTCTCTCGCTCGTCCTCTCCGGGCTCTCGACCCGGGGTGCGGCACCGCGCTCGGTCCTCCAGGGCAACCTGCAGCCACCGGCACCGGTGGCGCCGGCGCCGATGCCGCTCAACCTCCAGCCGGACCAGCAGGGCGCGGGAGCAGGCGCTGCCGCTCCCGCCGCGGGCGGTGCGACCCAGCCGTCGCAGCCGGCCGGAAAGGCACCGGCGAAGCAGAACCAGTGAGCACGACCTCCCGCGGCGGGCTCCGACCCGCCTATCTGCTGCTCGAAGACGGCGCGTGGTTCTCCGGAGCCACGCGCCGTTCCTTCGCGCCGACGCCCGGCGAGGCCGTCTTCACGACGAACCTGAGCGGCTACCAGGAGGTCTTCACCGACCCCTCGTACCTCGGCCAGATCGTGGCGATGACGGCGCCGATGATCGGGAACTACGGCATCAACCTCGAGGACGTCGAATCGGACAAACCCCAGGTGAGCGGCGTCGTGGTCCGCGAGCTTTCGGTCGAGTACTCGAGCTGGCGGGCGACGGCATCGCTCGAGGAGTGGCTCGCGGAGCGGGGGATTCCGGTGCTCGAGGGCGTGGACACCCGGCAGGTCACCCGGCACATCCGCTCCGCCGGCGCGATGCGCGCGATTCTCGCCGAAGGACCGGAACCCACCGACGCCGCGCGCGCGCTCCTCGCGCAGACCCCGTCGATGGAGGGGCGTGACCTCGCCTCCGAGGCGACAGTCCCGAACGAGGTGAGCTATCCGCTCGAGGGCGCCAAGCATCACGTCGTCGCTTACGACTTCGGGATGAAGCGCAACATCCTCCGCCTCTTCAACGAGGCCGGATGCCGGGTCACCGTGGTGCCGGCCACCACGTCCGCCGATCGCGTCCGCGAGCTCAAACCGGACGGGGTCTTCCTCTCGAACGGTCCCGGCGATCCGGCGGCCGTGCAGTACGCCATTCCCGAGATCGAGAGCCTCGCCCGCTCCGGGATCCCGACCTTCGGCATCTGTCTCGGCCACCAGCTCCTCGGGCTCGCGTTCGGCGCGGAGACCGTCAAGCTCCCCTACGGGCATCGTGGTGGAAATCATCCGGTGCGCGAGCTCGCCGACGGCCGAGTCCTGATCACCAGCCAAAACCACGGATTTGCAGTAAAGGGAACGACTAACGGCCTCCCAGGTGTCACGGAGCTTGAGGTGACACACGTTAACCTCAATGATGGCACGGTCGAAGGGATCAAGCACCGGGAGCTCCCGGCATTCGCGGTTCAGTACCATCCGGAGGCATCTCCGGGCCCCCACGATGCTAGAGGTCACTTCCGGCAATTCGTCCAAGCTCTTGACAGTCAATAGGTAAGCTCCTATGTTGACCGCCCCGACGCTCTCGGATGTTGGCCTCCGAGAACGCGGGAGCGCGTCCACCAGGGGGAATGCATGACGAAGGCCGATCTCGTCGAGCGGGTAACGGCCACGATTGCCCGGACTGCGGGTCCCATGATCTCGAAGAAGGACTGCGCGCGCGTGGTCGACGCGTTTCTCGACGCGGTGAAGGAGTCACTCGCGCAGCAGCACAACATCGAGATCCGTGGGTTCGGCACGTTCAAGATTCGGCGCCGGAAGACGCGGATGGCGCGCAACCCGCGTACGGGCGAGCCGGTGGAAGTCGCGGCGCGCCCCGTGCCCGTCTTCAAGCCCTCCAAAGAGTTGCGGACCATGGTGGCGGATGCCGGTGAGCCCTCGGAGGCCCCCCAGCCGTCCTGAGCCTCGTCGCGCACGCCCTGATCGCGTGATCGGCCCCATCCGGACACCCGGATGGGGCGTGTTTTTTCCGGGGACGGCGCTTCACCGTGCCGCGCAGCGGCGGTATCGTTAGATCGTGCCCACCGAATCCCTCCACGTGCGGTGCCGCTTCTTCGCGCGGTACGCCGAACTCCTCGGAACCGAGGAGCTCGCGCTCACGCTCCCCGGCCGGAGCCTGGTGCGGGACGCGGTCCGCCGCGTCCGCCAGGAGCTCCCGCACGGCGAGCGCATGCCCGAGCGCCCCCTGGTGGCCGTGAACCGCGAGCATGCGCTCGCGGATCGGCCCCTCGCCGACGGCGACGAGCTCGCGTTCCTTCCGCCGCTCGCCGGTGGCTGAGCTCCCGGCCGTCACGCGCGATCCCATCGACGCGGGGCGGCTGCTCGCGGCGGTCGCCTCGCCCGCCTGCGGCGGCACGGCCCTCTTCCTCGGCACCGTCCGCGCCGGTCCCGACGACGGGCCCGTCATCCGCATCGAATACGAGGCCTACGTCGAGATGCTCGAGGCGGAGTTCCTGCGCATTGCCGCCGAGGCGACCGCCCGCTGGGCGGAGGCCCGCGTCGCGGTACAGCATCGCGTCGGCCCCATCCCGCTCGGTGAGCCGAGCATTGCCGTCGCCGTGGCGGCCCCCCACCGCGCCGAGGCGTTCGCCGCGTGCCGCTTCGCGGTCGACGAGGCCAAGCGCCGGCTCCCCGTCTGGAAACGCGAGGTCCTCGCGGACGGCACCACACAGTGGCGCGACAACGCGGGCGGGCGCACTCCCAGCCGCCCGAGCGAGCCGAGCGGCGCCTGACGCCGTGCGAAACGCGCCGGACGCTCGCTTATATTTCTCGCCGTAACACTCTTGGGAGACCCATGAACAAGATTACGGTTGTCGGAGCGGGGAATGTCGGCGCGACCCTCGCGCAGCGCCTCGCCGAGAAAGAGTTAGCCCGCCAGGTCGTCCTGGTGGACATCGTCGAAGGGGTGCCCCAGGGCAAGGGGCTCGACCAATGGGAATCGGCGCCGATCGAGGGCTTCGATACGCGCGTCATCGGCACCAACGACTACGCCGCCGCGAAGGGCTCGGAGCTGTTCATCGTGACCGCGGGCGTCGCGCGGAAGCCCGGCATGAGCCGCGACGATCTCGTGAAGACCAACACCGCCATCGTGAAGAGCGTCGCGCAGGAGATCAAGAAGGCGTCGCCGAAGGCGATCGTCATCGTGATCTCGAATCCGCTCGACGTCATGTGCTGGGTCATGAAGGAGGTCACCGGCTTCCCGCGGGAGCGGGTGATCGGGATGGCGGGCGTGCTCGATACGGCGCGCTATCGCAGCTTCCTCGCCGAGGCGCTCGACGTGTCGGTCGAGGACATCCAGGCGATGGTGCTCGGCGGCCACGGGGACACCATGGTGCCGCTCGTCTCGTACACGACGGTCTCCGGCATCCCCGTCACCCAGCTCCTCGATAGCGCCACGCTCGACCGGATCGTGGACCGGACGCGAAAGGGCGGGGCGGAGATCGTGGCGCACCTGAAGACCGGTTCCGCCTACTACGCGCCGTCGGCCGCCGCCGCGCAGATGGCCGAGGCGATCGCGCGGGACAAGAAGCGGGTGCTGCCGTGCGCCGCGTGGGTCGAGGGCGAGTATGGTCTCGAGGGCTTGTTCGTCGGCGTGCCGTGCAAGCTGGGCGCGGGCGGGCTCGAACAGATTCTCGAGATCGAGCTCGGTGACGCCGAGCGGTCCGCGCTCGCGAAGTCGGCGGAGTCGGTGAAGCAGACGATGCAGGCGGTGTCGCTCTAGGCGGACTCCGACCCGGCGGGGAGGAGCGGGAGAATCCGCTCCTCCACCTCCACCAGGTCCACGGGCTTCGCGAGGATCCGCTCGGGCGGCACGGCGATCGTGTGGGCGCGCTCGAGTTGCTGGAGATCGCCCGAGACGAAGATCACGCGATCGGCGAGGTCCGGACGGACCCGGACGATTTCGTGGTAGAGTTCGATACCGTCCATGCGCGGCATACGAAGATCGAGCAGCGCCACGTCCACGGGATAGCGCTCGAGCTTCGTGAGCGCCTCCAGACCGTCGGCGGCCTGCACCACCTGCGCCCCGCGACGCTCCAGGAAGATGCCCAGCGGACGCCGCACCGAATCCTCGTCGTCCACCACCAGAATTCTCGCACCGCGCAGCGTGCCCCTGCGGCCGTCGTGCGCCGGCGCGGGCGTCTGCACCGCACGCGCGGCGGCCGTCGCGGGGATGGTCGCCACGAACCGCACGCCCCGCGGCGCCACCGCTTCCACCCGCAGGTCGCCCCCGAGCTCCCGCATGATCTGGCGCGAGATGTACAGGCCGAGTCCCGTCCCGCGCGATCCCTTGGTGGTGAAGAAGGGCACGAAGACACGGGTCCGGAGCTCGGTCGGGATACCCGGTCCGTTGTCCGCGACCGCGAACGCCACGTGCCCATCCTCCCACCAGCTCTCGAGCGTGAGGCGGCGGGGTACGGACACCATCCGGAGCGCTTGGACGGCGTTGCTGAGCAGGTTGACCAGCACCTGCTCCACGCGGGTGCCGTCGCACTCGACCGGCGGCACGTCCGGATCGAGTCGCTGCGCCACCTCGATCTCGTCGACGCTGAACTGGTACGACACCAGATCGAGCGACTCGCGAATGAGCGCATTCAGGTCGAGGGTCTCGATCACCGTCCCCTCGCCGGGGCGGACGAAACGCAGGAGGCCGGCGACGAGCTTCCCCGCGCGCCGCGCCTGGCGGAGCATCTGCTGCAGATCCGCGCGAAGCTCCGCGGGGAGCTGCTCCTCGTCGAGGTTGGTCTCGGCGAGGAGCGCGATCGCCATGAGCGGGTTGTTGACCTCGTGGGCGACGCCGGCCACGAGCTCGCCCGCGGCGGCGAGCCGCCCCTGTTGCTCCGCGCGCTGGTGGAGCACGCGCGTCATGGCATTGAAGTGCTCCGCGATGCGGCCGATCTCGTCGTCACGCCGCGTCTCGACCTGCACCGTGAGATCACCGTCCGCCACCGCATCCATCGCGACGTCGAGGTGTTCGAGCGGGAGGCGCACCCGGCGGCGCCAGACAAACGCGACGAGGGGCACGAAGAACAGTCCCAGCACCGCCCAGACGAGCACCACCGTCACCACGCGGTTCGTGGCCTGCCCGAACTGGTTCTGCCGGGCTGCCAGCTCGGCGAGCCCCAGGAGCTCCGCTTCGCGGACATGATCGTCCGCCCACGTGGCGATCGAATCGGCAACGCCGAGCTTCGTCATGGCGGTTGCGCGGTCACCCAGCTCGAGCGCGGCGATGGCCCCGAAGACCGCGTTCTCCACGGCCGCGGCTCGCACGTCGGCGCGGGACAGCGACCGCCGCATCACCGGGGGCACGTCGCTCAGCGCGAGCAGGGCACCCCGCTCGGTCGGCGTGATGGATTTCCGGATGCGGTCGAGCGCCCCGCGGTCCACCGGCCCCGGTCGCGTGAGCAGGAGGCGCGTCTGGCGCGTGGCCACCTCTCCCCGGGAGACGCGCGCCTCGAGGGTCTGGAAGATCCCGGCGACCGACTCCGTCTCCTGCGCGAGGCGCGCCGCCCGGCCCGCGCTGATCGCCAGATAGATCGCGATCGCCACGGTATACGCGACCACGAGCCCAAGCATCACGAGCAGCGTTCCACGGAGACTCGGGACGCGCAACGAGCGCGGCACGCTCATGGGGCGCCGCCCGGCACCACGTCCCCGTGGTCGAGATGCACCATCAGCAGCCCGCGTGCGGCCCCGGCGGGGAAGGCGATCGGTCCGGTGACCCCCCGGTAGGGCGGCCGCGCTCGTCCGAGACTCTCGAGATACCCGCGAACGGCCTGACTGGACGTCCCGACGTGTTGCACCGCCGTGATCAACAGGCGCATCGCGTCATACGTCAGGGCCTGCGACGCGTGCGGATCGGTATGCGCGATGGCGCGGAATGCTCGGACGAATGCCCGCGATGCGGAATCGGGCGACTGTGGCATCCAGAAGGTGACCACCGAGAGCCGCGCCGTCGCGTCGCCGGCCGCGGTGGCGAGCTGGGGCATGATCAGCGCCCCGTCACCGGCGACCACCGGAATACGTGACTCGGCCGAGCGGAGCGCTCGGACGATCCGCCCCGTGCGTGCCGGACGTGTCGCCGCCACGAAGGCACCCGGGGGCCGCACCGCGAGCTCCGCGCGGATCAGCGTGTCGATCGACGACGCCGGGCCCACCGGGATACTCGCGAGGACGGGAATCCCGCGCCTGGCGAGCGCCGCCTCCACGCCTCGGGCGAGCCCGGCACCGTAGTCGTCGTTCGCGTAGAGGATGGTGATCGACGGTGCCCGCAGGGAATCCGTCACGTACTCGGCGATGAATTTTCCCTCGACCGAGTCGTTGGGCGACAGCGCGAAGGTCCACGGTCCGACCGCCGTGAGCTCCCGGCTCGTGCCGGTCGGCACGAGCTCCACCACATGGTGCTCGTTGTAGACCGGCGCCGCGACGAGCGACTCGTGGCTTCCCCCGTGCCCGACGACCCCCACGAGCCCGCGCTGGTCCACCAGACGTTGCGCGACCTGGATGGCCTCGTCGCCCAAGGGCTCGCTCGTCATCGTATCGCAGACCAGCAGGATGCGTCCGCTGTCCGGGCTCGCGGCGAGCTCCGCGGCGACGAGCCGCGCGACGGGCGCACTCCAGTTCGGGAGCGCGCAACCGACGATCGCCCGCTGGGCCACTCGGCCGCACGCCGCCCCGCCGAGCGCGAGCACGCTCAGCACGACGGAGACGCGCCACGGACCGTGGCGCGTCACGTGCCGGAATACTCCACGCGATTGCGCGGAGTCTCCCAGAGCACGAGACGCACGAGCGTGCCCGGGAGCCGCCCCTCGAGCATCCGCCAGATGACGACGACGATGTTCTCGGACGTCGGATTGAGCTCGGCGAACGCGGGGACGTCGAGATTGAGATTCTTGTGATCGAGGTGCCGCAGCACGTGCTCCTCGGCGATCCGCTTCACGGCGCTCAGATCCGCCACGAAGCCGGTGGTGGGATCGATCGTCCCCGCGACCGAGATGTCCAGCTCGTAGTTGTGCCCGTGGTAGTTGGGGTTGTTGCATGGCCCGAAGAGCCGGCGATTCTCGTCATCCGACAGGGCGGGGTTGTGGAGGCGATGGGCGGCATTGAAATGGACGCGGCGCGTGACGATGACGGTGGCCATGACTCCAATCTAGGGCGCGCCGCCCCCGCAGGAAACGCTTGGGGACGCCCCGTGCGTTGACGGAACTCTACGCGGTTCCTACGTTTGGACTTAGGCCGTGTTCCGACACCCTCGTTCCGCCGCCGCCACGTGGCTCGTGCTCGCCGCGAGCCTTCTCCCCGCGTCGCTGACCGCCCAGGCGTCGGGCTTCGAGTTGTGGTACGGATTCTGGTTTCCCGATTCCGTCGCCACCACCGCCACGGCAGCATACTTCCACCCCCTCCTCGGCCCCGTGAGCTGGGGACTCGGCGTCACCCATCTCGACGACCATCGCGCGGCCGTGGACCACACGCTCACGGGCGGGGAGTTGAGTCTCCAGGTCTTCGGCCGAGAGAGCGGACCGTACGCCGTCGCGTCCACGGGCCTCGGCATCCGGCACGCGGACGGAAACATCGACGCCCTCTGGACCGCGGGCGCTGGATATCAGCTGCGGCTGTTCAACGCGATCAAGATCGGCCTCGAAGCGCGCTATCGGGCGGAAGACACCCGCGTCGCGGGGTTCTGGCACCTCGATCCGACCGACCGCCGGGGCTGGGAGATCCAGGCACGCCTCGCGTTCGGCATCGGGGGCGGGGGCGGGGGAGGACGCGCCGCCAGCGCGACGTCGAGCGGTCCCCCGGTCTTCACCGTGCCCTCCTCCACGACGATCGACGATCTCGCCAAGGATTCCGGTGCCTCCGATGACGCCGCGCGCGTCGCGACGAGCGTCGTCGAAACCGCGCTCGACGCGATGGGCACTCCCTACCGCTGGGGCGGCACCAGTGACAACGGCTTTGACTGCTCCGGATTGATTCAGTACGCCTACAGCCAGCACGGCATCATCCTGCCGCGCGTGAGCCGCGACCAGCTTCGGATGGGCAGCGTCGTGGACCGCGACGTCGACGCGCTCCGCCCCGGTGATCTCCTCGGCTTCGCCATCAACGGTCGTGAGGTCACCCATATCGGCATGTATGTGGGCAACGGCAAGTTCGTGCACAGCGCTTCGGAGGGCGTGAAGCTCTCCTCGCTCACCGCGACCGACCCCGATAGCCGCTGGTGGCAGCATCGCTGGGTCACCGCCCGCCGCATCATCCAGTAATCCTCATGCGCATCTCACACGAAGGCCCTTGACAGGGCTCGGCCGTGCCGTATACTCCACGCTGATTAGCACTCGCATACATAGAGTGCTAACTAGACGTAAGTTGTTGGCCAATAACAACATGTAATTCGGAGGGCATTGCAATGGCCACTGCCACCAAGGCCAAGACCAAGGTGCAGCCCCTCGCGGACCGTGTGATCGTCCGGCCGCTCGAGGACACCGAGGAGATGCGGGGCGGGCTGTACATCCCCGACACGGCCAAGGAGAAGCCGCAGCAGGGCGAGATCATCGCCGTGGGCCCGGGCCGGTTCGAGGACGGGAAGAAGGTGCCGATGGAGCTCAAGGTCGGCCAGAAGGTCCTGTACGGAAAGTACAGCGGAACGGAAGTCACGGTGAACGACGAGCAGCTGCTCATCATCAAGGAATCGGACGTCCTCGCCGTCATCGGCTGAGCACGCACGGAGGAACACACCAATGGCGAACGCCAAGGATCTGCATTTCGATGTCGACGCGCGGGCGGCCCTGAAGAAGGGCGTCGACCAGCTCGCCGACGCGGTGAAGGTGACGCTCGGGCCCAAGGGCCGGAACGTCGTCATCGACAGGAAGTTCGGCAGCCCCACCGTCACGAAGGACGGGGTGAGCGTCGCGAAGGAGATCGAGCTCGCGGACCCGGTCGAGAACATGGGCGCACAGATGGTCAAGGAAGTCGCGACGAAGACCTCGGACGTCGCCGGTGACGGCACCACGACGGCCACGGTGCTCGCGCAGGCGATCTTCCGCGAAGGCCTGAAGAGCGTCACGGCCGGCGTGAACCCGATGGCCATCAAGCGCGGCATCGATCGCGCGGTCGAGTCGGTCGTGGCCGAGCTCAAGAAGCTCTCCGTGCCCACCAAGGGGAAGACGGAGATCGCCCAGGTCGGCACGGTGTCGGCCAACGGCGACAAGGAAATCGGCGAGCTCATCGCCGAGGCGATGGAGAAGGTCGGCAAGGACGGGGTCATCACGGTCGAGGAGGCGAAGGGCCTCGAGACCGAGCTCGAGACGGTCGACGGGATGCAGTTCGATCGCGGCTACCTCTCCCCGTACTTCGTGACCGATCCCGAGAAGATGGAGGCGGTGCTCGAGGACGCCTACATCCTGATCCACGACAAGAAGATCTCGGCCATGAAGGACCTGCTCCCGGTGCTGGAGAAGGTCGCCCAGACCGGCAAGCCCCTCCTCATCATCGCGGAGGACGTCGAGGGTGAGGCGCTGGCCACGCTGGTCGTCAACAAGCTGCGCGGCACCCTCAAGGTCTGCGCGGTCAAGGCGCCGGGCTTCGGCGATCGTCGCAAGGCGATGCTCGAGGACATCGCGGTGCTCACCGCGGGCAAGGTGATCAGCGAAGAGATCGGCTTCAAGCTCGAGAACGCGGTCCTCGCCGACCTCGGTCGTGCCAAGCGCGTCGTGATCGACAAGGACAACAGCACGCTCGTGGACGGTAACGGCAAGGCGAAGGACATCCAGGGCCGGATCACCGAGATCAAGGCCGCGATCGAGAAGAGCACCTCCGATTACGACAAGGAGAAGCTCCAGGAGCGGCTCGCGAAGCTCGCGGGCGGCGTCGCGGTCATCAACGTCGGCGCGGCCACCGAGACCGAGATGAAAGAGAAGAAGGCTCGGGTCGAGGATGCGCTCCACGCCACGCGTGCGGCCGTCGAAGAGGGCATCGTGCCCGGCGGCGGTGTCGCCCTGCTGCGCGCGCAGGCCGCGCTCGGCAAGGTGAAGCTGGGTGAGGACGACGAGAAGATCGGCGTCGCGATCGTCCAGCGCGCCCTCGAGGAGCCGCTGCGCATCATCTCGCAGAACGCGGGCGTCGAGGGCTCCATCGTCGTCGAGAAGGTTCGCACGGCGAAGGAGAAGAACTTCGGCTACAACGCGTCGACCGACGAGTACGAGGACCTGGTGGCGGCCGGCGTCATCGACCCGACCAAGGTCACCCGCACCGCGCTGCAGAACGCGGCGTCCGTCGCGGGCCTCCTGCTCACCACGGAGTGCGTGGTGGTCGAGCAGAAGGACGAGGAGAAGGCGCCCGCGATGCCGCCCGGTGGTGGCATGGGCGGGATGTACTGATCCGTTGATCGTGTCGCAGCACCACCGCGCCCCGGGGAGCATTCCCCGGGGCGTCGTGTATTAAACCGTTGGCGACCACTCACTTGGGACGATAAGTTTCAGCCATGACCATGCGAACTCTTGCCGCGGCGACCGCCGCGGCGTGCATTGCCGCGACCGCCGCCGCGCAGACGCATGCGCCGCACCTCGAGGGCACGTGGAAAGCGAAGACGCCCGATGGGCCGCGCACGATCGTCGTCCGGGCGGATTCGTCGGCGAGCTTCGGCGATCAAACCGTGCGCTGGCGCGTCGTCGCCGATTCCATCTTCATTGCGCTCGGCGACGAGTGGACCGTGTACAACTACGTGGTCTCCGGGCGCCGCCTGACGCTCTCGGGTGGTGATCTCACGGATCCGGTCGCGCTCGAGCGCGTGGGCCCGCCCCCCCCCCCGCCCCCCACGCT
>Ga0315550_1001397_pt1 | contig 14897 bp, 15 predicted proteins | sample SalMarSW160190MG_2_FD_203100 | JGI IMG/M metagenome (GOLD analysis project Ga0315550, IMG submission 203100) | Salt marsh sediment microbial communities from the Plum Island Ecosystem LTER, Massachusetts, United States - Salt Marsh Sediment SW1601-90 ... | reverse complement strand
AGCGTAAGCGCAAAATATACGGCCATGGGCCAAAGAAGAGTCGTATCCGACGTAACGCTTTTCATCCGAAAACACCTCTTTAAACCTTATCACGGAAGGAAAAATTGTCAAGACATTTTACCATCCGGTGATGCCTTATGCACCCTTTATTTCATGTCGGCTGTTGTTGGAGACCACGGCTTTTTTTACAGATGGCGGTTAAAATAAAAGCGGGTACATTTTCTGGAAAGCAGATGAGAGAAGAAGATCTGGAGATAGAGACAGCGAACAAAGATGAAGCCGGCCGATCGCCTTCATTCCGGGAAGATTTCCCCTGTCCCTATCTTGAAGACGGCAGGGTGGCCTCAATCGAATGTGTCATCGCCGAGCCCGGCACTGTAAATATTTTCGACCTGTTTCTCGCCGGGGGATACAGGCGACTCGGGAACATTCTTTACAGGAATGTGTGCCGCAACTGCACGTCATGCAGGCCGATACGGATCAGGCCGGCGTTGTTCAGGCCGGGCAGGAGCCAAAAAAGAACGTTAAGAAAGGACGCTGAGATACGAGTCAAGGTCCCTCCCTTCCCCACCATTACCAATAAGAAAACCAGGCTTTACAAAGAATATCTTCTGAAGAAACACGGACAGGAAGAGAGTACTACCGATTGTGAAAAGCTTCTCGCGGGGCTGCACTACGGGTATCCCGGCTCGATTGAAATGGATTACTACCTCGACGGCAGGCTGGTGGGCGTCGGCATTGTCGATGAGGGATCCGATTCCCTTTCCTCGAACTACTTTTATTACGATCCGGAGTGTCTTGACAGAAGTCTTGGGGTGTTCAGCATACTCCAGGAGATATCTCTCGCCCTTTCCATGAAAAAGCAGTTCTACTACCTCGGATTTTACATCGAAGAAATCTCAAGGATGTCCTATAAGAAATTCTTCCGTCCCAATGAGGTACTTGAAAAAGGCAGGTGGAGAGAGTTTACTACGTGAGCTCTTTGTGTCCCGCGGTGCATCAATTCACATTCGTAAGAAGATCAAAGACCCAGTCGCGTTGGCCCGTATGCTCTTCAATGACCCTGTTACCCCGGATGGAGAGTTTCGTGACCAGGACCCCGTTCTTCCTTATGTAAGCTTCCTCGGTGTTGTTATCGCCGGCTTTCACTTCAACCGAAACTTCCCTGTCACCGTATTTTTTCGCGTAGTATGCCAGAGCAAGGTTCTCCGCCTCCTCTGCTGACTGGAAATGACCGGAAACTTGTCCGGACCGGTCAAGAGCAGCGCTTCGCCCGCTATCCGCAAGAAAGGCCGTCCTGCCCGTCATCCCCGGGGAGGCAAAGACGCCGGCCAGTCCGGCAAAGAGTAGGAGAGTTACGAACATGGACATTCCGGCGCTCTCCCTGCCGAACCCGTTGAAAAAGCCGGCAGAGACAACGGCTGTCCCCACCGCTTCCTGGTCTATGATCTCTGAAGTCTTCACCTTCTTAAAGGCCGAAAGTAACGCCGAGAGGACATCGACTGCCAGAAGCACTATCAGCACTGCAACGAATCCGTGCATGAAAGCGCCGTCCCTGATGGAAGGAGGTATGATGCCGTTACTGAATACATGGTGAATATTGGCATATCCCTTTTCGGCCAGGTATCCGTGCTGAATCGCGGTGACCATAACCCCCGAGATATTCACCCCCAGGATCAGCCCCAGTGAGCGCGTCGTGTTCAAGACGTCGCCCGCCATGCCGAGGCTGCCGCCAGTGGCGGAGCTTATAATAGCACTGTTATTCGACGGTGTGAACAGCCCCATTCCGAGACCCAGGAAAGTCATGATACATGCCAATACTGCTGTTCCTGCAAATTCTCCTGCCAGCAGCAACGCCAGGCAGGCGGCCGCCGAGATGAATATCCCCACGGTCGTCATTATCCTCGGGCCGTACCTGTCCGATACGCGGTTGGACAAAGGCGCAACCGCCCCCATGGCAAGGAGAAGGGGTGTAATGAGGAGGCCTGTGACCAGGACCCCGTAGCCTGCCACCCTTTCGAGATAGAACGGCATCAGAAACATGACCGCGAACAGCACACAATGGGACAACATGCCGGCAATGTTTCCGGCCAGGAAGGCCCCATTCTTGAAAAGCCTGAAGTCTATGAGGGGGTTTTCCACCCGCAGTTCCGTAAGAGCGAACAGAGACAACAAAACGACGGCAGCCGCAAAGTATACAACGACCGCCTGAGAGATCCATCCCAGGTTAAAGGTCACGTTGAGAGCCAGGAGCAGGAACGTAAGTCCGGCGGCCAGAAATCCGGCCCCTGCATAGTCGATTCTTATTCTCTCCCGGGTTTTAGCGTCACGGGGAAGAACGAAAAGGGCGGCGATTACGCCGACTGCGCCTATCGGCACGTTTAAGTAGAATATGGCCCGCCAGCCCGCAGAAGATATCAGCAAGCCGCCGACGACGGGACCAAGGGCCATGGCAACGGCCTGGACAGCGCCCTGAACGCCGACAGCCTTTCCCCTCTGCTTCGCCGGAAATTCTTTCCTGATCAGGGCGACGGAGTTAGCCTGCAAAAGCCCGGCCCCGAGACCCTGGATGACGCGCGAAGCGATCAGGATGCCGGCCGTGGCCGACATGGCGCAGAGCAGCGAGGCAAGAGAAAATACCGCAAGTCCTGACGTATAGAGCCTCGATCTGCCGTATCTGACGGACAGCCTTCCGAAGAGCGGCAGGGAAACGGCCAGTGCCAGGACGTAGGAGATTACGACCCATTCGACCCCCGCCACCGACACACTCAACGTTCTCTTAAGTGTAGGCAGGGCCACGCTTACTATGCTTATGTCAAGAGCGGATAATGTTGCGCCCAGCAGAACTGTTGAAAGAACGAACCACTTACCGCCGCGAGGCGGAATGGACTCCTGATTATTCATGAAATTCCCCCCTTGGGGATACTCGCCTGAGATACTTCTTCTCTTACATCAACCTTTACAATATTTTATTCCCGAATCGTGAAGAAATTGTGAATAAGACCGGTTATGTCTTTCTGCGATGCTTTACGACACAGGAGGACAGCGATCAGTCGTCTCCCCCCTGTTCCGAAGTCCTTTTCATGATGGTATAATCTGAAAAATTGGAGGGGTGACACGATCACGCCCGACGTTGCTCTGAATTCGCATGAAAGGAGGGAACATGAAGCGCAACACGATGTCGGCAACACTCGTGCTGCTTGCGTTGTTTCTGGGCGCAATTACGTTGGGCTGCAAGAGGTCTTCGGAATCGGCCCGTGAGGGAGTGAATGCGTCAAAACAACCGGTTGAGCAACATATCGATTATGTGAAGTTCAAGACCTTTAATTACACGGACCGGAAGGGTATAGGCACGAAGGCTTTCAGCCTGCTCATACCTTCCGGCTGGAAGTTCAGGGGAGGGATAAGGTGGGTCCTCAACAACCCGGCCATGCCCGCCGTAGCGGCTTTCACCGTCACAAGTCCTTCAAGCCCGGCAGAGTTCGAGGCATTTCCCGCCCAGCCTTTTTTCTGGACCAACAACAGGATGCTGCTGTCATCCTTCCCGATAGGCAGCAGGTACTTCGGCAGCGAGGTGAGACCTCCTATGGGGCCTCTCGATACCCTGAAGAGGATTGTGCTTCCGCGCTTCAGAAGTCGGGCAGTCAATCTCAGGATCGTGGGAGAAAAGAGGCTTCCCGGACTCGCCCGCAGCCTCGGCGCGGGTGGCCGGTCTGCACCGGGCCTAAGATCATCGGCTGACGGGGCGAAGATCAGGATCGAGTACAGACAGAACGGGGTCCCGATGGAAGAAGAGATATATGACGTTGTGGAGACATCCTATTATTCCATGCCCTCGATGTACGGAACGATTACCAACATCAACTGGATCGCCGATTACCTCTTCTCATTCAAGGCGGAGAAGGGGAAGCTTGACGGGCTTTCCAAGCTTTTTCAGACTATGGCATATTCTTTCAGGCTCAACCCGCAGTGGTTCAACAAGTACAACCAGCTCGTCGGACAGCTTGTACAGATGCAGATCCGGCGCATTCGGAACATTGGCGAGATCAGCAGGATCATCAGCCGTACGAACGATGAAATAAGCGACATGGTCATGCAGTCCTATAATGAGAGGCAGGCGGTGAACGACAGGATTGCCGACAATTTCAGCCAGTATATCAGGGGAGTTGACAAATATCAGGACCCGATCGGCCGGAAGCCCGTCGAGCTTCCCGGCGGCTACGAAAATGCATGGACAAACAGCCTGGGCGAGTATGTTCTTTCGGACAATCCGAACTTCAACCCCAACGTCGGTTCGAACCTGGACTGGCAGCGTATGGAAAAAAGGTGAGAGGGGACATCGTGCCTCCTGTGTGTCGCCATGACCGCCGGTCTCCCTCTGCTGTCGCTTTCCGCTTGGTCTTCGTTTATCAAACTGCCCGAGCGGCGACCATCCCTGCCTGACAGCTCTCCATTTCCCTATAAGACAGCCCACCGGTGCCGGCTTGATCAGGCGTCCGGCTTTTAGCTTGTCTCCGCTGACGCGGAGGTATAAAATATATGACTTATGGAGATGACTGAGGCATCATGTTAGAAAAGCCCTCTCTGCTTAAGGGAATAATGCGGTCATTGGGCCTCGTCTTCGGGGACATCGGCACAAGCCCGATCTATACCCTGACAGTCGTATTCCTTATTCTCAGGCCTTCTTATGAAAACATACGCGGCGTGTTGTCCCTGATAATCTGGACACTTGTGGCCCTCGTGACGGTGCAGTATGCCTGGATAGCCATGAACCTCAGCAAGAGGGGAGAGGGCGGGACCATCGTGCTCAGGGAGATCCTGGTCTCAAGTCTCAAATCGAAGAAGAGCATCGCACTGGTATCGATCCTTTCCTTTGTCGGGATCTCGCTGCTCATGGGTGACGGTGTCATCACCCCGGCGATCAGTATATTGAGCGCGGTTGAAGGTGCGGTGCTGATCCCCGGCCTTGCCTGGCTGTCAAGGGCCGAGATAGTACTCATCTCGATGGCCATCGCCGTTGCGCTGTTTGCCATCCAGAGTAAGGGTACCGAGAAGGTTGCCGGCGCCTTCGGCCCCATAATGGTGGTATGGTTTTCGTCCCTTATCCTCGTGGGCCTCGTAGCCATCGTACAGGCTCCTTCCGTGCTGTGGGCGATCAATCCTTACTTCGGAATAGAATTTCTCTTCCACCACGGAATAAAGGGAGTGCTCGCCCTCGGAGAGATCATTCTCTGCGCTACCGGCGGTGAGGCCCTTTACGCTGATATGGGGCATCTCGGCAGCAGGCCGATAAGACAGTCATGGGGGGTCGTATTCGTAGCTCTCGTGCTCAATTACCTTGGCCAGGGGGCCTTTCTTCTGATGCATCCCGAGGTCAAAAACGTACTTTTTGAGATGGTTTTCCACTATGCGGAGATCCTTTATGTCCCGTTCCTTCTCCTGAGTATCGCGGCCACGATCATCGCCTCACAGGCCATGATAAGCGGCATGTTCTCGATCGTGTACCAGGGCATCACCACAAGGGTGATGCCCATGTTCAAGGTGGATTACACGTCGGTGGAGAGAAAGTCGCAGATATATATAGGTTCCGTCAACTGGTTCCTGCTTTTTGCCGTGCTGTTCATAATGCTGGAGTTCGAGGCCTCGCACCGGCTTGCCGCCGCATACGGGCTCGCCGTTACGGGGACGATGGCCATTACCGGCATCATGATGATCTGGATTTTTTATCTCAAGAAGAGCCCTGCCCTTGTGGCCATATCGGTTCTTGTCACGGTCGTCGACATCGTATACCTTGCGGCGAACCTGACGAAGATACCCCACGGAGGCTACTGGTCACTTATACTGGCCTCGATCCCTCTGACTACCATAGTCCTCTATACCCAGGGGCAGAGGAAGCTTTACCGCATGATGGATTTTATGCCCCTCGAGGACTTTCTGTTGAAATTCAACAGGGTTTACGCCACCACGGAAAAGATAACGGGTACGGTACTGTTCCTGCTGAAGGACGTTAAGGAAATCCCGTTCTACGTCACCCAGACAATGTTCTATCACGGCATCCTTTATGAGGACAACATCTTCGTATCCATCATAATGCGGGATGATCCTTTCGGTATCACCGGATTTTTCAAGGAGGACCTCGCAAAAGGGCTGAGGGTCTTCGAGATCCAGGCGGGGTACATGGAGGTCATCGAGGTGGAAGAGATCCTGAAAGATGCCGGAATAGACGAGAGGGTCGTTTTCTACGGTCTCGAGGATATCTCGACAAGGAACCCCGTGTGGGAGGCCTTCGCCACCATAAAGAGGCTTACGCCGCCCTTTATCAAATTTTATAATTTCCCGACGCGCAAGCTACACGGTGTATTGACGAAGATAGGTCTGTAGGTCAGTCTGACTGAGGGCATCAGTGTGGCACCGCTGACGGGCAACAGCCGGAAAAGTCATTTTTTTTCAAGGGGGTAGGGGTTCTTGTCCGGAGCCCTGTCGATGCTGATTCTCTGGAGTTGCGAAACAACGCATATTTTCGCCTCAAACGGAGCTAAGCTTTAAACTTTCTCTTAAAGTGGATACAATCTATCCTCTTTGGCCTTATCTGCCGCAAGGGCCTGAAAAAAGGATTTTGATATTCCCGCCGGGCCGCAATATTATGAAATCAAGAAGAGGAAAAAAAGATGGAAACCGATGAATATAACGAAATAAAAGAAAGAAAGGAGAGATCATTATGGCGACTCAGGATTATTGTGACAACGTAAGCACAGAGCTTTACGATTGGCAGGCAAAGGTGTTTGATGTGGTCAGAAAGCTGGACCGTCTTTCAACGGGTGAGAAGGAAAGGGTAGTGCCCGAGATCTTCGCACTCCACATGATAATAGAGGAGTTGAACGGGAGACTGGACGGACTTTCGAAGGCATGTGACCTTAACTGGAAAGCCGAGAGCGAAGAGGAAAGGCACCGGATAGTTTGGCCGGACTATATCAATGCGGAGGCCGAGTCAATACCGCAAAGCTATATCGGCGGATAATGGCGCCAAAAAAGGAGGCTCTTTCAGAGGCGAAGCTTAAGGGCTTTGCCTCTACATTTTTGCGGAGAAAGGAGATGACTCAAGATGACGGGAAATCTCAAGAAGGTGGAATGCGACCCAAAGTGCGGGTTCATGATCAGGAGCCACGATGAGAAGGAGGTAATCTCTGCAGCCATTCAGCACGCCAGGAAGTCCCACAACGAGACGCTCACCGAAAAGGAAGTGAGGAGCGACTATCTGAAAGAAGCCTGATCACCCACTGCTTCGGGCTGGAGAAGAAGCCGTGTTAGTGACCGCGGCTTCTTCTTTGTCTTGTGTCTTTTGTCATCCCGCCCTGCCGGGGAAGCTGAATTGCGCCCCGTCCATAAGATTATAAGCTTCAAGTTTCCGACTTTCCATGATATGTTTTAGCCAGGGGGGCAAAGGCCCTTGTCCCATGTATGCCGGTATGTGAAAACTTCTCAAGAGGAGGGTGGATATGTTCAAGGAATTCAAAGAGTTTGCCGTTAAAGGGAATGTGGTCGACATGGCCGTTGGCATCATCATAGGGGTGGCCTTCGGTGCAATTATCAAATCTCTGGTTTCGGATGTGATCATGCCCCCTCTCGGGCTGCTTTTCGGGAGCGTCGATTTTTCAAACCTGTTCGTCGTCCTGAAACATGGTCAGGCCGCAGGACCCTATATGCTGCTGTCCGAGGCGAAGAAGGCCGGAGCCGTCACCATAAATTACGGCGTTTTCGTCAATACGGTCATAAACTTCGTTGTGGTCGCATTCGCGATGTTCCTGGTGGTCAGGAACATGAACAGGCTTTCACGCAAACAGGAGGCGCCTTCCCCGGAACCGGCAACAAAGGAATGTCCCTACTGTATGTCTATCATCCCGCTCAAGGCAACACGCTGTGCTTACTGCACTGTTGAACTGAAGAAGGAGTGAGAAGCCGGCCTTATCTTTTCTTCTTGTGGCCTGTGATCAGTACGGTATCAGCGAGTAGCTTCGTCTTGATTTGACCGAATCCGGTCTTCTTCATCCAGGCGGAGATCTCCTTGGGGGTATATGTCCTTCCGTCAGGGGTATTGACCAGCATGTTTATGGCAAAGATTGCGCCCTGCGGCGGGCCGGCCTTTGTCTCGTCCAGATAGAATTCCTGAACGACCACCTTCCCGCCGGGATTCAGGGAAGAATAACACTTTCTGAGCAGGGCCGTGCAGGCTTCAGGGCCGTAGGAATGAAATATCTGTGATATGAAAACCATGTCATAACCCCTTCCCAAGTCGTCCCTTGTAAAATCACCCGCTCTGAGGGTAATCATCTTCCGGAGGCCGGCCTCTCTTATCAGGCGTCTTGAGATCTTCATCGTTTCCGGGGCGTCAATAAGGGTGGCCGCGATATCTTTACGCGCAAAGGCCATCGAATAGGTGCCCGGTCCTCCCCCTAGGTCGAGGACACTTCTCACGCCGCGCAGGTCGATATCGGCCACGACATCCTTCGCCCTTTGAAGAGCGATGTTATGCATGCCGAGAATGAACGAACCGTGGTCGTGGGATTTTCTGAAGGGCCTGCCGGTCTTGACCACCTTGTCGAGGCCGGACCAGTTTTCCCAAAGGGTGTGGTAATGGTCGATGATATCGCCCTGGTAGCCGGCCTTGCCTCTCACGAGATATCGAGATGCGACCTCCTCGTTTCGGTACCGGCCGTTCTTCTTACTGAGGAGTCCGATCGCCGCGAGGCTGTTCAGCAGAAGCTCAGTGGCACGACCGTCCGTTTTCAGAGTCTTTGAAACCTGGGCCGACGACTTCCCGCCGTCCTCAAGAAGGTCGAATATGCGGTAATGATTCGCCGTCAGGATTATACGCGAAGAGGTAAAGGATGAGACCTGTCTCAGCCATTTAAGGTCTTTTCTCCCTCCTTCCCCGGTCATGATATGAGGTCCCTGTTTATCTTTATGTGTATCTTCTTCTGGAATGCTTCGACATATGCCTGCACCGCCTCGTCCTTTGCCTGGTTCGCCATAGCCTGCCTGAGAGCCTCGGCCGTTTTCTCGTTGCCAGAAACCTTCTGGAGTGCCTCAGCAGGGACGCTGGCTGCCAGTTCTATCATCCGGCGGGTCTTCTGGGCCAGCAGTTCCTGCCGCTTGGATGCCTCGAACTCCTCGGGACTTATCCTCGACAGTCTCAGCCTGTTACGATAAACATTGACGTCAAAATATCCGTTCCGCTGGAAAGCCGGGTTGCTTCTTATCGCCTCATTAAGCTCGTCGTCGCTTACGGTGATCCCGTTTTCCCTGGCCGCAATGAGGAGGATTCTGTTTACCACCATCGAGTCAAGAACGCGTTCCTTGAGCTGTTTCCTCATCTCGTCGGTGAATTTGTCCTTGTAAAGGTCCTGGTAGAAGCGTTCCATGTTGTCATAGCTCCTCCAGTATTCAGGCACCGAGATCTTGTAGCTTCCTACCTCCGCTATGAAGTTCGCGCCCTTTCCATTGTCCATCGTGCCGACTCCCCAGAAAATAAAAGAGAGTATTATAATGAAGAAAAGCACGTAGAAATATTTGGCGTTTTCCCTCATCATTTTGAGCATGTGATCAATACCTCCCTGTGAAATAATCTTCCAAGATCCGTCTATGGTCAAAGGCCATATTCTCGGGCAAAGCGCCCGCGGCAAAGACGCCTACCTTCGCCGCATCGTCCCCGGCCTCCGCCTTCCCCTCCGCTTCCGCTTCGAACACCGTCGAAATCGTGTGTTGCCGGGAGTCACGGGCGGGGTCGGAGTAAGTATGGAACTGGCGGACAAGCCTCACGCCGAGTCCCGTCTCTTCCAGTGCCTCCCTGACGGCAGCGTGCTCAAGGGTTTCCCCGTAATCAACAAATCCCCCGGGAAGCGCCCACCCGGGAGGCGGGTTTTTCCTTTCGACCAGCACGATTCCGTTCATATATCGGATGATGATGTCCACCGTCGGGGCGGGGTTCTTATGACTACTGCTGCTGTTGCTGGCTTTCAAATCTTAAGTCGAGGTCCCTTTCCGGTACGATAGTGGAAACTGCATGTTTGTAAATCAGCTGCTGACTTATGTCCGACAGAACGATCACAAAATTATCGAATGCCTTTATCACGCCCTTGAGCCTGACCCCGTTCGTCAGATAAACCACAACCGGCATCTTGTCCTTCCTGAGCTGATTGAGAAAGCTGTCCTGAAAACTCTGGGTCTTCACAGTAGTCATTCCCCTGCCCCCCCTGTAATGTCGTTCAAGTTTATTTTGTCATTGATTATCATTGTCTGATCATTTACGATATTGTACGGCACTATTATAACTCAGGTGAAGATGATAATTATATAGGCCCGGGGCGAGGCAGGAAAAACGGGTCCATAGACACACCCTATTCCAGCACGTCCGGAAGGAGAGTTGCAAGGACGGTCTTCACCGCTTCAAATGCGATACGGCTCTCATATATTCCGGTAATGTCCACCCATATAATGCCCTCTTCCTTTCTGAACCACGTGAACTGCCTCTTGGCATATCTCCTGGTGTTTCTCTTTATGGTGTCTGCCGCCTCCTCCCGCGTGATCGCTCCATCAAAATAGGGGACGAGTTCCTTGTATCCGATGGCCTGCAGCGGCGTCCTGTCCGGTCCCGAAAAAAGAAGCCGCCCCGCCTCTTCCAGAAGCCCATCACTGAACATGGCATCCACCCTCTCGTCTATGATCCGGTAGAGTTCCTTTCTTTCTCTTGTCAGCCCTATCTTGATGAACTCATAGGGCAGGGGCCTTGTCAGTGTCTCCTGAAGAATTGACATCTTTTCGCGGCCCTTGAGGCAGACCTCCAGCGCCCTCAGGCTCCTCCTGATATCGTTTCGCTCAATCCTCGCGGCTGCCCGGGGATCGATTTCTTCGAGGTAAGCATGCAGGGCACCCGCCTCCTTTTCCTCCAGAGACAGCAGCTCTTCCCTCAGGTTCCAGTCCGCCGGCGGGCCGCTGAAAATACCCCGCGTGATCGCCTTGATGTACAGGCCGGTCCCGCCGACAATAAGGGGCATCCTCCCTCTTTTGTGGAGCCTGTCGATGAGAGGCACTATTTCTTCCACGTACCGGCCCGCACTGAAGGATTCGAAGGGGTTGACGACGTCAACCATGTGATGCCTGACCTTTTTCCTCTCTTCCCTTGTCGGCTTTGCGGTGCCCACATCCATTCCCTTGTATATCTGCATGGAGTCGGCGCTTATGATCTCGGTGCCGAGGGCCTTTGCAAGCAGAATGGATGCTCCTGTCTTCCCGACGCCTGTCGGGCCGAGGAGGATAAGGACCTTTTTCATTTCCTCTTGAACATCTTTTTCAGATCATCCAGGGAGAAAAAGAGTCGCGTCGGCCTTCCGTGCGGACACTGGTCCGGATGTTCCGTCTTTTCGAGATCGGACAGGAGACGGGACAGTTCCTCCTGGTTCAGGATTTCTCTGCCTCTCACCGAGCTGTGGCAGGCTATTCTCGCTGCAATGGTTTCTTTCAGCGATCTGCCGGGCCGGACGCCTTCGAGCATGGCTTCTGCCGCATCGGAGAGGACCGACCTGAGGTCCGCCCCCTCCAGTGCAGAGGGGAGTGCCCGGATGGTGAGGACATCATGACCGAAGTCATCGACCTCGATGCCGAAATCCGAGAGAAGGTCCCTATTTTCGAGTATCAGCCTGGACTCCTTGTGGGAGAGCTTGATCTGCGCCGGGAAGAGGAGCTGATAGGAGCCCAAGTCGATCCTGCGCAGGAACTTCTCATAAAGAATCCTCTCATGGGCTGCATGGTGATCGATGACAGTAAGGCCCCCCACGCCCGAAACGGCGACAAATGTCTCGCCGAGATAGATGAACGGCAGGACCGGCCTGTATGGAAGTGGTTCATTCTCCGATACGAGGGTAACGGCGGACGCAGAGGGCGAAGACAAACGGTCTTGAGTCGCCTGAACGGTCATCCCGGGCATCTGCGCGAAGTGTGCCGCATACCTGCTTCTCTCCCCTCTCACAGCTTCTCTCGCACGGCCGTAAATGAACCTGTATATCCGCTCCTTTTCCTCAAACCTGACCTCTCTCTTTGTGGGATGGACGTTGAAGTCGACCTTCCCCGGGTCGAGTTCGAGGAAGAGGAAAAAGACTGGGTGACTTCCTCCGGGAAGAATGCCTTCGTATGCCTTATACAGGGCGGAGCTGACGGTCTGGTCTCTTACCGGCCTTGTGTTTACGAAGACGAACTGATGGGACCTGCTTTTCCTGAAATTGCTGCCGTTGGAGATAAGGGCGGTGAGTCTCATATGGTCCTCGTCCGCCCCGATCTCGATAAGGCCGTCGAGGAACTCCGGGCCGAAGACCTGCAATATCCTCTCCCGGGGCCCCGAGGCCTTCGGGAAGACCATGGCCTCCCTGCCGTCCGTAAAAAGTGAGAATGAGATCTCATGGCGTGCGACCGCCTCTTTCGTGAAGGCATCCATGATATGGAACAGCTCGGTGCTGTCCCTCTTCAGGAACTTCTTTCTCGCAGGGGTATTGAAGAATATATCACTTGCGGTGATTGAAGTCCCGGCGAAAGACGAATCCTTTATCCCCTTTACCTCTCCCCCGGCAATCTCCAGGGACACGCCGGCGGAAGAGCCTTTTATCCCCGTAACGAGCTTTACCCGTGATACCGAGGCTATCGACGGGAGGGCCTCTCCGCGGAACCCCAGGGTCCTGATATCGAAGAGTCCCGTTTCATCCACAAGCTTGCTCGTAGCGTGACGCTCGAAACAGAGCAGGGCGTCTTCTTTTTGCATGCCGCGTCCATTGTCGGAAACCCTGATCATCTGCTTTCCTCCGTGGGAGACTTCGATTCTGATATCGGTGGCTCCTGCGTCAACCGAATTTTCGATCAGCTCCTTGACGACGGAGGCGGGTCTCTCGACTACTTCACCGGCGGAGATCTTGTTCCTCAGGGCGGGAGGAAGGACCTTGATGGTTGCCATGTGACATTTTAAAAGTTGCGACTCCCATTTCGCAAGATACCAATAAGCCGTATAAGGCCAATAAGACTTATGACTTATCCGGCGTGATCTGTGGTAAGCTAAACAACGGACATTTTAAGAGGAGCGGGAGAACGTGGGCAGTATTTTTTCCGACAGGATATCGGATGTGCCGAGGTCGTTTATCAGGGAGATCCTGAAGGTTGCGGTCGATGAATCCGTAATCTCCTTTGCCGGGGGGCTGCCAAACCGCAATCTCTTTCCGCTTACGGAAATAAGGGCGTCTACTGACAAGGTGCTCGACGAGGCCGGCATGGACGTGCTTCAGTACAGTTCCTCCGAAGGCCACCGGGAGCTCAGGGAATGGATCGCCGCAAGGTACAGGGAGAAGAAGGATATTTCCGTCAGTCCCGACAACATCCTGATCACTACGGGTTCGCAGCAGGGCCTGGACCTCCTCGGAAAGACTCTCCTGAACGAAGGGGACGGTGTGATAATAGAGGAGCCGGGCTACCTCGGTGCCATCCAGGCATTTTCGGTATACCGCTCTACTTTTCACCCCGTCGCCGTTGGCATGGGGGGGATAGATCTGGCGGGGCTGGAGGCGGCCGCTTCAGGCAGCGGGAGCAAGCTGTTCTATTGCGTACCGAACTTCCAGAACCCCTCGGGAATAAGTTACTCGGAAGAAAACCGCAGGCAGGTGGCCTCCATCCTGGGGGGCAGGAGTACGCTCCTCGTGGAAGACGACCCATACGGAGAACTGCGGTTCATCGGGGAAGACAAGCCGTCTTTCCACAAACTGATTCCCCATAACACCGTCCTGCTCGGCTCGTTCTCGAAGATAGTGGTGCCTTCCTTCAGGATCGGTTGGATCGTTGCCAGAGATGAAGTCATGGACAAGCTGATCATTGCGAAACAGGCGTCGGACCTGCACACGAACTACTTCGGTCAGAGGATAATCCTTCAGTACCTCACGGACTACGACATCGACGAACATATCGAGAAGATAAGAGCGGCATACGGCAGGCAGCGTGACGCCATGGTGGCTGCGATAGAGGAACACTTCCCCGAGGAGACCAGTTACACGAAGCCGGAGGGAGGGATGTTCCTCTGGATTACTCTTCCGGAAGGTCTCCCGGCAGTTGAGGTCTTTAAGAAGGCGATAGAGAAGAAAGTGGCTTTTGTACCTGGTGACCCGTTCTATGTCAACAGGAGCAACGTCAATACCCTGAGATTGAACTATTCAAGTGTGGATGAAGAGACCATACGCACCGGGATATGTAGGCTGGGCGAAGTTTTGAAGGCCATGATCTGAAAAAGTTCATCAGATGCTCTGGATAAGATAGAATATCAGGAAAATCCCGATGACCAGTACCGATACCATGAGCATACTGTTCAATATCATCGACGGGTGATAGGTGTCTTCGTCTATCTGCCGTTCCACTTTCTTGTATCTGATAAAGGCCAGCAATCCGGCTAGCGCCCCGAGTCCGACCAGGAATATGCCGAGGACAGAGGAATAACCGGATGAAGGCGGCGGCTTGGGTCCTTTAGGCATGCCAGTCTGTTCGATATAGTACGATATCTGTCTGACGAACAGGGCGAATTTCTCGACAACGAATCCGAAGGCCATTATCCCCAGGCTGGTCCGTATCCAGGCGAGGAACGTCCGTTCGTTCGCCATATGGACCCGTCGGTTCTGTACCCTGGTGGATTTCTTCTGTTCGTCCGGAATTTCGGGCATTGCTCGATAAGGCCCCTTTCATCCGTGAAGGGGCCGGCGCTTCACATTCTCGTTACGAGCACCGGGATCCTTGTATCGTTATGTATTACGCCGTAGGTGACACTGCCCAGCACGGCGGATTCGATGGCGCTCTTCCCATGTGAGCCCATTACAATCAGATCG
>Ga0315550_1001396_pt1 | contig 14901 bp, 14 predicted proteins | sample SalMarSW160190MG_2_FD_203100 | JGI IMG/M metagenome (GOLD analysis project Ga0315550, IMG submission 203100) | Salt marsh sediment microbial communities from the Plum Island Ecosystem LTER, Massachusetts, United States - Salt Marsh Sediment SW1601-90 ... | reverse complement strand
GCTTTACGCGTGAGGTATTTCATTCCCGGCGAGGAATGGGCGTGCAGTGTAAAATCATTACCCCAGACCGAGGCGACCAATGGTGTCTTCGGTTTTGCCAACGCCCCCAACATTCCCTCGAAGGGGATTCGCAGCGAATGGACAAGGTCTATTTCGAGCGTCTCCAGGAGCTTCCGCACATGCTTGGCTGCGCGCGGGAGAGTTAACGGGCCAAGCCAATGGCGCATAGCCGACCTCAGCCCGATCCCCTGCGTGCCTCCCGGGGCATGAAATTCGCCTCTTTCTCCCTGCTTGCCCATGCCGCTGAATGCGACGGAGATAAAATGCTGCGACGCGATCCCCGGTAAAGGTGCGCACCGAAAGGTGCTGAGGAGATGAACCTCGTGCCCCCGCTCTGTGAAAAGCGATATCCAGCCCTGCGTTATCGGGCTTCGCCCGTCGGCGATGAATGCCAGCCTCATCCCCTATTCCTCCATCACCGCATGCAGCACCGAGACAAAGATCTCTGTCATCCGCTCGATGTTGAATTGCTCTACGGCCATAGTGAAGGATTTCTCTCCCATCTTAACCAACCGGCGTGGATTGCGTAGCGCATCGTGAAGAGCTGCGGTTAACCCAACCAGATCTCCTGGTTGGACCAACCAACCATTTCCTCCGGAGACCAGGTCTCTCTGCGTCCCGTCTCCCTCAGCGACGATGACCGGCAGCGCTGCCGCCATCGCCTCTTGTACAGCCAATCCCCCCGTCCCGGGGAGGACGAAGAGGTCTGCATACGCAAAATACTGCTCTAGATCCGAACCGAACTTGGGCCCGACGAATTGTGCGCTTGGATAAACCTGGCTCGCAATTTCTTCGAATTCCTCGCGCGCGGGACCATCCCCCACAATAATCACCTCCGGCCTTGATTCCAACCTGGCGCACGCCTGCAGCAGCAAATCGACACGCTTTCTGCGCTGAAGCCGCCCAACGAATAGTACCCGCCCTGGGCGTTTCTTTGCGGGTTGGTGCTTAATCGCTGCGCTCGGCGGCGGGACAACTGCATTGGGGGCAACGAATATGCGCTCCGATCGATATCCGAGCTCGGAATATTCATCTGCTCCCTTCGTGCTATAGGCAATAAGTGCATCAAATCCGTCCAGAAATCTTTTCCTATAGCCCCGCCAATAAACGGCGCTTCGCCCCTCAACCGCCGGTGCACCCAACCCCCAACCAACGACCGGCCGGTCGTTGGAATGCATCCAATCTACCGCCCGACGGTTCGAGAGATAGCGGGGATTCGCCTCCATGATCAGGGCATCCGGATTGATTTTCTGAAGCCAGCGAATCAGACCGCGTTGATAGCAAAGATACAGCGACCCAGATAATAAGTGGGTGTTTTCACCCTTCTCCCAATGCGCGATTGCGAGATCACTCGCAGTATGAATCGATTCCTCCGGGCGAGGCTCACCAGTAAAGACATTCAGCCCCCCCTCGCATGCGCCTGCAAGGCGGTCGAAGAAAGGGCGGCGGTACGCCGGCAGCACCCTCTGCTGCAACGCAAGTTTTCCTTTAAACATAAATTTACTCATGGCTCAGCGTTTCTCTTCGATTGGTTTGTCTGGCTGTTTCACTTTCGAATACTCTCAATGCAATAAGCGTAAGCGCATGAGGCGCGTTGCTAAATCCACCCAAAGGCTTCCAGGTACCCATCGACCATCTTATCCAGCCCAAGATTCGCCTCTGCATAAGATCGGGCACCCGCTCGGTAACGCCCCTGGTCCTCAAGCACACCGGCCGCCGCCTGGGCCAGGGCTGAAAAATCCGGGGTGTCAAGCTGCCAGGACTCTCCGCCATAGGGGACAATTACCCCCGCTCCAGTACCCACCAACTCCTTCAACGCACCTGTGTCGAAAGCCGCGACGGGCAAGCCGCAGCCTAAGGCTTCGATCACAGCATTTGGACAGGCTGGATGGATATCGGCCGCGAATAGCAGATGCGCGGAACGATCCACCGTGGGGATTTGATCCGGTGGCACCAAGCCCGGCCAAAGAATGGGAATCTCCGCCGTTTTTTGCACCCACTCCCGGACCGATGACGACACTTGCCCCACAATCATCAACTCAATCGATAACATCGTTCTCTTGGCGATTTGCGCAGCCAGGCTGATGGCGTGTTCTACACCTAGTTCATATCCTCCACCTAATCGCCCTTCCACGACGAGTAGTCTGTAGCGATCGTTGGGGCGGTCGTGGGGACCATCAGGCGAATAGCGATTTAGGTCCACCCCGTTATGAACTACCCAATACGGCTTTGTGACCGGTCCATATACCCTCTCCCACCAATCAAACACAAATTCGCTCTGATAGATCACGCCCGTTGCAATACGTTTTCGAATGAAGGAGAGCAACGCATTCGCCGTCTCCGAACGCAGATAATGACGGTATCCTGTGCGTCGCTTGCGGTGAATCCAATTCATCCCATCAAGCCGCTGGATCACCGGCACCCCGCGACGCTGTGCACCCCAGAGGTCGCTCACTTTTCGCGTACCGCCTACAACGAGCACACCATCATAGGACCCGTCGCGCAAATCGAAACAGACCGATATCCCACGCTCACGGAGGGCTTTGACCATTTTCGCCTGGAACGAGACCATCCCTCCCACACCGGACACCTGGGGAACGATGCACAGACGGGGGGAAGACCGATTTTCGCCTGCCGATGCTGTCTGTTGGGGGTCCATTTTTCTAAAGAATGTCGGCTTCGGTTTTGCGTTTCAAGCCGGTTTTTTCCTCACTCACGGTGTCCAACTCGACGTGCGGGAACGCCAGCCCAGATCTCGCCTGGCTCTGTGGATTCGAGCAGCACAGCATTTGCACCAACGATCGTGCCTTTCCCAACGCGTAAGATTCCATCGCCTCCGAGGACCTTAGCTCCCGGCGAAAGGATCACTTCGTCATCAACAAATATGGCCTTGAACGCCGATTCATCAATGGGTAAGTGAATATCAGCGCGTCCCAGAGTCACTCCAGGATAAATCTTCACTCCATCACCTATCTTCGTGTTGGGGTGTATGACGACACCAAATCCCCCGTGCACCAGGGTGAAGTCCTTCCCGAATTCGACCGATCGTGGGATCTCTACACCCATCAGCTTCAGGACATAATACGCAAACACGCCGATCACCGGCACTTCACGGGCATATACAAGAGCGCTGAAAAAATCTCGTCGCGCCATAATTTATTCCATTCGAAAACCAATCGTATGCCAAGCTGATTAAGATGAGATGATGTCATTCTCAGAAGCGGAGCGATGACTCACCACAACCATGATGACTAAACGCTAGGATGGATAGTCCAATAGAGCCTGGACGATTCGCTCCGCTGCATGGCCATCCCCGAACGGGTTGACCGCCTGCGCCATTGCCCGATGGGCTTCAGGATCATCCAGCAGCTTACTTGTCTCCGAGACGATTTTATTCGAGTCAGTCCCAACCAGACGTGCAGTCCCCGCCTGAACAGCCTCTGGGCGTTCCGTCACCCGGCGCAGGACGAGCACCGGCGTGCCAAGCGCTGGCGCCTCTTCCTGGAGCCCACCAGAATCCGTAAGCACCAGGTAAGCCCTTTTCATAAGATGGGTCATCGGAAGATAATCCAGAGGTTCCGTTAAAGTCAAATTTGGGATGCCGCTCAGCGTTCTATGGGCTGGTTCATGCACGTTTGGATTCGGATGCACCGGGTATACAAGGTGCACATCCTCACGATAGCGTTCGGCGATCTCGCGCAACGCTTCGAAGATCTGCTCCATTGGTTCACCAAAATTCTCGCGGCGATGCGCGGTCACGAGAATAAGCCGCCTGTCCTCCGGGATGTCTTGAAATACAGGGTGGTCAAAATCATAGGGTCGCTCCACGATCTCATAGAGGGCATCGATAACAGGATTGCCGGTGACGACGATGCTCTCAGAGTTCACACCCTCATGCAGCAGATTGTCCCTGGCTTGTTCCGTTGGCGCAAAGTGGAGATCGGCGACCACTCCGGTCACCTTGCGGTTGACCTCTTCCGGAAACGGCTGCCATTTATCGCCTGTGCGCAAACCTGCCTCGACGTGACCAACGCGAACGTGGTGATAAAAAGCGAGCAATCCGGCTGCCATCACAGTCGTCGTGTCGCCCTGCACCAGGACCCAATCCGGCTGTACATCGCGTACGATTGTGTCCAACCCCTGGATCACTACGGCCGTTAGGTCCGGAAGGGATTGATCCTGTCGCATTAAATCCAGGTCAAAATCCGGGGCAATCGCAAATAAATCAAGCACCTGGTCTAACATCTGTCGGTGCTGCGCCGTGACGCAAACTAGGGATTCTACATCCTGGGTGACGGAAAGCCGGTTGACCACCGGCGCCATCTTGACCGCTTCCGGTCGCGTCCCAAAGATCGAAAGGACTTTCAATCGGCCATCAGTCATTATCTTTCCCAACCCCGAGGACCTCAATTTGGAAGCCAGCATCCCGCCAAACCTGACGGTCCCAGGCACCGCATGCATCGATGGCGATTTTGGCTCCGAGGAAACCGGAGACCCATTTCGGGTCGAGATCGTGAAATTCTTTGTGATCGACGAGCAGGATAATCCCCTCTGAATCCTGAAAAGCATTTTCCAATGATTGCGCGCTGCGCGCACCCTCAACCTCTGCGCCCATTGCAAAGGGCTCGTAAAATACGACCTTTGCGCCCTTCCCAACGAGCGCCCGAACGATCTCAATTGCCGGACTTTCGCGCAGGTCATCTACGTCAGGCTTATAGCTGAGTCCGAGTGCGGTGATCCGCCGTCCTTTCAAATCGCCAAGGGTTTCTTCGACAAGCGCGATTACATTCTCGGGTTGGGCGTCATTCACCTCCCGCGCCTGACGGATGAGCGGCGTTAATTCTGGAGCCCCTTCTACCAGAAACCAGGGATCAACACCAATGCAATGCCCACCGACGCCGGGTCCGGGCTTCAAGATGTTCACGCGCGGATGGAGATTTGCAATATCAATTGCGCGCCAGATGTCCACGCCATAATGCAAGCCTAAACGGGAGAACTCGTTCGCCAACGCGATATTTATATCGCGGTAAGTGTTCTCCATCAGCTTCACCATCTCCGCTGAAGTGGCATCCGCGAGCAGGATTTCCCCTCTCACAAAGAGGGAATAAAGATCCCTTCCCGCCTGCGCGGAGACGTGATTAATCCCCCCGATGACGCGTGCGTTCTCGATCAACTCCTGTATTATTTTCCCGGGAAGGACACGTTCGGGTGAATAGGCCAGGAAGAAATCTTCGCCAGCCTTGAGGCCAGAACGCTCTAGGATCGGCGCCAGCGTATCTACGGTTGTGCGTGGAGGCGAGGTCGATTCAAGCATCACTAGATTGCCCGCTCGCAGATGCGGCACGATCGACTCGGTTGCCGCGACAACATGCTGCATATCGGCTTGCTTTTCCGGAGTGATCGGCGTCGGAACGGCGATGATGAAGGCATCCGCGGGCTCAGGTCGATCCGTTACGCGGAGATTTTCTGAATGAAATGCGGCTTGTACGAGCGTTCGCAGCCCCGGCTCATGAATGTGGATCTCGCCGTTGCGTAAGACTTCAACGACATGCTGATTGACATCCACTCCGACTACCTTCACGCCATGAGTGGCAAACGTGCTCGCCGTTGGCAGGCCAATATAACCTAAACCGAGCACACAAATCTTCTTAAATTCCACGTCTATCCTCCCGACGGACGGGTCTTATTATCCCATGAAACTGAAAAGCCGCTGAAGGCGAACGAGATACGTTTAACCTATGGGAACCCCTTCAAATGCTTTCGCTTCCCCATCGGTGCAGCCTATGCAGAACTTCGTTGTCTACGATCATGCACTCGGCTACACTTTACAGTATAAACACGATAGCCAGCCAGGCATCCTGCGTGTATCCGATGCAGGCTGGAGTGAATATTACGGGTCTCTTCCTAATGTATGGGTTATTTATCTTTCCCCGCCCATCAGATCATTGAGTACTGGCGAGAGAATATCTTTATTTTCCATCATCCATGTATCTCACACTTCCCCCTTCAGGGTACAATTAGCCGGTCAAGAAATTTGATTGCGCTGCGCGGAGGGACCCCCGCGTTTTCGTGCTGAATGAAATCAATAAAACATGGAGTAAAAAATGGCAAAGAACATTGATCACCTCAAAGAACTTCTTGGCGTCGTTTCCGATCTTGGATCTGCAAACGCTTTATTGGGCTGGGACCAGCAAACGTATATGCCGCCTGGTGGCGCAGGTGCGCGAGCGATGCAATTGGCCACGCTCAGCCGCCTCGCCCACGATAAGTTCATCAGCGAAGAACTCGGTGAAACACTGGAGCTCGCGAAAGCCGAAGCAGCGGGAATGGATCCTGATTCAGACGAGTTCTGCCTGGTGCGTAAAACGGATCGAGACTATCAGAAAGAAGTCAAGGTCCCATCTGAATGGGTAGGTGAATTTTCGCGCGTGACTGCTCTCGCCCATCAGGATTGGGAGAAGGCCCGCGCCGAGTCGAATTTTTCCCTTTTCGAACCCCGCCTTGAAAAGATTGTCGACTTAAGGCGTCAATATGCTAACTTCTTCTCTCCCTACGACCACGTGTACGATCCGCTTCTGGATGACTTCGAGCCGGGCATGAAATCTGCTGATATTAAATCTGTGTTCGCGACACTTCGCCCGCGGTTGATCGCTCTCGTTCAGGCAATCGCGGAGCGGGGCAAGCCCGTCGATGACGCTCCTTTGCATCAGAGTTTCGACGAGAAGAAACAATGGGATTTCGGCATCGAGGTGGCCAAAGCCTTTGGGTACGACTTCAATCGCGGTCGTCAGGATAAAGCCGTCCATCCTTTTACAACCGGCTTTGGCACCGGCGATATTCGCATCACCACTCGCTTTGATCCAGAGTTCCTCAACACGGCACTCTTCGGAACTATGCATGAAGCCGGGCACGCCATGTACGAACAGGGAGTCGATCCGAAATTAGACCGCACACCGTTGGGAACCGGCACTTCTCTCGGCGTACACGAATCGCAGTCCCGCATGTGGGAGAACCTGGTCGGACGTAGCAAGGGATTTTGGTCAGCATATTTCCCGCGCTTGCAGGAATACTTCCCGGATCAACTCGGAGAGACCGATCTTAATGCCTTCTACAGAATGATAAACAAGGTCGAGCGCTCTCTGATCCGCGTCGAAGCCGATGAAGCCACCTACGACCTGCACATCATGCTGCGCTTCGAGCTTGAGGTTTCCCTGATGGATGGCGGCCTCGCTGTGAAAGATCTTCCTGAGGCGTGGGACAAGAAGTTCGAAGAGTTCCTGGGCATCACGCCACCAAATGATGCCGAAGGGGTGCTGCAGGATGTCCACTGGTCAAACGGATACATCGGATACTTCCCCACATACGCTCTGGGGAATCTGGTTGCAGCCCAGCTTTGGAACAAGATTAACGTGGACATCCCTGATATTGATACGAAGATCGCAAAGGCTGAATTCGGCGACTTGCTAGCATGGCTGCAGGAGCACATCCACCGTCACGGAGCGAAGTACGAACCCCTTGATCTGCTCAAACGAGCCACGGGGCAAGACCTGGATGCGGAACCGTACTTGCAGTACCTTGAACATAAATTCGGAGAAATCTACGAACTCTAGCGAAGTGGCATGCTGATCTAGTGGGGGGGAGCTTTGAAGAACGAACAGACTTTGCCAATCAAGCACGTTATCCAGGAGAGAGATTGGAGCGGCCCGTAATAGCTTCGTGAGTCACTACGTATGCTCAATTCTTCCGCTCCCTGGTGCGCGACCGTGCAGCTAGAGGCTTTGTCAAGCTTAACAAAAGACCTGGGTCTCCGTGTACGCATTACGTAGAATGATTAACGAGATGACCACACGCTCCAACCCCCGCTCACATGATGAGAGCGCAATCCTTGCGTGTAAAGCCTCTGTTCCCGGTACTCTCGCTGGGGCTGCGCGGTCAGGGACAACCCTTGGCCTTATCTTGATCTCGCTCGTTCTGACGTCTTGTGTATCAAGAACAGATCCTCCTATGACTGTCATCGCACCGGATCAAGCGGAGACCACATATTTGGCGCCGCCATTGTCGGATCCCATCGGCGGAGAATCGGTCTTTCCCCCGCTCACCGAAGCAACACCGGCGATCATCATTGAACCATCCTTTCCTGCTCCAACGCCAACCAGCATTCCCCCCTCCGTTAGCGTACCGCTGGAAGAGCTGAGTATTCTCTCGCCAGGTCCAGGTTCAATGCTCAACAGCCCAATCCAAGTCAAGGGTTATGGCGGACCCAGCCTGAACAACCGGGTGCAGGTGCAGTTGATCGGAGAGGACGGGCGCCTGTTATCCAAGGGCTACTCGTTTCTCTACTCATACCCGGGCACACCCGGTCTGTTCTATATCAGGATGCCTTTCGAGTCCCAGTTTGTGGCCGAACGGGCCTGGCTGGAGGTCCGCTCGTTCGACGATATTTTCGGTATTCTCCAACACCTAACGACCGTAGAAGTGACGATTCTCTCAACAGGCAGCGATCGCATTTACACTGCCATCCAGGGGGCAGAGAAACTCACCATTTTCCAGCCGCGAGAGGAGAAGGTGATTGCTGGAGGAAGTGTGCTTATCCAAGGCGCAGGGTGGGTCGATCAAGACGTGCCCCTGCGAATCGAGATCATCAACCGTGCCGGCGACATCCTGGGATCTGGTCAGGTGGAACTTGACGCTCCAGCCGTGGGTCAATTGGGTACATTCTCCGTGGAAATCGCGTATCAAACTTTGTATCAACAGTGGGCTCGCATCGGTGTATACGAGCTGCACGACGAAGTCCCTGGTTTGGTGCACTACACAAGTGTCGGAGTCTGGTTGGGACCCTGACAGTGGGCAAGCCGAAGAGCGCTCCTGTTTGCGGCACGAACCTTGGAACCGTAACCACAGAGAGCCCAATCATTGCAATGATATAATCTGCACCCTTTAGAGGAAATTGTGGAGACGACACAGGCTTTTCGCCGGCGAACATCACGGATGGTTACATGGCTCACTCGAGCCCTGCTGGCAATTTTCGCGGCTTCACTTGTGCTATTTACTGGCTTCGCACTTTTCCTGCTTGGAACACGGCTATTTCTTTTCAACCGCACCCTCCCCGGCATACATCTTCAAGAAGTTAACCTGAGTGGAATGTCTCAGGAGGAAATCATCGCTGCACTTGACCCGGTTCTAACCTACCCCGAGGACGGTGCCGTTGTGCTCATGGATGCCGATCGAACCTGGATGGCCAAACCGGCGGAACTTGGTGTATCCATTGACCTGCACAAGATCGCCGGGAATGCCCTCGCTGTTGGAAGACAGGGCACCTTCTTCGAGCGCCTTCAGCACCAGGTGGACGCCTGGTATCAGGGCGATGCCATAACCCCCATAGTTCTCTTCGACCAAGTAGTTGGAGCGTTCTACCTTCAAGCTATTGCCACGGTTGTTGATCAGCCGATGATTGAGGCGGCGATCCAGATCGAGGGCACACAGGTTCTGGTAAGCCCCGGCCAAATTGGGCGCTCCGTCGACGTCCGCGGAACGCTTGATGCCCTCAAGGAACCTTTCGGCTCCATGCACGACGCAGTTATCCCTGTTGTGATTGAAGAAACCAATCCTATTGTTCTGGATGCCTCCAGCGCCGCGGAAAGCGCCCGCAGGATTCTGGCCGAACCCTTACGAATCACCGCCGAGGGAGCCGAAGACCTTCTGCTCGAACCATCGGAACTTGCGCCCATGATCCGTTTTGAGGTTCAGGGAGATGCGGCCGACTCGTCGTACGCGGTGCGGCTTGATCCCGAATTACTGGCGGCCATACTCGCCCCTCGTATCGCTGAATTGGAGCGCAAGCCTGAGAACGCTCGCTTCATCTTCAACGACGAAACCCGCGAATTAGATCTGCTTCAATCAGAAGTGATCGGAAGAAACCTGGACATAGCCGCATCGATCGAAACGATCAACGCTGGATTAAGTGAAGGTTTGCATGCGATTGAGCTGACGTTCGAGTACGAAGAACCTTTGGTTGGAAGCGAGGCGACCGCGCAAGAACTTGGCATCAGCGAGGACGTGAGCGTCGTTTCGACATACTTCCCTGGCTCAAGCTCCGAACGCATTCAGAATATCAAGACCGCATCCTCGGTTTTCCATGGGCTGCTCATCCCTCCCGGTGAAACCCTCTCAATGGCGGATGCACTGGGGGATATCAGCCTCGATAACGGTTACGCCGAGGCGCTGATCATCTATGGCGATCGCACGATCAAGGGTGTCGGCGGCGGCGTATGTCAGGTGAGCACGACCCTCTTCCGAGCAGTCTTCTTCGGCGGTTATGAGATTGTCGAACGCCATCCCCACGCCTATCGAGTTGGATACTACGAGGGGGGGCCAGGGTCACCGGGACCGGGCCTTGACGCGACCGTGTTTGTTCCCCTGGTTGACTTCAAATTCCGCAACGACACGCCTTACTGGCTTCTCATGGAGACCTATATCTACGGCAATCAGTTGCTATGGAAGTTCTATTCAACTTCAGATGGGCGCACGGTACAGTGGAGCAGTCACGAGTCGAACAAAGTAGATGCTCCCAAACCTTTGTACAAGGAGAATCCGGAACTGGACAAGGACGAGATCAAAAAGATCGACTATGAGGCCGATGGGTTAGATGTCGTCGTCTATCGCACGGTCTCCCGGGACGGTGAGGCGATACACAAGGACACGATTAAAACTCACTACCTCCCTTGGCGGGCGATGTACGAATTCGGTCCCGGAAGCGATCTCCCGAACAATATCGAAGTGGAAGGGGATTAGATTCCCGCCGCTTACAGCTCCTATTTGACAACTTCTCCGACCTCAGCTATTTTCATGACCATCAAAACATGCCTTGAGCATCCGCAGGAGTAGACCATGATTAGCGAAGACCTGCTCGAAATCCTACGTTGTCCAGCTTGTGTGCGCGAGAAAGAGGGACTCCTTGAGCTCTATAAGGAGACCTGGTTGATCTGCCAGGAACTGGATTGCGGTCGTAAATATCCAATTAAGGATGATATTCCCGTGATGTTGATCGAAGAGGGGGACAAGTGGGTTGAAGTGAAGAAGAGTGATCTTCCCGTGCCCCCACCAGGAGATTGATGGACTGGAAAAATCACGATCCGCAGACGTTACTGCACGAGCTCCAATCGGGTGATGATGATCGATCGGAGAGCGCGGTCCACCGGGTCGCCGAATTGGGCGAGCGCATGCTGCCGCTGCTCCTCAAACAACTGCAGTCCTTAGAACCGGATCAGCGGTGGTGGGCGACTGCAGCGCTCACCCATATCGATCGCGAGGAGGCGCGGAAAGCGCTGCTTGAGTCTCTTACCGATGAGGATAATGCAGTCCGTCAGTGTGCTGCCTTCGGTCTGCGCCGCCAACCTCATGTTGACGCGATTCCGATCTTGCTCGATTTACTCGGGGATCAGGATCGGCTGCTTGCCCGCCTAGCCGCTGATGCCCTCGCTGCACTTGGTGAGCGCGCCGTATCTCCGCTCACTGAAGCCTTGCGATCTGAATATGCCGCTATCCGCATCGAAGCCGCACGGGCACTCGCATCCATTGACGACCCTTCGGTGATCGCCCCCTTGTTCACCGCCCTGGACGACGATTCGCCAATCGTCACACACTGGGCTGAGGAAGGTCTGCGGCGCAGGGGTGTCGGGATGGTTTTCTTTAATCCCTCCTGACGTTACTTAACAATAACCCAGGCGATCCATACCCCGATCATCACCAACCCGAGCAAAAATTTAACAACGAACGAGGCGCCATATCCAACCCCCATGCCAAACATCGCCCGCAGGGCTTCTTCAGTATCTTTATGACGGATAAACTCCAGCAAAAATGTCCCTAGAAGAAGACCGGCGATCAAGCCGATCGGTCCGAACACAAAGAGACCGATTACTCCCGCAGCCAACCCGCCAAAGGTGCTAAGCCATGAAGCCCCTCCGCGCCGAGCGCCTGCCCCACTAACGAACATTTCCGCGGCTTGTCCGGCTAAACCCAGCACAACGATGATGGTGCAAAGCCACCAGCCGTTCTCGCCCCAACCGACCAGCAAACCGTAACCGAGCGCGCTGATCAGAATCAGCCCCAGGTCAGGGAGTACCGGGATTAGCGTTGTCGCCAGTCCGATTAACATCGCCAGCCCCAGAAGTATCGTGAGCACGATATCCGTCATTTCGCCTCCGGCGTGATTTTTTCCACTCCGCCCATCCATGGGCGCAGCACATCAGGAATCACAACGCTGCCATCTGACTGTTGGTAATTTTCAAGAATGGCAATAACCGTGCGCGGCAAAGCAAGCCCCGACCCGTTAAGCGTATGCACATGGACCGGCTTCCCATCCGACTCCGTTCGGTAGCGGATGTTCGCCCGTCTGGCCTGGAAGGTTTCACAGTTGCTGCATGAGCTGACCTCGAGCCATTCACCGCAGCCCGGTGCCCACATTTCGACATCATATTTTTTTGCTGCCGTAAAACCCAGATCGCCTGTCACCATCTGGATCACCCGGTGAGGGATTTCCAACGCCCGGCAGATATCCTCTGCGTTCTTAACCAAGTCTTCTAGTTCATCGTAAGAGGACTCAGGGGTGGTGAAATGATACATTTCGACTTTATCAAACTGGTGAACACGTTTGATCCCGCGCACATCACGACCGGCGGAGAATTTCTCTCTGCGGAAGCAGGGCGTGTGGGCCACATATTTCTTTGGCAGTTGCTCGGCTTCGAGAATCTCGTCTCGATGCAGATTGGTCAAGGGGATCTCCGCAGTCCCGACCAGCCATAGATCATCCTCCACATCATGGTAGATATTCTCCTTGAACTTCGGGAGTTGGCCCGCTCCCCACATACACGCCTCGCGCACGATGGCCGGGGTGTATACCTCGATATAACCATGCTTCTCCACGTGGAAATCCAGCATCCAATCGATCAGCGCGCGCTCGAGACGTGCCCCCAAGCCAAAGAGCACATAAAAACGGCTGCCGGAGAGCTTAACGCCGCGCTCGAAATCGATGATCCCTAAGTTTGGTCCCAAATCCCAATGCGGCAGTGGTTCAAACCCGAATTGCTCCGCAGTTTTCGGCTCGTCATCCTGCCTGACAACGATGTTTTCACTATCATCTTTCCCGACAGGGACACTCTCATGCGGTAAATTCGGCACCTGGTACATCGCCCGTTCGAGATCCGCCTCAACCGCCCGCAGTTCAGACTCGAGCGCCTTTATCCGATCGTTTACAGCGCCCATCTTTTTGATGAGTTCTTCGCGCGGGGCGTCGTCTTTCATCCGCCCGACCTCCTTGGATGTGACGTTGCGCTCGTGGCGCAGATCTTCGAGTTCCTGCAGGTTCTGGCGGCGCTTTTCATCCAGCGTGATGATCTCATCGATCGGCGCTTCCGCCTGTAAACTGCGGATTGCATCCTTCACATCCTTGGTATTTTCGCGGATTATGCGAATATCAATCACGATGTACCTCCGTTGAAATCAGCCAACTCATCCATCGAGCGCACACGGTGAGCCTGAGGAAGGTTTGTTATCAAGCGCTCAATTCTATACCCAAAGCAAATACTTGGTGTCATCAAGCTTCATCCTTTGGAATATACCATCGAGTGTGAACTTAAGGTGCTGACAACTGGCGCCCAAAACACATCCTCCGGGTTCTTTATGGAATCGGGGAGGGGTGATCCGTGGCGTGGATTCGAACACCATTCGTGCACGTTGCTTGAACACGCCATGAATTCACGCTAAGCTCTAAGGTGATGGGATTCCAGAAGGGGGATTATCGCTAAGGACATCATTTGGGGGTAAACGGTGCGGGGCTTCCAGAAAGTCCTGGAACAGGGATGATATCCAGAAGGTAAGTCGGTTAAATCCCTACTGGGGGTGGATATCCAGTTCAGATTTATGGATACTCAGGTGTTAGCACGCATCCTATATGACACTCATTTGGATAAAAAATGAATATCGGGAGATTATAAAATGTCAGATAAAGCCCTTCGTGTGTACACTGGCTCAACTTCAATAATCACAGGGGGTGCTTCTGGAATAGGCCGAGCTTTGGGTGAAGAAATCGCCAGGCGAGGGGGATACGTAGTATTAGCAGATCTTCAGATAAAGCTAGCTGAAGAAGTGGCACAAGAGATACACTCTAATGGAGGCAAAGCAGACGCGTACGAGTTGGATGTAACTGATTTCTCAGCGGTAGATAATCTCCTTCGAAAAATTGTTGAACAAACAGGGCGATTAGATTTCATGTTCAACAATGCAGGAATTAGTATATATGGCGATGCGAGTCTTCATAGAATTGAAGATTGGATTAGGATAATCAATGTGAATTTGCTGGGTGTAGTGAATGGCGTTCAGGTAGCTTATCAAATTATGTTAAGACAAAAGTTCGGGCACATTATAAATACAGCATCAATGGCTGGATTGGTAGTTGGATCAGGGTCTCCGTCATATACAACCACAAAGCATGCAATTATTGGGCTTTCCAAGACTTTGCGCGCAGAGGCGAAGTTATCAGGAGTGCGTGTAAGTGTATTATGCCCAAGTTTTGTTCGGACACCAATATTGGAAGGTGGTAAGTATGGAAAAATACTAATGAGTGTTACACCTGAAAAACAACGTGAAATATGGGAGAAGTTAAAAATCCAACCAATGAATGCGAACACATATGCTGTCAAGGCATTGAGTGCAATAGAAAAAAAACAAGGCTATTATCATAATTCCATTTTGGTGGAAAATAATTTGGTGGATTGATCGCCTGTCACCTTCGTTGGGTATATTATTAGCTGAGAAATCAAACCAGTATATGAATAAAGTCTTGAA
>Ga0315550_1001391_pt1 | contig 14921 bp, 10 predicted proteins | sample SalMarSW160190MG_2_FD_203100 | JGI IMG/M metagenome (GOLD analysis project Ga0315550, IMG submission 203100) | Salt marsh sediment microbial communities from the Plum Island Ecosystem LTER, Massachusetts, United States - Salt Marsh Sediment SW1601-90 ... | reverse complement strand
TATTCATTCAACCAACAGGCTTGATAACAGGAAAGAGCTGGCAAGGTTTATTGACGAAGCTATAGAGGGAACAAAGTATCTTGCCGAGGATGAATACAGGAGCCTGCCTGACCCGGATCTTTATTATAAGGGCAGAGGCCCCGATCTCAAAACCTTTGATGACAATTTCAAGTCGGTTGACCCACAGGAAAAGATCGATTCAGCCTTTGCGGTTGAAAAGGAAGTGCTTGGCAAAGATGAGCGTATAGTATCTGTTACAGCTTCGTATGATGATGGTATGATTGGATCAGTAATGGTAACGAGTAATGGTTTTGAGGGAGACACGGCAAATACTTATTACAGTGTAAGCGCTTCTGTTTCCGTTAAACAAGGAGATGCCCGGCCAAGTGATTACTGGCATGAGAGTGCACTTTTCTATGATAAACTGAAGAGCCAGGGAATAGGGGAAAAAGCCCTTGATAAGGCGCTGAAAAAGCTTGGACAGGCTAAGATTGAGTCTGCAAATATGTCAATGATAATCGAGAACAGGCTTGCCAGTCAGAGCCTGGGCCCACTGATTCAGGCACTTAACGGTTCCGCCATACAACAGAAAAATTCATTCCTTATAGATATGCTTGATAAGAAGGTGGGCTCGGATAAATTTACACTTATCGATGATCCCTTTATAGTTTCCGGAAGAGGCTCAAGGCATTTTGATAATGAAGGACTGGCCTTGAAAAAACGGACGATTTTTGAGAAAGGGATTCTGAAATCCTATTATATCGATACTTATTACGGCAAAAAGCTTAGTATGGATCCGACCAGCGGAAGCACAACAAACCTGGTTTTTGAAACAGGCGACGAGAACCTTGAGGAGATGATCGCTTCCCTTGATAAAGGAATACTGGTGACAGGATTCAACGGTGGTAATTCAAATGGCTCCACGGGTGATTTTTCCTATGGTATTGAAGGTTTCCTCATTGAAAAGGGGACAATTATTAAACCTGTTTCCGAAATGAATATTACCGGCAATTTGCTGCAGCTATATAAAAACCTCGCAGAGGTAGGTAATGATGTATACGAAGATACAGCATGGAGAACGCCGTCATTGCTTTTTAATGATGTAAGCTTCAGCGGTAAATAATGCTCATTATCTCCAATTTTAACATATTAACAAGAATAAGGTTTGACTCACCCCGAGGACTTGGGGTTCGTCGAGCTCACCAAGATAAATCGGGGTTCGGTTGAGCTTTTGAATGTTTGAAAAGGTTAATGGTAAATTAAACAATCAAACTGTTCAAACGTATCAAATAAATTGTACCTATTGCAAAATTCCACGGATAGCAATTGCAAATGAACATATTTTATACTTTTGCATCCAAATTGTCCTGGAAGATAATATTTAGAAAAATACTCCAAACCTCTGCCTATGTTAACAAGGATAATAGAATTCAGTATAAGGAACAAACTGGTTATAGCATTGCTTACGGCGGGACTTATTGCCTGGGGCATTTTTTCCTTAAGGAATATTACCATTGATGCTGTTCCTGATATAACCAATAACCAGGTACAGATAGTAACAGTAAGTCCAAACCTGGCAGCACAGGAGGTAGAACAATTCATAACATATCCTATAGAGATGACTATGGCAAATGTTCCCAGGGTGGTTGAGTTAAGGTCGGTATCAAGGTACGGATTATCTGTTGTAACAGTTGTTTTTGAGGAGAAGGTGCCAATACTCGATGCAAGGCAACTCGTAGGACAGCAGCTTGCCCTGGCTAAGTCAGATATTCCGGAAATGTACGGTGAGCCGGAGCTGATGCCTATTACCACGGGTCTTGGGGAGATATACCAGTATACCCTTGAAGTGGAAGAGGGATATGAAGAAATGTATTCTGCAATGGATCTCAGGACTATACATGACTGGATTGTAAAAAGGCAGTTAAACGGTATTCCCGGGATTGTTGAGATAAGCAGTTTTGGAGGATTTGTAAAACAATACGAAGTAGCGGTTGATCCTAACCTGCTGAGGGCCTTTAACCTCTCATTGCTGGATGTTAACCAGGCCCTGGAGTCAAATAATCAAAATACAGGTGGCGGTTATATTGACAAAGGGCCATATGTTTATTATATCAGGGCTGACGGATTACTTAAAGACATAAGGGATATTGAGAACGTTGTGGTAGATACGAGAGGAGGCAACCCCGTTCTTATTAAAGACATAGGCTCTGTAGGAATAAGCTGGGCACCACGCTTTGGTGCCATGACAAAAGATGGCAAGGGGGAAGCAGTGGGAGGTATTACCCTGATGTTGAAAGGAGGCAATGCTTCATCTATTATTAAGGAAATTAAGGAAAGGATTGAACAGGTTAATAATAACCTGCCTGAAGGGGTATCAATAGAGCCATATCTTGACAGGTCAGTGCTGGTCAAAAAAGTAATTCATACTGTTTCCAAAAACCTTGTTGAAGGAGGTCTGATAGTGATTTTTATCCTTTTACTGATGCTTGGCGACTGGAGGGCCGGTCTTATTGTAGCTTCCGTTATTCCCCTTGCCATGCTTTTTGCCTTTTCCATGATGAATGCTTTTGGTGTAACCGCCACTGTCATGTCACTGGGTGCTATTGACTTTGGTCTGATAGTGGATGCCACAGTTATTATTGTGGAAGGGATAATTCATCAGATGGAAAAACAGAAAGCAATACAGGGGAAAAAGCATCTTGACGAACTGGTACTGGGAGCAAGCCTGAAAATTAAAAATTCAGCAGCTTTTGGCGCCCTGATCATACTGATAGTGTACTTTCCGTTGCTTACCCTGGTCGGGATAGAAGGAAAAATGTTCAAACCGATGGCCACAACGGTAAGTTTTGCCATTATTGGTTCATTGATATTATCTTTTACCTACATCCCCATGGTATCGTCACTGTTCCTGAGGAAAAGAACAAGCGACAGAACTACAATTGCCGACAGGGTAATGGGTCTTTTACACAGAACTTACAGGCCTGTTTTCAGGTTTTCCCTGAGGCAAAAACCATTGATAATACTCATAGCTCTGGGCTTACTGGTATCAGCATTCATTTTTTATAACAGGCTTGGAGCTGAATTTTTGCCCGATCTGGATGAAGGTGACCTGGCAATGCAGATGACAAATCCACCGGGTTGTTCTCTTGAGGAAAGCATAAAATCAAGCACAAGGGCAGAAAAAATATTACTGGACAGTTTCCCGGAGGTGAAAAATGTGATTTCAAAAATAGGAACAGCGGAAGTGCCAACAGACCCAATGGCCATTGAAGATGCTGATATAATGATCACTTTAAAAAACAAAAAGGAATGGACATCGGCTAATACACGTACAGAGCTTATTGAAAAAATGAAGGCCAGCCTGTCCGTAATACCCGGAGTAGCTTTTGAATTTACTCAGCCGATACAATTGCGATTTAATGAATTACTGACAGGTGCAAAGTCTGACGTTGTTGTGAAAATTTACGGTGAAGACCTTGAGGTATTGTTTGACAGGGCTAATGATGCATCAAGATATATAGAAACCATTGAAGGAGCGGAAGATGTGCGGGTTGAAAGAATTGAGGGATTGCCACAGATAGTTATTGAATATGACAGGTATAAGGTGGCCAGCTACGGGCTTAATATTGCAGACCTTAACAGCATGGTAAGAACTGCCATGGCAGGAGAGCAGGCAGGATATATTTTTGAAGGTGAGAGAAAATTCGACCTTGTTGTGAGACTTGGTAAAGATTACAGGGACTATATAGCAGATTTTGATCAGCTATATATAAGAACGCCATCAGGCAAACAGGTACCCTTAAAGGAGGTGGCAGAAATACAATATGTGGATAATCCGGTGCAGATATCACGTGACAATACCCACCGCAGGATCACTATAGGTATGAACGTCAGGAACAGGGATGTCCAGTCTGTAGTGGATGACGTACAGGAAATACTGACTGAAAACACCAGCCTTCCCCCTGGATATTACTATACATACGGTGGAAAGTTTGAAAACCTGCAATCAGCTTTCAAAAGACTGAAACTTATAGTACCGGTTGCATTATTACTGATATTTATACTGCTGTACTTTGCCTTTAAATCCCTTAAGCAGGCTGCACTTATATTCAGTATAATCCCCCTCTCCATAATTGGGGGCGTGTTTGCCCTATGGATCAGGGGATTGCCATTCAGCATTTCAGCAGGAGTGGGATTTATAGCACTTTTTGGTGTGGCCGTTCTGGATGGTATAGTCCTTATTAATCATTTAAATGAACTTAAAGAAAAAGGAATGACTAATTTGCACAGGCGCATAATTACTGCAACAAGAAACAGGCTGCGTCCGGTGGCAATTACTTCAGCCGTTGCAGCCCTGGGATTCCTGCCAATGGCTGTAAGTACAACGGCGGGTGCTGAAGTACAAAGACCGCTGGCCACGGTTGTGATAGGAGGTATCATTACTTCCACTTTCCTTACAATGGTATTGCTGCCGCTTGTTTATTATTACAGTGAAAAATGGTTCAGTAAACCAGTAAAAATAAATAAGTCAGCGTTAATAATATTACTGTTGCTGATTATCCAGCCTCTCTTGGCACAGGATGTTAAGAAAAGGATGGTTACTCTTGAGGAAGCGGAAGAAATAATGTTGCAGAATAATCCTTCGCTCAGGCAGAGAGAACTCAGCCTGCAACAGGCACAAAAACTGTCCGGGGTAAAAATTGACCTTGGAACAACAGATGTTTCCTATGAATATGGACAGATAAATTCTGATATTAAAGACTACCGCTTATCTGTGGGCCAAAACCTTGCAAACCTGCCGGAGAGTATGTCAAAGGCTAAAATGTATGGCAAAGAAGCAGAAAAAGAACAGTTAAACATAAGCCTCTACAGGGAATACCTGAAAAAAGAATTGCGACAGGCATTTGTTCAGTACAGGTATCTTGAGAATCTGGCTGACACAATAATGCAAACGGTAAGTAACTATAATAAACTGATCGGGGTAGCTGCTGAGAAGCGACGGCTGGGTGAAACAAGCTCACTGGAAATGCTGGCACTGCAAACAGAAGCCGGCAATATGATAATAAGATATAAGGATGTCAATTACAGGATGGAGTCAGTATTAAATAACCTGCAGACCCTTACTTATTCAGATGAAAGACTCATTCCTGTTAAGAAGCAGCTTGAACCTGTATTAATCATTGAAGAAAATAACGGAACAGATACTCTGCATCGCTCATTATGGGAAAAATCACTTGAGCAGAGCAGGGCACAGATAGGTGTGGAAAAATCAGTCCTTATGCCCGATTTCTATTTTGGATATTTTAATCAGAAAATAGATGGACTGACTGGTTACCAGGGAGTGGAAGCAGGGGTGTCCCTGCCTCTCTGGTTCATGCCGCAGCAGAAAAAGATTGCAAGCAGTAAAATAGAGTATAAAAAGAATGAATTTAATGTTGCTGAACAGGAAGCACAACGGCAAAAACAAATACGGAATGTTACCGGGGAAATGGAAATGATAAACGAAAAACTGGCTTTCTACAGGGACAACCTTGTTCCTGTGGCCGATAGCATTGAAATTGCAGTAATCGAACTCTATAATTCAGGAGACATAAACTACATAGAACTTACCAGAAACCTGGGAAATGCAACTTCAATAAGAGAAGAATACCTTGGTCTTATAAAAACCTATAATATAAACGCTTTTGAACTTGAATACCTGAAAAAATAAGTGATATGAAATACATTTATATTTTGATGATCATCTCCCTGGTTACTGTTATATCATCCTGTAACAGAGAGGAACAAAGTGAGCCGGTTGGTGAAACACCTTCTGTTATAACCCTTGATGATAAACAAATGGAAAGTGCTGGCATAGAAACCGGTTACATGAGGGAGACAACACTCACAAGTAAAATATCATGTAACGGGAATATTGAAACACCTCCTTCAAACAGGGCAAAAATTTCTTCCCTGATGAGTGGATATGTTAAAGAAATATTTGTATTTGATGGCAAATATGTTACAAAAGGAGAAAATATTGCACTACTCGAAAACCCTGAATTCCTTATGATGCAAAAGGAATACCTGACTGAAAAGAGCAGGCTTGATTACCTCGAGCAGAATTACCAGAGACAGACAGAACTAAATGAGAAGAATATTAATGCACTTAAGGAATACCAGAGGGTTAAGAGTGAATGGGAACAATCACAGGTAAGTCTTGCATCACTTGAGGAAAACCTTAAAATACTCGGATGCAATACAGATGAATTAAGCATTGGTAATCTTGTTTCTGTCTTTTCAGTAAAAGCTCCTATAAACGGATATATAGAAGGCATTAATATTGCTATAGGCCAGTTTGTTCAGCCTGCGGAAGTAATAACAGAGTTAGTGAACCGTAAAGAATTCCTGATCGTACTGAGGGTTTTTGAAAAGGATATTGCCAGGATCATGCAGGGACAGGTAGTAAGCTTTTTATGTCCTGATCCGCGAAGCATGGTTAAGGAACATTTTGGAAAAGTAATATACTCAGGGCAAAAGATCGACCAGATAAGCCGTACCTTTATGGTGTATGCAAAACCGGATGAAGATTATGAGAACCTCAGACATGGAATGATGATAAGGGCTGATATTCATGTTGAGGATAAAGATGTTATGACATTGCCGGTTGAATCAGTTGTTTATTCTGACCAGGGGGAAATAGTTTTTATAAAAGACGGCAATAGTTACAGACCTGTAAAAATAGAAACGGGAATCACAGATAATGAGAGAGTTGAAATAATTAATCACCAGGATCTGGAAGGCAGGGAAATTGTACTCAAAGGGGGGGTGTACCTGCTTTCTGCCATTAAAGGGGCAGGGGAATAAAGTTATGAGTTATTATGAACTAGAACTGATTACCGGGTGTTTATAAAAGAAAAATGAATAAAACAGCGATAGTATTTGGTGCTACAGGACTTGTTGGTTCTGAACTATTATATCATCTTATAAAGGATATAAGATACAGGGCGGTAAAGGTATTTACCCGTCGTGAACTGCATATTGAGCATATAAAGGTGATTGAAAAGATTGTTGAGGTTGAAAAGGTTGAGGATTACAATGACTTTATTAAGGGCGACGACCTGTTCATTTGCATTGGCACTACAAGGCGCAAAGCAGGTTCAATAGAGAGAATGGAAGCAATTGATCGTTACCTGCCCGTTAAAATAGCAAAGGCAGCCCTGCAGAATGGTGTGAAAAATATAGCCGTGGTGTCAAGCATAGGAGCAGACCCGGAATCTCGTAATTACTACTACAGGATAAAAGGCCAGATGGAGAATGATATTCAATCCCTTGACTTCAGCAGGAAGATCATTTTGCGGCCCTCAATATTGCTGGGTAAGAGACATCAAATCAGGTTGTTAGAGTCAGTCGGGAAAGCGCTGGTCAGAGGCTTAGGATTTCTTCTAAGTGGTAAAAAGCGTAAGTACAGGGGCATAAGGGCAAGTGATGTGGCATTGGCCATGGTAAGGGAAATAAACAATGTAAACAGCAAGGTTATATACGAATCGGATGAGATAGAAAACATAACAAATACAATGTAGAGACGCAAGATATTGCGCCTCTACATTAAATTTATTGACTATGAATAGATTGGTGTTTCTTTTTATGATGGTGCTGATGGCAGGTCCGGCAGGAGATGATTTGAAAGGACAGGATCAAGCAGCTATTAATACAGACACACTCGTTGTTGTTTGGACCAGCGGTGATATTGAAGTGGCTGAGAAGATGGTCTATATGTATGTGTATAATGCCAAACGCGCCGGATGGTTTGACGAGGTGATATTTATTGTCTGGGGTCCTTCTGCAAAGCTGCTCACTGAAAATACAGACCTGCAGGCAGAAATCAGGAAAATGAAAGATGCAGGAATTATCCTTGAAGCATGCATAGCCTGTGCGCGAATGTATAATGTTGAAGAAGATCTTAGAAAGCTTGGTATTGATGTAAAGGGAATGGGTGCACCTTTGTCGGATTACCTGAAAAAAGGGTATAAGGTGATGTCCTTCTGATTGAAGAATACTGAATAACGAATTATGATTTAAGAAGTAAAATTCGATCTTCAGAATTTTTCATTCAAAGAGATTCCTGATCAGGTCAGGAATGACATGTTCCAATAATGCATTATTCCATTATTACTTTATACCATTTATTGAAACATTTCATATATTTGTTTTTCACTAATTAATTTAGAAAATGACAGGTTTAATTATTGTAATAGCCATAGTAGTTATTCTGGCTCTTATTGTCATATCAGCTTATAACAGGTTGGTGAGGCTAAGGAATAACAGGGAAAATGCTTTTGCTGACATAGATGTTCAGCTCAGGCAGCGTCATGACCTGATACCACAACTGATTGATGCGGTTAAAGGTTATATGAAGCATGAAAGAGAATTGCTTACTGAAGTTACAAATGCGCGGGCGAATGCCATGAAGGCAGGAAGCATAAATGAAAAGATTGAAGCTGAATCGCGTTTGTCAGCTGCCCTTGGCGGGATACAGGTTGCTGTAGAGGCATACCCGGATCTTAAGGCAAACCAGAACTTTATGCAGTTGCAGGAAGAGATATCTGATGTTGAAAATAAGCTTGCTGCTGTACGCCGGTTCTTTAATTCGGCCACCAAAGAGCTGAACGTAGCAGTGCAGGTATTCCCGTCCAATATAATAGCAGGTATGTTTGGTTTCCGCAAAGAACCCATGTTTGACCTGGGTGAACGTCGCGAGGAAATGGAAGAACCACCTAAAGCGAGCTTTGAATAGTATATACCATGAAATACGTAGGTTTACAGTCGCAGATATGGAAGAATAATATCCGGTCGGTATTACTTCTTATCCTTTTTCCCCTTGTAATATTTGCGCTTGTAATGGTCTTCTGGCTGATATACAGTGTATACCAGTCTGAAGCAGAGATAGATCCGGTAAGTGGATTTCTCAGGACCATACCATGGGTAGCTGCGGGTGTTATGCTGTGGTTTACCATTGCCTGGTCCTCACACAGCTCAATGATAAACAGGGCTACCGGTTCGCGCCCCCTTCAGAGAAAAGAAAACAAAAGGGTATATAATATAGTGGAGAACCTCTCCATAGCAGCAGGCATGAAGAGAATGCCTGCTATTAATGTTATTGAGGATGACAGTCTTAATGCTTTTGCCAGCGGCATCAATGAGAAGACATACACCATATCATTATCGCGGGGTATAATAGATAAACTGGATGATGATGAACTTGAATCGGTAATAGCCCATGAATTAACACATATACGCAACCGGGATGTGCGTCTGTTGATTATATCCGTGATCTTTGTAGGTATTTTTGCATTTGCCACACAGGCTTTATTACGCGGAACAATGTATGGCGGTGTGGGAAGAAGGAGGGATAGCAAGGGCGGGGCTGCAATAATATTGATAATAATACTGGCAGCTATCGGCTGGTTACTGACAACATTATTCAGGTTTGCCCTTTCCAGAAAAAGGGAATACCTGGCTGATGCCGGGTCAGCTGAACTGACACATAAACCCTATGCCCTGGCCTCAGCCCTGAGGAAGGTGTCAGGTGACCCGAGGATTGAAGCCGTAACACGAAAGGATGTGGCCCAGATGTTTATCGAAAACCCGGGTGTCAAAAAGAAAGGTGCTTCGTTCTCAACCCTTTTTGCAACACATCCGCCCATACAGGACCGGATAAGGGTGCTGGAGCAGATGATGTAAAACGGTGTTCAGCGTTCAGCGTTCAGTGTCCCGGGTTTGCCTTCGGCGAGCTCGGCTTCGCCTCGGTTCAAGTTTCAGGTTTCATGTTTCATGTTTCATGTTTCATGTTTCAGGTTTGACCTTTCATGAATATGATTGTCATTAAGTTTACTTTTCTTGTTTTAGTTTTAATAACATTATTTCCATAAAAGTAGTTAGTCCATATTTTTGTCTTGTAGAGTGCAACGAAGATTGGCTCTGCTTGGGAGCGACCAATCGAGGGTTAACTCTATCGGTCGAAAATGAAAGGGGCAAGAGTTTAACTCTTCTTCCTTTTTTCGGTTGAAAGATATGAACATTTTTGATTGTCATGCCTACAAAAACCCCTTTCTTTTATTTTGTAATTTCCTTGACGGTTTTCACCAGTCGTTCTTTTAAAGGTATACCCTCTATCCGTTTAGCAAATTGTTTCGGAGTAATCCATCCTAATTTTGATGATGGCCATACCTCATTATGTTGATACTGTATATGCTTGAGAACCCTATTTAATTGTGTAACGCTCCGGATAGTATAGTCCACAAGGTATTCATTCTTCGCTATACCATTAACCCTCTCTGCTAAACCATTTTCCAAACAATTTTTTGCATGGCTCGGTCTTATCTCAGCATTTTGTAACATCGCCTGAAATGAATCACTCCGGTATTGTCCCCCTCCATCTGTGTGAAGGATTAACGTGCGCCGTGAGCGCACAGAGCGAAGGGCGCACACCCTTTCAACTGTGCGTGCAACTGTTGCAATGATGATAGATTTTCAATTATTAATCAAACTATTAACTATTAATTGAGATGGCCTATCGGTATCGGTTATCAGGAGCAGGTACCAAACCACCCTGCGGTGCTTCCCGACAATGCGGGAGGTATTGAGCGGACAGGGAGTAAGGGAGGACGAGATCCTTTCAGGTGGGCACACAGGAGCTGAACGCAAGTGAACCGCTGATAAAGTGTCGAAAATTTAACTTAGGCAATGACTATAACTGCGCATATTAGTGGCAAAGGAATCGTACGGAGGATACCTGAACAGCTATCTGTACAGACATTCGTCACAAAGGCGGCAGGAACTGTGTGCAGGCGTTGCAATGGAACACGGGAAGCAACCTTGTAATGATAATCGAAAAGACACAAGCGGAGAGCCCGCAAGGTCGAAATTAGAGAAGTACAGGGTTGTGGCGGATGAAGCTGTAGTAGTGATGAAGTTCTTGTAATGAGGATGGAGCGAAGGGCTTCACATAACAGGTTTAAGGATGTATTACAACTGCAAAACAGGATGATTTTCGAACTAAAGCCAAAATCTCTGGGGATAACCAAGGAACAAGTATGGACAGCGTGGAAGCGGATCAGACGGGGAGGTAAAGGCGTTGGGGTGGACAACGTCACAATCGAAATGGTTGAGAAGAATCCACGAAAGTACTTGTATCCGGTATGGAATCGACTCGCAAGTGGGAGTTATTTTCCACCTGCTGTTCGACAAGTATCCATACCAAAACCCAATGGCAAAGAACGGTTACTTGGGATACCTACGATGTGTGACAGGGTAGCCCAGGAAGTGATCAGGGCGGAACTGGAACAAGAACTGGAACCGCACTTTCACCCAAGTTCATACGGATATCGCCCCGGCAAGAGTGCGCATCAGGCATTGGATGCCTGTGCAAAGAACTGCTGGGAGCGCTGGTATGTGGTGGACTTGGACATCAAAGGGTTCTTTGATAACATTGACCATGCGAAAATGATGGAGATACTGCGGAAGTACACATCAAAGAAGCACATTTTACTTTACTGTAAAAGATGGTTAAAAGCTCCGGTGTTGAAAATAAATGGAGAGACAGACACGGAACGCAAGAAGGGGACGCCACAGGGTGGAGTAATCAGCCCGCTACTGGCCAATCTTTACCTGCATGAAGTGTTTGACAGTTGGATGGAGCAACGACATTCAATCATGGTATTTGAGAGATATGCTGATGATAGTGTGCCAAGATCGCAAACAGCAGCCATTCTGTTTAGCGGAGCTGCACAAAAGATGAGGGACGGCCCCTCGGAGCCGGTGTACAGGCACAGGCTTCAAACCACCTTGTGCCGCATCAATTAAGAGTTGATGTAGTGAGCGACAAGGAAAAGGTCTCGAAGAAACGGGATCAGGTAAGTATTAAGGAGACGAACGAAAGTGAACCACTGATGAAGTGTCGAAAGCGTAGGAATGATGTCAAAACCAGGGGGGTGTCGTTAACCTGGGACAAGCATGAGAGGAACTTGTTTACTGCTCATGCGGCATCCGGCATAAAGGTGGCGTGAACTTAATACAGGCTTTTGTGCGGAACTTGGGAACCTGTCGTCCTGATGTTAAGGGAGACACTCAAGTGGGAGAACCATAAGAGTAAGAGTACCGATGCAGGACACAGGGGCGGAACAACCCGTAGTAGTGAAGAGACTTCTGTAAAGGGAGCGGAGCGAAGGGGTTGTATTGTCTTGTTTCACGAATAAGTCAACTAAAGGAATTTAGGAGGAACTTAATGAGTAAAACGAAACCGTTTAGTATTTCAAAAGGAGTTGTGTGGGAAGCATACAAGAGAGTGAAGGCGAACAAAGGCTCTGCTGGAGTTGACGAAGTATCCATTGAAGAATTTGACAAAGATTTGAAAAATAATCTGTACAAATTATGGAACAGGATGTCGTCAGGGAGTTACTTTCCTCCCCCGGTAAAGCTGGTAGAAATAGGAAAAAGAGATGGAGGTGTTCGTCCTCTAGGAGTTCCCACAGTGGGAGACAGGGTAGCTCAAATGGCAGTAAAGATCATGCTCGAACCATCAATTGAGCCTTATTTTCATCCAGATTCCTATGGATATCGTCCTGGGAAATCGGCACTGGATGCCGTAGGAAAAGCGAGGGAAAGATGTTGGCGGTATGACTGGGTGCTGGATGTGGATATCAAAGGCTTTTTTGAGAATCTCAGGCATGATTTACTTATGCGGGCATTGCAGAGGCACACGGATAACAAGTGGGTGTTACTGTACATTGGTCGCTGGTTAAAAGCGCCAATGCAAAACAGTGATGGTACACTGGTTAGCCGTGATAAAGGGACGCCACAAGGATCAGTAGTTAGTCCACTCTTAGCGAATCTCTATCTACACTATTGCATGGACGAGTGGCTGAGGATAAAATATCCACAGAATCCATTCGAAAGATATGCTGATGATTGTGTAGCGCACTGCAAAACAGAGGAGGAAGCACAGGAACTGAAAGACGCATTAGGAGAAAGACTTTCTGAATGTGGTCTTGAACTGCATCCGGGAAAGACGAAGATTGTCTATTGCAAGGATGATGACAGAAGAGAAAATTACCCTGTCACGAAATTTGACTTTTTGGGTTACACTTTTCGTTGCCGGAGGTCAAAGAATCGTTGGGGTAAATATTTTGTCAACTTCCTGCCAGCAGTAAGTGATCGAGCCAAGAAAGAGATGCGTCAGGAGTTGCGTAGTTGGCGGATACATCTGCGGAGTGATAAATCACTGTCAGATATATCCCGTATGATTAATCCGATGCTCAGAGGTTGGATTAACTACTATGGCAAATTCTACAAATCTGAATTGTACTGTGTTTTTCAGCATCTGAACCGTATATTGGTAAGATGGGCTACGAGGAAATACAAAAGGCTGAAGGGCCATTCCAGAAAAGCAGAATATTGGCTGGGTAAGATTGCAAGAAGGGAGCCATCGCTTTTCTATCATTGGAAATGGGGCCTGAAACCTGCGGCTGGACAATAGGAGCCGGATGAGCTGAGAGGTTCACGTCCGGTTCTGTGAGCAGCTCGGGGGGGAGTTCCCCGGGCTGACTCGACTTGTGATACATACCCGCAGTATCGAGCAATCGGAGTTTATTTTGGACAAGTTGCGTATCCGGTTGAAGCAATACGGTCTATCGATCAATGAAGAAAAGACGCGGATCGTATATTGCTATCGAACGGCACGCTTCTACAAAGCCCCTAAAGAAATCCCGGTGAGCTTTGACTTCCTTGGATTTACTTTCAAACCGCGCTTATGCAAGCGTGGTGATGGAGAGTTATTTTGGGGATTTAGGCCGGCAGTCAGTTCCAAGAATCTGAGGCGCATGAATACAGAGCTGAAGCGTATGCATAGATTTGTTCTTCTGAGCATACAGGAATTAGCTGTCATCTTGGCTCCGAAACTACGTGGATGGATCAGGTACTATGGGCACACCCGTAAATCCGGTCTAACCTGGCTTTTTGAAAGGTTAAACGTTAGGTTAGCAAAATGGGTGAAGAACAAGTACAAGATACGCAGTATACATAAATGTTTTGCATGGATTAGACGTATTAGTAAGTCTTATCCTACAATGTTTGTCCATTGGGAATATGGCTGGTTACCTTAAATTTGTTATGAAGAGCCGTATGACGGGAGACTGTCACGTACGGTTCTGTGAGAGACTGGGGGTGAAACTCCCCCGGTCTACTTGACTTCCAATGGTATCTATATGTTTTGGTATAATTCATTACTTGGCGCAAACATTTCTCTGCGTTCTCTCCATTCATATTCTTATTACCATAAATCCCTTTTATCTCCAAACTATAAATATCTGTAAAGCTAAATATGTAATACAAGCTGCTGTGATTCCTATAATAAGTAATGTCACCAGCAATAACCTGGTTGGTCCCATTTACCTCTTTACCCTCTATCAGGTTATCAAACTTATAGTGATGCCCCCGTGAATCTGTCGTTTTTATAAACGACCGGTAAGGGTTTAGGGAATGTCCTCGGCGACTCATCTCTTTTTCAAAACGATTTATCCCTAGCACTGATGTAAGCCCTTCCTTATGGTAAATAGCTCTTAACCCTGCTCTCGATTTGCTCCTCCTGTTTTTTATCACTAATGCTTCGGCCTTGCTATAAAGGTCACTACAACGTTGATTCTTATTTATCCGCTTATGATATGCTTGTCTGCTTATCCCTATCAGATCACAGAGTTCTACTATCTTATAGCCATTTTCTATCATTCGTTGCATTGCCAGGGTCTCTACTTTTTTTGTAACTAATCAGTAAGGCCAAAATTAGCGATAAGATTCAAAGCATTCAATACATTCTGCTTGTTTTTAATTGCAGTATCAGTGATGCTTCTGAGAACAAGGAAGTTCTCAACACCTTTCCATGATTT
>Ga0315550_1001390_pt1 | contig 14927 bp, 13 predicted proteins | sample SalMarSW160190MG_2_FD_203100 | JGI IMG/M metagenome (GOLD analysis project Ga0315550, IMG submission 203100) | Salt marsh sediment microbial communities from the Plum Island Ecosystem LTER, Massachusetts, United States - Salt Marsh Sediment SW1601-90 ... | reverse complement strand
ACCCGCGTTGAGCTCTTCGATGGTGCCCTCCACGTCGAAGCTCACGTCGCGCGACGACGCGGTACGACGCGCCGCGGGGAACGATGCGGACACCGCGGCGTGGTCCGCCTCGAGCACGAGCCGGTACGCCAGGGCGGCGCCGGCCGCGGGCGCCTCACCGCCGTCCACGAGTCGCGAGAGCGCGCCGTGATCGAGAATGGCGACGCGATCGGCGAGCCGCTCGAGCTCGTCGAGGTTGTGCGAGGCGATGACGATCGCGCGGTCGGGACGCCGGAGCGTCGCGACGATGTCGCGGAAGCGTTGAGTCCAGAGGGGGTCGAGCCCATGCGTGGGCTCGTCCAGGATCACGACCGGGGAGTCACCGAGCAGGGCCTGTGCGAGCCCGACGCGCTGGCGGTTGCCCTTCGAGAGCTGCTTGATCCGCTTGGCGCGATGCTCGCCGAGGCCGAGGCGGTCGATCGCGTCGCGCACCGCGGCGGGCCGCGCATGGCCCGGAATGCCGGTGAGGAGGGCGTATCGGTCAATCGCGCCCCGGACGGACCACCACCCCGGGATATCGACGAGCTCGGAGAGATAGCAGACCCCGTGACGCTCGACGAACGCGCGGGGAACGTCGCCCGCGATGCGCACGCTCCCGCCGTCCGGGCGCAGAAAGCCGAGGAGTAAGGCAAGGAGGGTGGTCTTGCCGGCACCGTTCGGGCCGGCGATCCCGAAGACCTCACCGGCGGCGACGGTGAGCGAGAGGTCGCGCACGGCATGGACCGTGCGTCCGCGCAGCACCGAGCGATACGTCTTGCTGACGTGCGAGACGTCGATCAACGCACGATACGCAACAGCCCCGCTGCCGCGCTGCCGAGCACGAACGCCTCGGCGTCGGTCGGTGAGATCATGAGCCCGGTCTCGGCGGCGCCGCGACGGGCCATGTGGGCCATGTAGCTCTGCAGCGACCGCTCGGCCCACACGGGATCGTCTTCCTTCATCTGCAGCACGATCTCCTCCCACGTCCCGGAGTAGCTCATGCCGTTCCGCGTCGTGACGCGATGCGGCGCCGTCGATCGGTGCCGCATCCCCTCGAGCTCGATCAGCAGCGTCCCGAACAGCTCGAGCTGGAGCGGATCGCGAACCGTGCCGTCGGCCTGCAGGGCCTCGATGTCGCCGAGCAGCTGATCGATCGCGTCGGTGTCGGCGGCGAACTCGGCCAGGCGGTCGGACCAGACCTTCAGCTCGGGATCATCCTGCTGCAGACGGTAGATGGACTTCTTCAGCTCGAGGAGACGCCAGATGGCGAGCTCGTCGACGTGATCTTCGGGATGGGTCCGGTCGAAGTGGTAGAGGGCCGCTTCGAACTCGCCACGATCGTAGAAGAGATTGCCGAGGTAGATCCGCGCCTCCACGTGCCGCGCATCGAGCTCGAGCGCGCGCCGCAGCCACCGCACGGCTGCCTCCTCGTCTCCGAGCCGATGCTCCGCATACCCGAGACAGGCAGCGGCCTCGGAGGACTCGGGATGCGCCTCGACGGTGATCAGAAAGAAGCGCCGCGCGGCGGCGGTCGCCCCCTCCCGAAAGAGCGCGCGGCCGGCCTGCAGCACGAGGTCGTGGTCGTCACGAAAGCCGAGCACGAGCACCTGCTCGAACGCCCGCAGCGCCTCGGCATGCTGGCCGAAGCGCAGCAGCACCTCACCGAGGCCGACGAGCGCGTCCTCGTGCTCCGGATCGAGACCGAGCGCCTCCTCGAAGCTCCGGCGCGCCCACGCGAACTCCTCGAGCGCGAGATAGGCGTACGCCATGCCGACGTGCAGTTCCGCCGAGAAGGGGTACACCTCGAGCCCCTCACGCAGCACCTGCATCGCGTCGTCGTACCGGCCTTCATTGTAGAGCTGATGCGCCCGTTCAGCGAAATCTTCCGACCCGAGGAAGGGGTCCGACATCTGCCGGGCCTCCGGTGGAGGGTTTCGTTACAATAAAACGCGCCGGAACATCACACAAGCATGTTCCGGCGCGCCCGACGCGCAGACTGCGCCGTGCTGCGCGTCCCGCAAACCTACTGGCCCGTCGGCGCCCGCGAGAGCTCCTCCGCGTGAATCTTCCAGAGCCCGTCGCTCGCGTCCTTGACCCAGACGAGCGTGCCCTGGCCCGAATACACGTCGCGGCGCGTGTCGTTGTGCACGACGTCGGCCGAGTAGCGGAACGTCGTGGTGGCGACGGAGGGATCGATCAGGCTCGTCTCGGGATCCTGGACCACGAAATTGTAACTCATGACCTGCCCGAAGAATCCCGTCAGCGCCTTCGCCTGCTCGTCCCAGCCGCGTGTCCGTGACCCGTCCGGCCACGCGACGGTGAGGCCGGGCGCATGTTCGTAGAGCATTGACACCGAATCCTGATCGCGATTCGACCACGCGCGGGCCCACATCGTGAACCGATCCTTCAACATCTGCTCCTGGGATGCGCGCTCCGTCGGTGTCAACTGATGCGGGCCACACCCGACGAGGAAGACGCCGGCGGCCGCTAGAAGCAACAGCGTACGAGACATACGTACCTTCCCTTCGTCATGGCTCGCGTGACGGCTATAAAGTACGCCATGCGCGACTTGCGTCAATGCGCTTCGGCCCCTAGCGTTGCAGCCTGCCATGGCCGAATCGCGAGAAGCGCCGGGACTTCCGCACCGTTCGTCGCCACCGACGCTCACCGCGTATCAGCGGCGCCTATTCATCTTCCTGGGCGTCGCCACGTTCTTCGAAGGCTATGACTTCCTGGCGCTGAGCCAGGTACTCCCCAACCTGCGCGCGGACTTTGGCCTCTCGGATGCGGCGGGCGGACGTCTCGTCGCGGCGATCAGCCTCGGCACCATCCTCTCGTATGCGGTCGTGCGTCTCGCCGATCGCGTGGGCCGCCGGCCCACCATGATGGTGACCATTGTGGGCTACGCGGGCTTCACCTTTCTCAGCGGTCTCGCGCGCGGCCCGTACGATTTCGCCGTCTACCAACTCCTCGCCCGCGTCTTCCTCATCGCCGAGTGGGCGCTGAGCATGGTGTATGCGGCCGAGGAGTTCCCCGCGGCGCGACGCGGCACGGCCATGGGGATTCTCCAGGCGGTCACGGCGTTGGGATCCATCGTCTGCGCGGCCGTCGTGCCCTACCTGCTCCGCACGCCGTTTGGGTGGCGCGCCGTCTATCTGGTCGGCGTGCTCCCGCTCCTGGTAATCGCCTACGCGCGGCGGGGCTTGCACGAGACCGAGCGGTTCAACGCCTACCGCGTCACGGCGCCCGCGCCCCGCGCACTCACCGCCATTTTCCGCTCGCCCTACCGCCGGCGCGTGCTGCAGCTCGCGGCCATCTGGGGCCTCACCTATCTCTGCACCCAGAACGCGGTGGTGTTCTGGAAGGAGTTCGTGGTCGCCGAGCGCGGCTTCACCGATCTCGACGTGGGTCGCGCGCTGCCGATCGCTTCGCTGGTGAGTCTGCCGCTGATCTTCGCCTTCGCACGGCTGATCGACCGTTGGGGCCGGCGCCGCTCGGCGGCGATTGTCTACGTCCTCCTCGCGGGCTCCGTGCTGGGTGCGTATGGGTTCCACAGCCGGGTCGGCCTCACGGCCTCGCTCGCGGTGGCGATCTTCGCCGTCGGTGCGCAGCCGGGGGTGCTGAACGCGTTCACCACCGAGCTCGTACCCACGGGACTCCGGGCCGACGCGTTCGCGTGGAGCAACAACCTCCTCGGACGCGTGGGCTACGTGATCGGACCCGCCATCGTGGGGGCCGCCGCGCAGCGGGTCGGCTGGGGTACCGCGGTGTCGTGGACCGCCGTCCCGGCACTGCTCGCGCTGGTACTGATCCTCACCTTCCTCCCCGAGACGACGGGCCGCACGCTCGAGGAGGCGTCCCGCCTCTGATCCTGGCGGCGGCCGAGCCGGTGCCGTATGCTCCGGACGAACGTGGTCGAGGCGGGACCGTGTCACGACAACTCGAGCGGGTGCGCAAGGCGCTCGCGAACGGCTACGCCATCGAGCACGAGATCGGCCGCGGCAGCATGGCGACGGTCTATCGTGCGCGGGATCTCGTGGGGCACCGGACGGTCGCGGTGAAGGTGCCGCTCCCCGAGATCGCGGTGACGCTCGTCCTCGAGCGGTTTTACCGGGAGATCCGCATTCTCGGCGCGCTCAGCCACCCGTACATCCTCCCACTGCTCGATACGGGCGAACGCGACGAGATCGCATACTACGTCACGCCGTACGCGGCCGGGGGCTCACTCCGCGCACGGCTCGAGCAGGGCGGCCCGCTCCCGATCGGCGACGTGCTCACCCTCGCGCGGCAGGTCGGTGAGGCACTGGATTTCGCGCACGCGCGCGGCGTCATCCACCGCGACATCAAGCCCGAGAACATCGTCTTCCACGAAGGGCGCGCCCAGGTATGCGACTTCGGCATGGCCCGCGCGTTCGAGCGCGCGGGCGGTGAGGCCATCTCGTCGAGCGGTCTCGTGATCGGGACGCCGGCGTACATGAGCCCCGAGCAGGCGCTGGCGGACGCCGTCATCGACGGCCGCACCGACCTGTACGCGCTCGGCTGCGTGCTTTACGAGTGCCTCACGGGCGAGCCGCCGCTCGTCGGCGCCACGGCGCAGGCGACGTTCGCCCGCCACGCCGCTGATCCGCCGCCATCGATCCGGGTCGTCCGTCCCGAGACCCCGGCGGCGGTCGAAGCGGGGATCTTCGCCGCACTGGCGAAGCGCCCCGCGGACCGGCCGGCGAGCGGGGCGGCGCTCGCTCAGTGCCTCACGGCGTGAACTGTTTCGAGTTCGAGAAGCAGCATCCCGTCATCGTACAGGACGCCCAGGTTCCCTCGTCGGCGTCGCTCCAGAGCCACCGGGCTCGCGACCGGAAGATCGAGTCGGGGTTGACGTGGACGATGACCGAGTCGCGGACGTGCACCAGTGAATCCCCCGCGGACTTGAGCGTGCGCGTTCCCGTCTCACGCTCCACCAAGGCGTGCGTCGTATCGTCGGGGATGTAGACGGCACGCCAGTGTCCTTTGGCGGTGCTGTCCATCCAGAAGTACGCGGCGCCATGCGCCGGGATCCCGAGCTTCGGATAAGGAATCGTGTCGTAGTTCACCATACGAGCCACGATGCGCCCCCGACGGAGCTGGGCGCGGGTCAGCCGGACCACCCCGACCTCGGGCTCGATCCGTACGCGGGGCCCGTAGTGTGCGCCGGACGAATCCACGATCCGCAGCCGCTGCATGTCGCTCGCCCCGTCACTGCCGTCGAAGTGCAGGGCGTGCGCGTAGGTGAGGATCTGCGCGCGCGTTGCCTCGTCGATGGTGCCCGTGAAGCCGTCCTGAATGGCCTCCGGTCCCACGGTAGCCGCGAGGCGCTTCGGCACCGACGGCGCGGACTCGCCTCCCGCACAGCCGACGACGACCGCCCCGACGATGAGCACGAGGGCTCCGACGGAGATTGCTCCGCGACGATTCTGCATGCTCATGATTCCTCCTCTGCGGTTCGTGCCCACGGCACGGCCCGGCAGCAGCGCGCCGCCGGACCATCTCTCGCTCGTCTCATGGCGCCTGCGGCAACGTGCCTCTCACGCCCGGGTCGGCGTCGCGCCACAGCGCATTCACGGCGGTGTTCCACCGGTCAGCCGTGGCCGTATCGTGGCGCGCCGCGGCCAGCGCGGCCCGGTACGCCATCGCGCGCACCAGGGCGGCCGCTTCGGCCACGTTGTCGAACATCACGGCCGGGATCGTGCTGAGTCCGTTGAGGATGCCGTCGAGATGACGGATTGCACCCACAGTATCCCCCGCTTGCGCCATCAAGAGCGCTTCTTGATAGGTCGGCGCCACGCTGATCTTGTTGGACGCGAGGCCCCGCCGCATGTGCATGAGGGACGCCAGGCGCGCACGAACGGAGTCGTACCGGTGCGCGCCGGCGAGCCACTGCAGTGTCAGGAGATACCGGCCCGGGTCGCGGCGTTGCACGTCGCTCGTCCCGATGGTCGGATAGGCCCACACCATCGGCTCGTCGAGGAGCTTCCGTCCTACGTCCAACTGACTCGCCGGTGAAGCCGAGCTTTGCAGGAGCGTGCCGATCTGCTTACGCAGACGGCGAATGCTGTCCGCCGGCCCGCCGATCGCGGCGAACGCCTGCAGGCGTTCGCGCGCGCGCCACACATCCAGCGGGAGCCCCCGCAAGGTCGGGTCCGACGCCGCATCCCGTTCGGCGGCTGCATGCATCGCGAGGAGATCGGCGGCGCGGACGGCGTGCCCGACGAGGGCGGCGAGGGCCGCGACGCGTGTCACCAGCGCGAACGGCGGCACCGGCCGCGCGGCGAGCACGGAATCCGCCAGCGCGCGTGCCCGGCCAAACTCCCCTGCCTTCACCAACAGGCGCACCTCGGTGAGCGCCGTGCTCAGACTGTCGTGCACGTCACGAGCCGCGTCGCGGGCATGCCGGATGGCGCGGAGCGCCGAGCGGCCGCCACTGTCCACGGCCACGATGTCCCCGGAGTTCTCCAACGTCTGCGCGAGGAACGTCTGCACGGCAACCGACGACGGGTAGGCCTCGTCGATCTCCGTGACGAACGCGCGTTCGCGATCCCGCGCGCGCTGCACCGCGTCCGGAGTGCCCGCGGAGATCGGTGCCCGCCCGCTCCGTACCAGAGCCTCGGGGTAGGGCACGAAGGCGAACGTATCGTGGTCGAGCGTCGGAAATGCCCAGAACGTGCCCGTGTCCGGCGGAACGGCGCTTCCGGACCGGTAGATCGCAGGTTCGGTTAGGAAGAGATTCACGAGTCGACCAGCTATGGCCAGACGCAATCTCGGATCGATGCTGAGCGCGCGCTGGTACGCGGCGATCGCACTTTGGTAGCTGCCTCGGAACTTCCATCTCGAGGGGCTCGCGGGGGACGGGACGACGAACGAGTCCCGCGATTCGCACTCGGCGAGCCCCAGCCACGGCTCGATCCGCAGGCTGTCCCGCCGCGCCGCCGCACGATACCCGGCGCATGCGGTCGCGAAGTGTTCGGAGGCCATCTGTGCGAGCGGCGCGGCGAGCTCCCGCTCGAGGCTGCTCGCGAGATCCTTCCGCCCTTCGAGGGCGCGGCGCGCCGCGGCACGCCAGTCCGCGACGGGACGGCCCAGCCACAGACGTGTCTGGGCATACGCGAACTGGGCATCCACGAACCCGTCATCGATCGTGATCGCGTGGGCGAACTGGCCAGCCGCGTCGCCCAGATCGCCGCGCGCAGCCGCCGCCCGACCCGCCAGGTATGCTCGGACCGCCGGGAGCGACCTCGTCGAGACGATCGGCGGTACACTGGCGGAGGCCGACGCTCCCAGAAGCACGCGGAGCACCGGCACCAGCAGCCACGCGTCGTCCGCCGCGTCGCCGACCGCCACGCTGTCCTCCGCCATCATCCCCGCACCGCTTTGGAGGTCGGAGGCCTCGAGCGTCAGGTACAGCACCCCGCCGCCCTGGCGCAGCCTGCTCTCCACGAGCACTCCCGCCGCCGCCCGGCGCGCGAGATCCTCTCGGGCGCTTCCGCTTGCGGTCGCCGCCGCTCCGCCGACGTTCACGACGTCGACGCTGTCCCAGCGCTCGAACGCACGGCGCAGGCGATCGCCGCACGCGTCGCCCGACATCGCCGTGGCGGCCGGCATGCCCGAAGGCGGCCTGCATGACAGCACCAGATAGCGGTGCGGATCGAGCGGCGGCCTCGGACGGAGTGATCGCGCGACGAGCACGACGGCGGTGACCACCGCGACCCCCACGAGGGCACCCACGGTGCGACGCGCATTCGTCGGCCAGCGACGTCGACCCGTCGGTTCCGTGCGGGTTGCCTGCAGGAACTGCGAAGCGGTCGCGAACCGATCGGCGGGAGTCTTGGCGAGCAGTCCGGCGAGCGCGCGCTCGACGGTGTCCGGCACGGTCGGGCGCACGACCTGAATCGGTGGAGGTGGCTCGCGCATGTGCCTCGCCAGCACCGCCTGCGCACTCGACCCCGAGAACGGCGGCGTGCCCGCGAGCATCTCGTACAGGACGCATCCGAGCGCGTACAGGTCGGCACGCCCATCGATCGTCCCATCACCGCCCGCCTGCTCGGGACTCATGTACGCGGGCGTTCCGATCGCGACCCCCGCGTCGGTGAGACGCCCGCCCCGCGCTTCGTGCATCATCCGCGCAATACCGAAGTCGGCCACGAGGGCATGGCCGTCGGCGAGCAGGATGTTCTCGGGCTTGACGTCCCGGTGTACGACGCCGTGGCTGTGTGCGTACCCGAGCGCGTCGGCGACCTCGCGGGCGATGCCGACCGCCTCGGTGATCGGAAGCTGGCGCTCGCGGGTGAGACGCTCGCGGAGCGATTCACCCTGCACATACGGCATCACATAGTAGAGAAGCCCGCCGGCATCCCCCGAATCGAACACCGGGAGGATGTGCGGATGCTGCAGACGCGAGGTGATCTGAATTTCCTGCAGGAACCGCGTCGCCCCCACGTGCTCGCTGAGCTCGGGGCGAATGATCTTGATCGCGACGTCACGGTCGTGCTTCTGGTCGTGCGCGAGATAGACGTACGCCATCCCGCCGCGACCCAACTCGCGAACGAGCTCGTACCGCGAGGACAACGCCGAGCGCAGCCGGTCCGCGACATCCATCTGCACCGCCAACCCGTACTAAAGACCCCATAGCATAGGATGGGTGGACGGGCGGCGCCAGGAGGCGAACGCGTGACGCGTCAGGGTATTGCGGGCCCCGTGCGGCTCACGTCGTGGAGTCGGACCGTGCCCCTTCGTCGGCCCGCTCGCGAGCCTCTTCTCCACGGTGCCAGCGGAAGAACATCGCCGTCATCGCGCTGAAGAGGATCAGGCCACCGCCCACTTTCATCGTGATGCCCGCCAACTGCTGATCGGTCACGGCGGAGATGTTGTAGACGCGCGGCGCGAGCTCGTAGCGCGAGTAGATCGGGAACTGCCCGAACGTCAGGAACGACGCCGGGACCGTCGGCAGGAAGATGTTGAGCAGCAGGTAGCCGATGCGCGTGGGATACGACATCGGGTTCAGCTCCGGCAGACGCCCGAGCGCCGGCCACCACAGAATGAAGCCGGAGAGCATCCACGTGATGTCGAGCGCGAACACCAGGAACTGGTTCTTCCCGATACCGTCGACGACGACCGGAAGGTTCGAGCCGAGCAGCACGCCGTTCACCACGATCAAGGGGATGAGCGGACGGGTGAGCAGCTTGGCGATCCGAAACGGGATGCGGCCGCGAATCATCCGGCGGAGCAGCCAGCGCGGCATCCCGAGGAGCATCAGCCCGGGCGCGACGTAGACGAAGAGCAAGTACTGGAGCGTCTTGACGCTCAGCAGGTAGCCCGCTCCCAGCGTTGCGATGGGCCAGTCCGACCCGACCCAGAGCACGAGGACGCCGAGTCCGAAGAGCAGGATCTCGCGGCGCGTGGTGGGCCGGTCGTCACCGGCGAAGCGCCGCGGCGTGAGACGCCGAACGGCGTACGCGTAACTCCCCGCGATCGACCCGATGAGCAGCCAGACGCCGATGTAGGGACGCCAGGTCCACGACCAGGGTAACCCCTGTGCGGAGCACCAGAAACTGACGGTCACGAGTGCGGCCAGGTCTTGAGGAGCTTCGGCAGATCGTGGGCCCAGTCTTCCTGACGCGTGCCGAAGGGATACAGCACCCGCTCTTTGTTGTCGGGCGTGAACGCCACCACGGTGGCGGAATGTCCGACGGTATACCCGCCCGACGAATCACGTTGCTCGATCACGGCCTCGGGCAGGCCCATGGCCCGCTGAATCGCGTTCACCGAGTCGATGGGGCCGCGTAGTCCGATGAACGTCCGATCGAAGTTGTCGAGCCAGCGGCGCAGCACGGTCAGGGAATCCCGTGCGGGGTCGGTCGTGATGAAGATGACCTTGATGCGATCCGACACCGACGGAGGGAATTGGGGGATCACGGCGCCGAGGTTGGCCATGTGCACGGGGCAGATGTCCGGACAGTGCGTGTATCCGAAGTACACGAGGGTCAGATAGCCGTCGGTCTCGCGCCGGAAGTCGAACGGTTTGCCGTCGGTCGCCGTGAGGGTGAATTCGGGCTTGGAAAGGGGCGTGCCCAGCACGTGGCCGCGAAACGCGGGCCGCCCCCCACCCGTGCGGGCGGTGCCTTGGCAGCCGGTCAGCATGAGACCGGCGGCAAGCGCGATGGCGGCGGTACGGAACACGGCCTCTCCAGGAGTCGAGCTCAGGGGCGAAAGATAGTCCCGATGATGGCGCGACGTCATGCGTATCGAGGGCGGCTATCTTTACCCCGGATCCTTCCAAAGGAGCGGCGGTGATCGATCGGCCCGGGAAGATCGTGTGCGTCGGACGGAACTACAGCGCGCACGCCAAGGAGCTCGGGAATGCCGTGCCCGAGCGGCCTCTGCTCTTTCTCAAGCCGCCGTCGGCGGTGATCGGGCCCGGCGCAACCATCGTGCTGCCGCGGGCGAGCGCGCGTGTGGAGCACGAGGGTGAAGTCGGCGTGGTGATCGGCGCCCGGTTGCACCGGGCCGACGAGACCACGGCGCGGCATGCGATCCGCGGGATCGTCTGCGTCAACGACGTCACCGCCCGCGACCTGCAGCAACTCGATGGACAGTGGACGCGGGCGAAGGGATTCGACACCTTCTGCCCCATCGGCCCGCGCGTGATGGAGCTGCCGCACGACGCCGCGCTCGACCAGCTGGAGGTCATCTGTCGGGTGAACGGTGAGGAGCGGCAACACGGCTTCACGCGCGACATGGCGTTCTCGATCACGGCGCTGCTGAGCTACATCTCGGCGATCATGACGCTCGAGCCCGGCGACCTGGTCGCGACGGGCACGCCCGAGGGCGTCGGCCCGCTCGTCGCGGGCGACGTGGTGGACGTCGAGATCCCCGGCGTCGGCGTGCTCAGCAACCCGGTGGCTGCCGAGTCCGCGCCGTGAGCCGTTCCGCCGAGCCGAGCCGCCTCACGATCGCATCCGCCAGACGGGCCACCGCCACGTCCGAATACGTGAGGAAGAGCTCCGGCTCCACCAGCTCCAGCTCCATCACCAACGGGACGCCGTCGGCGCCGCGGACGAGATCCACGCGCGCGTAGAGCAGCGGCGCGTCCGCCGCGCGAACCGCGCCGCGCGCAACCGCCTCCTCGGCGGGATCCGGCGCGGCCGGCGCGACCGAACCGCCGTGGTCGTCGTGCACGCGGAAGTCGCCCGGGGCGGCCCGCTTCCGGACGGCGTGCGTGACCTCCCCATCCACGAAGACGACCGAGAGCTCCCCGTCCGCTCCGACCGCCGGCACGAAGGGCTGGATGAGCAGATCTTCGTGGGGCAGGAGACGCTGCACGACGTCCTGGGCACGACCGGGATCGTCCACGCTCGCCCGTGTCGCGTAGCGGCCCGACTGCGCGACGGCGGGCTTCACCACCGCCTCCCGCCACCCACGCTCCGCGAGCACCTCCGCGAGCACCAGCGACGATCCGGCGGGCACCAGAAGCGTCGGCACCGTCGACACACCGCGCGCCGCGAGATCGAGCAGATAGTGCTTGTGCGTGTTCCAGCGCACGACGGGGAGCGGATTCCACAGCGTCGTGGCGGCGCTCGCTCGCTCGGCCCACGCCAGGAACTCGGCGCGACGGAAGGCGTAGTCCCATGCCGAACGGATCACGGCGACGCGGGTACGGCTCCAATCGTGGTAGCGATCCTCCCAGACCACCGGTTCCGTCCGCAGCCCGCGGGCGCGCAGCGCAGCGAGCAGCGGCCGGTCGTCGGGCGCGAGCCCGGCGAGGGCGGCACAGGTGACGAGCGCGACGTCGAGATCGACACCGGACGGAGCGGCGGATGCCATGGCGCGCAGGATACGCGGAGCATGATGCGGCGGCAAGACGGTCGCTTGACGGAGACCGCGCCCCCCTCGCAACCTTTGCGGCGTGGATCGGAGCGTGACACGATGACTGCGGCGAGCGGCGTACGTATCGATCGGTGGTTGTGGGCGGCGCGACTCGTGAAAACGCGCGCACTCGCCGCACAGGCGATCGACGGCGGCCGAGTGCAGGTCAACGGCGAGCGGGTGAAGCGCGCCAAGACCGTGCACGTCGGCGACCGCGTGCGCGTGCGCCTCGGACCGTTCGAGTACCACCTCACGGTGCGTGGCGTGGCCGAGCGCCGGGGACCGGCCGCCGCCGCACGCGCACTCTACGACGAGGATTCCGCGGGGCGCGCGGCGCGCGAGAAGCTCGCCCAGCAGCTCAAGGCCCAACCCACGGCGTTCTACGAGGGCAAGGGCCGTCCGACCAAGAAGCAGCGCCGGGAGATCGATCGCTTCAAGTCACAACGGTGACGGCGCTGAGGAGACGGGGACGATGCAGAAGCTCGACGAGATCGCGAAGCTCTACCACGCCGCCCTCATGGCCGGGCGCATGGACGAGGTCGCAGGATACCTCACCGACGACGTCGTCTACTGGGTCGCCGGCACGCCGCCGATCGGTGGGGAGTGGCATGGGCGGGAGGCGGTCATCGGGGCGTTCGCGAACCGGGAGTTCGGGCTGGGCCCCGCCGATTGGGCCGGCGAAGACGTGTGGCGGGACTGGTACGACGCCGCGGGCCGGGTGATCGTCGAGATTCGGGAGCGCAGCTGGCTCAGGAGCGCGCCGGACGACGTGATCGACCAGCGCACCTGCGTGATCCTGCGGTTTCGCGACGACCGCATCTGCGAGATGCGGGACTACACGGACTCACAGCTGTACGAAGCGTTCGTCGCGCGGCACCGCGCCCAGCTGCCGAAATTCGCGACGCGCTAGGCCGCGACGGCCTGCGGCCCCACCGCGATCGCTTCCGGACCCGCCGCCTCCCGGCCGAGGCGCTTCAGCATCCGGTAGTGCGACGCGATCGCGGCGAGCATCGTCGGATGCTGGTTGTAGGGCACCCCGTATTTCTCCGCCACCTCGCACACGATGTCGCTGATCGCGGGGTAGTGAATGCTGCAGACCCGCGGGAAGAGGTGATGCTCGACCTGGAAGTTGAGCCCGCCGACGTACCAGCAGACCAGCCGGTTCTTGCGCGCGAAGTTGCTCGTGGTGCGCATCTCGTGCACCACCCACGGCTCGGTCATCTCGCCGTCCGCCGGCAGCTCCGGATACGCCGTGCCCTCGACGACGTGCGCGAGCTGGAAGACGACCCCCAGGATCAGGCCGGCGGTCAGATGCATGGCAAGATAGCCGATCGCGAATTGCCACAAGGCAACGTGCACGACGATGAGCGGAATGACGATCGTGTAGCCGTAGTGCAGAACCTTCCCCGCCAGCATGATCGCCACCTCGGACTTCGGGTGCTGCTTGTTGCGATAGGGACCGAGGTCGCGCTTGAGGAAGTACTTATAATCCTTGACGAACACCCAGAAGAGGGTGGAGAAGCTATAGGCGAAGAAGGCGAAGACATGCTGAAAGCGATGGAACCACTTCCACTCGGAATACGGCGAGAGACGGATGAGCGGAGAGACGTCGAGGTCTTCGTCGATGCCGGGGATGTTGGTGTAGGTGTGGTGGATCACGTTGTGCGTGATCTTCCACAGGTACCCGTTGGCCCCCATGATGTCGAACGTGAAACCGATGATCCGGTTGATCGTGGGGTTCGACGAGTACGCGCCGTGGAGCGCGTCGTGCGAGACGCAGAATCCCGTGCCCGCCATCCCGATCCCCATCACGATCGCGAGTCCGAGCATCTCCCAGGGTGTGAAGCGGTTCGAGAGGATCAGTCCGTAGGCGCCAAAGGTGACCGTGAGGACCACCACCGTCTTGAAGATCATGGCGGCGTTGGCCTTGTCGGAGATCCCGCGCGAAATGAAGTAGTCACCTACCCGCTGCTTCAGTTCCGCCACGAATTCCGCGGCGTCACGGCAGCCGAAGCTGACTCGGACGGTCTCCACCATGGACTCCCTTTGCTGGGGTGGACCGGGGGACCGGAGTCCCACCGGGGTTCCAATACTGGCACTTCCCGCCGCGTTTGGAAAGGTCGCGGCTTGAATTTGCTATCGCCCTTCCCCGCGGGCGCCGGCCCTGACGAGGCCCGCGGATGACTCCGGCCACCGGTCGGGCGAACAAGTGGGTGATCGCCGTGACGGTCCTCACGGGGACGTTCATGGCGGTGCTCGACTCGAGCATCGTGAACGTCGCGCTTCCCGACATGCGCGGCACGTTGGGTGCCACGGTGGACGAGATCACCTGGGTCGTGACGGCCTTCATCCTGGCCAACGTGATCATCATGCCGGTCGTGGCGCTGCTGAGCGCCCGCTTCGGCCGCAAGAACTTCTACCTGGTGAGTGTCGCCGCATTCACCGGCGCCTCGATGCTCTGCGGGACGGCCAAGAGCCTCGACGTCATGATCGTCTACCGGATCATCCAGGGCCTCGCCGGAGGCACCCTCATCACGGCGTCCCAGGCCATCCTCCTCGAGACGTTTCCACGCGAGCAACAGGGACTCGCGATGGGGCTCTACGGGATGGGGGTGGTCCTCGCCCCCGCCTTCGGCCCCACGCTCGGCGGCTGGCTGACCGACCACTATTCCTGGCCGTGGATCTTCTATATCAACGTCCCGGTGGGCGCGATCAGCTTGCTCATGTTCAATCGGTACATCGAGGATCCGCCTTACTTGGTGCGCGACAAGGGCCGCATCGACTGGCTCGGCCTCGCGCTCATGACCGTGGGACTCGGCGCCCTCCAGTTGATGCTCGAGAAGGGCGGCGAGAAGAACTGGTTCGAGTCGTCGTTCATCGTCACACTCGCTGCGGTGGCCGGCGCCGGCCTCCTGCTCTTCACCTGGCGCGAGCTGGCGGCGGAACGGCCCGCGGTGAACCTGCGGTTGCTCAAGAACCTCCCGTTCACCTCGGCGACACTGATCGGCGGCGTCCTT